>ERZ836939.1183-NODE-1183-length-31302-cov-7.849682_pt1 | contig 31302 bp, 27 predicted proteins | sample MGYA00519912_ERZ836939 | MGnify/ENA primary metagenome ERZ836939 (study PRJEB31850, sample SAMEA3708810) | human gut metagenome | biome: human gut; feature: human-associated habitat; material: faeces | place: China | collected 2014 ...
TGTGTAAACTAGCTTCGTCAACTTCTGAGGCGGCGTAAAAGTTGTAAAGTGCTGTTAAAATGATATGCTTATACATAAGTATCCGCTTCCTAAAGATTGAACACCATAATTGTCCAGCGCTTTTTGTAATCTCTTATTTATCTCAGATAGCATTCATCATGCTTAGCAGATTCTGATAAGAATCTACCTGGCCATAGACTACATCATCCGTTGAAATTTCATTGAACAAAGTTTTAGCGCATTTAATCTTGGCCTGTTCAATGGGACGCAAATCCATGCTTTCCATAGAGCCTTTTGTTTCAGCTACAAAGTAAATATGCTTCACAGTTCCCTTTTGGAACGCTATCGCCCAGTCCGGTGCATAGTTCCCAACAGGAGTCGGGATCTGGAAACCGCGCGGCAATTTAGCATATACAACCACTTTGTCGTCCAAATCCATGTCTTCTGCAAATTTTCGTTCTATAGATTTTTCTGCTGTTCCATCGGTAAATACATAGTCCTGCACATTTTTCTTGGCAAGATACGCCTTAGAAAAGTCTTTATTTTTTTCAGCTGTAAATATTTCAGAATCATAGGTGCCATCTGTCTTGTTATACGTAATGTCATCGACAATCATGGTGGCCTTTTCTTCATTGATAAGTTTCGTTACCTTGGAAATGAATTCTTCCGGATTATGCCGGTACATTACAAATTTCGCAGGAGAAATCCCCTTCAGAATCATAGCAACCGTTTTTCTAGTCAAATGTGTCCCAGCACCAATTTTGCCAACAAGATCGTACTTGACTTGGCTCGTTTCGCCTCGTTTCAAATCGTATGTATGGCTTTTTTCTGATACAAAACCATTCCCTAATTTTATAGTCTCAGCTGACCAATCGTCGCCTTGCTTCCCTTTTGTTACGGTATACTGCAATTGAGAAACAAAGAGCTTCTCATCAATATGGCGAATGGCTTTTTGAATCAGCTCCTGACTATCAAAATGTACAGTATAGCTCCACTTATGGTTGATGTAGTTCCAAAGAGTCTGGAATTCTTTCTTATAGAAGTTATCATTCAACGCGTTTTCCTGAATTTTAGTCTGATGACCGTCATCAATCATATCATCCAGTGCATGTTCATCAAAAATACTCTGAACCAGTGCATGCACTCCCGCTGCCATACTCTTTATCTTGTCCGGAAGCGGAGCTAAGGTCTTGTTTTCTGTATCAGCACGATACGCATCTGTTACATGCCCATCTTCATCTATATAAGAGTTCTTGACAAGATAGAAATAAATCACATTTGCCTGGTCACTAGTAATAGTCACCACATCGTCGCCCATTTTAATCCGCTTGCCTTGGAAATATTCCACTGTAGCTTTGGTCGGACGTTCATACAGGTCGTCTTTAATGTCGTTTTGAAGCGAAGAAACAAAATTTTTATACCCGTCACTGGCAATGACGGTCAGTTTGTTGATTTCCTGTACTTCTGAACCAAGAACTTGTTCATCCATCCTGTCACCAGACTGATTGACGCAGAGGCGAAGACCACGGCCTACTTCCTGCCTTTTATTCGTCGTACTGTCTCCCCCATGTTTTAAGGTGCAGATTTGGAAGACATTGGGATTATCCCAGCCTTCACGAAGCGCAGAATGTGAGAAAATGAACCGCACTGGGTTATCGAGAGAAAGCAGTCTTTCCTTATCCTTTAGAATTAATTCATAAGCGGATTCGTCATCACTGAGATCTGAACCGCGCTTTGTTTTAGAATCTACCTTATGCCCTTTCTTGTCAATACTGAAGTATCCTGCATGGGTTGCATGGACATCAATCCGCTTCAGATACTGATCATAGGGTGTATTAAATAGTGTCAAATGCTCATTCAAAATAGAAATATATTCCTCTTCAAACATTTGCCCATATTCCGAGTTGACTTCATTGCTTTCTTCATCATACTTCCGATAATTCTCTACCTTATCGATAAAAAACAAAGACAGCGTCTTAATACCGCGGTTATACAATTCCTTTTCCTTCTCGAAATGAGAACGGATAGTTTCCCGAATCTGAACCCGGCGAATGTCCTTTTCGCTGACATCGCCCAGGACTTCACCCGTGTGGATTTCCGCGCCATTGGTAAAGGTCACGATGCCTCGAATCGGGTCAATATCATTGATATGATAGCCCTGATACTGTTCCATCTCTTTAGAAAGGGCATACAAATCATCATCAACTCCGACAATACGGGTTTCACGCTTGATGGATTTATCATATTTGATTTCAAATTCCAGTCGGGCCATGGGCGGCTTTTTCGGTGAAATGATAATGTTTTCGAGATACAGATAACCATCTGTCCCACGCAGGTTATGGATGTCGAAGCCTTTGACTTCAATCTTTTTGACCAGCTTCATCCGATACGCATCCAGTGCATCCAAAACATAAACAAGGTCATGATGCTCTTTATGCGTAGCAGAATAATTTAACGTAAAAAGCGGATGGAATTCTTTCAATGCTTCCTGCGTTTTCTTTCCGCCCATCTTCTGAGGTTCATCGAGAATCACAATGGGCCGGTTCGCTGCGATTACATCAATAGGCTTTCTTGAGCCGAAATCATCTCTTGCTGAAAAAATAATTCTAGCCGCCTTATCGCCGCCTCTGCCTTCTTTATTTTTCTCTTTATTAAACCCAGCATTGAAAGCCTGTACATTGATAATCATGACCGAGAGGTCTGCACTGGAACTGAAATTGTCGATATCGGTCAAATTCTTAGAGGTATAAACAAAGAAGCGGGCTTTTTTCCCATACTGTTCCATGAAATGGTCCTGCATGGTCTGAAAACTCTTCTGGACGCCTTCGCGAATCGCAATGGACGGAACGACGACGATGAATTTACTCCAGCCATATCGCTTATTTAACTCAAACATCGTCTTGATGTAGACATAGGTTTTTCCTGTCCCTGTTTCCATTTCCACATCCAAAGAACAAGCTCCCATATGTTTAGCTAGAGACGATGATTCTTTAATGTTGTTATTGTTTTGAATATCTTGAATATTTTTCAACAACTGATTCTGATTAAGCGCTATAGGGGCATTAGAAAATCCCATATAGAATTCATCATCATAAGCAAAAAGATTCCCTGCCATATGATTCCCAGTATCACGGCGATAGCTGACTTTATCCTGAAACGGTTGCCCAGCAAAAACCTTTACGACACTGTTCATTGCCTCGGTCTGATAGTTTTGTATGGTAAACTTAAATTTCATCTGTTCCATCAGAGCACCTTCCTTACGGTCTGCGGACTATAAGTCATAAATATCTGTTCGAAGTTAGCCGCTACGCTGTCATCTGCCATGGAACTATCACGGAATACTGCATAATACGGATGCTGTTTGGCAATAGCCGTTACTACTTCTTCGGTAACATTTTCATCAAAGCAGGCAATCAGATAGCCGTTTTCTACAGAAAAGACTTTTTTACCAGCTATTTCTATCTCTTCGATTTTTGACGAAAGGAGTACACCAAGGTCAAGCATGACCTGAATCAGCAAATCTTCTGGCGTGCGGTCTTCCTTGATATTGTCGGCAAAAAGGTCCATTTGATCCTGTTTCATATCAGCTGGCTTGTAATAAACGTCTTTCATGTTGGAAGAATCTACTTTGAAACAGCGGAAACCATAATCGATATCTGCACCCGTTTCTTCCTTGATTTTCTTGCCAGCACGACGAATACGTTCTTCGCCGATGTCACAAATAGTTTCTATAGTAGTTCCTTCTACTTTACTATCGCATACTTCCGGTATTTGTATATTAATAAAAATTCGGTTATCCAATATTTCTGAATTTAGTTTTAAGACAGCATGTGCTATTGTTGAGGAACCAGAAAAAAAGTCAAGTATTGTATCTCCAGATTTTGTACATGACATTATTAACGTTCTTAAAAGAGTTATAGGTTTAACTGTATCAAAACCATGGAATTCGCCTAATAATTCATTGAGCTCATTTTTCCCCGCTTCTGAAGTAGAACTCCATTCACCTTCCATAAAGCAATAAAATGGTGTATGCTCTTCTCCTTCTTCATCCTCATAATACCTTCTGAATGGAGTTCCATCCTTAAATTCAATATATCCTTCTTTCCATAATCTTTTTATTTCACTTTTTCCAGCCTGCCACCTTTGCCCTTCTTTCGGCGTAAAACCATTAAGAGGAAAGGACATAGTTGCTCTAAAACTTTCTCCTCGATTTGATTTTAAGATGGTTGCAAGTCTATACTTCCGCCCTTGTATATTATATGGATAAGATCTTTTACTACCTGTAATAATCGGATAAAATTATGAATCAAATGTTTTTTCATAGCATAAAATGTATTCAATTTCTTTTTGGGGTTTATATTTTACCTTTCCAATATTAATAGGTTTAACACGAGCCTTCCAAACTAATGTACCTAAATGATGAACTCTTCCAAATATCTCATCACATATTTTCTTTAAATTTGCCACTTCGCAATCGTTAATACTAATAAAAATAACTCCATCATCAGTTAAAATATCCTTTGCAAGTTTGAGCCTTGGATACATCATATTCAGCCAGTCCGTATGAAGCCGACCATTACTCTCCGTATTTTGAACGAGTCTATTTCCTTCATCATCTACCTGACCACTATTATCAACATAGTCTGTCATGCTTTGTGAAAAGTTATCTTTATAAATCGAGTCAGTTCCTCTATTATAAGGCGGATCAATATAAATCATCTTCACTTTTCCAAGATAGGTTTCCCGCAGGATTTTCAGAGCGTCGAGGTTATCGCCTTCGATGTATATATTTTCGCTATCAAAGTCCCCCCCCCCTGTGTACCATCGCGACTGACCGATTTTTCCCGATCAAGTCTCAGTGTTTTGGCAATGGGCTGATTTGCAAGCATGATGGTTTTCCGTTTATCCGGCCAGGTAAACTGATAGCGTTCCTGCCCATCATCTACGACCTGCGTATTGATTTCCTGCATGAGCACATCTTTATCGATGGCACGGACCACATGTCCCTCTTCATCGACGGTTTCTGTGACCGCATTGGGAAACAAGGCTGCCAGTTTTTCGTAATTTTCTTTTGCTAAATCAGCCGTATGCATTTCAAGCTTTTCCATGAGTGATTTCCTCCAATTGTTTTTTATAGTTTTGCAGCCGGGTATATCGTTCAAACCGCTTTTTCGGCTGCTGTTCTTTCCAGGCAGCGGCTTCTGTTTTTTGAATCAGTTTCTTCAGCCGGTTGATTTCATCCTGCCGTTTTAACTGTTCATCTATGGGTAGTTCTTGTCTCTGCAGCACCTCTTCTGAAGAAATGGCAATTTGCCGTACCAGATTATCCCATATCTCTTCTAACGTATTTCCTTGAAGTACCAGGGAAAGGTCATTTTCCTTCATCCAGGCCGTGCGATAGAGTTTGCGGTGATACACAGCCAGCTGGCAACATTCTCCATACATAAGCAAAAAAATGAGCTTATGAGGATTCTGTCTGGCAATCGCTTCCACGATTTTTCCATCAAAATCCTGCTTTTTAAGATGCAGAGATAAAAGCAAAATTTCCTTTATATCACTTTTATTTTCCAGATTCAGATTGCGCTGAGTTAAACTGTTTTCGACTTGAATCTGCTCTACGTCAGATACAAACCGTGCTTTCAGCGTTGCCGTAAGTGATAAATGCTGATAAAAGGCTTCTTTCGGAAGTCTCCGGCGAACAACCGTGCTTTTCGGAAAGTCAATCATTCATTTCACCACCATAAAACAAATCAGTTCAAAATCATCCAGCCCGGAGAATCCCATGGACTGAAACGTAGTCTCTCCCGAAGAAAAGAAGCTGTCGATATCTTCTTCCTCTTTCGTTTCAATAATCGATTCGATAGCCGCTTCAAGGAGCTTGGAAACATTTCCCATGTTTCGGCCATCTTTCGTCTCTTTATTAAAAATATGGTACAGTTCCTGAATGGGAACCTTCTTCCCTTTAGCTATATGCCGCATTTCGTCCAGCGTATCTTTTGGCTGCAAGTGATTGGTAATAATTTCACCATCACTGCCAACATATACCATATAGAACGGATGCAGCCGGTTCTGATTCTTGATGTTGATTTTCGGGTTCACATTCTTCAATATGAATATCACGCCCGGCTTACTTCCCTTTGCCACGGCATGGATGCCAAGCGGTATATGCTCTATATCTGGATGGTCTTTCATATAAGCAAGCAGGTCCATACGAAAGTCATTAAGTCCTAAATCGGTAATAGAGACACCGCTTGTCATGTCTTCCAGGTCTACAACTTCTTCCTGCAGCTTTTTCAGCTGTTCCTTACGATAGGCTAAGTCGCCTTTTTCATCCTGATTGATCAGGTCATCGTCACCGGTCGAAGTCATGACGGAAATCCGCATCCTCGTTTCGACTCTCGCCTTTAGGTTGATATATTCGTCCAGCGTCAAATCGGGCCAGAAATTCACCAGCTGAATGACCTTGTTCTGACTACCGATACGGTCGATTCGCCCGAACCGTTGAATGATACGGACGGGATTCCAATGAATGTCATAATTGATGCAATAATCACAATCTTGCAGATTCTGGCCTTCGGAAATGCAGTCCGTGCCAATCAGGATATCAATATTTTTATCCTTATCTGCGGGATAGAGGATATCCCTGTCTTTTGATTTTGGAGAGAAGCAGGACAATACATGATTCATGTCTGCCTTGAAATGGGGAATTGTCGTCCTGCCTTCAATGCTGCCCGTAACAAGCGCCGTATGAAGGCCCATCTCTTTGGCTTTAGGCGCTATATTTTCGTAAAGGTATTCTGCCGTGTCGGCAAAAGCCGTAAAAATAAGGATTTTCCGGTTGCCCGGGTTAATGGGAGCCGCTTCCTTTTTCTGAATGACTCGAATCAGTTGATTCAGTTTATAATCGTATTCTGGAGTAATATCTTTCACCATGCCGATGAGCAGGGAAAGCGTTTCCAAATCTGCTTTAATGTCACGCTGCCATGAAATATAATCCATATCGCGTAAATCAATTTGTATCTTTTTCCCTACAGAAAAGAAATCTGTATTCTGATCGTCTTCATCAAAATCCGCGGCTGCTCCAGACAAATCATCCATTTCGCTTAGATTTCCCTGCCCATTCTTTATAAAGGTATCGATAATCTGATCCGTTTCATACAGATACTGGTATACCCTTTGTACCGTCAGCAGGAAAGAATGAACAGAGCTTTCCATGCGCTTTAAGAGGTTGATGCTCATGAGGCGCTGGATACCTGTTTCACGACCTTTTCGGAAGTTCTCCGTTTCCTCTTTCGACAGATACTTGGACAGCTTGCTCGGCAAAATGAACTGCGTAGGCGTATAAATGGTAAGATTCAATTCAGACAGACATTCGTAGACTTCTTTATAATTAATAGCCCCTTTCCGGTCTGTCAATTTAGGATACAAGGAAATGGGCTTATTTCTTGTCGGAAAAGTCCCGATATCTGTTGTATCATAATAGGTCTGTATGTGGTGGCGGGATCTGGCAATGGTAACAGAATCCAGTACTTCAAAGAAGTCAAAATCCAGTTGGGAAAGCAAATTTTTCGTAGTCCTTTCTTTTTCCGGGAGCTTGCACCATGCGTTATAGACGCGCTGAGCCTGGCGAAAAATCGTATCGATATCTGACTTTATCTTTAGCTTTTCATTGAGCTCTTCCGGATTGCCTTCATAGGCAAGGGCCAGCTGATTCCGCAAATCATAAAACCGGTTATTGACAGGTGTAGCAGAAAGCATAAGCACTTTGGTACGGACTCCCGGCCTGATTACACGGTTCATAAGCCGCATATAGCGGTTTTCTTTTTCGCCACCATGCGTATTGGTACCATTACCATTCCGGAAGTTGTGGCTTTCGTCAATGACTACTAAATCATAGTTCCCCCAATTGATACGGCCGATGGGAAGCCCGATGGAAGTCATCCCCCTATTACGGGAAAGGTCTGTATGATAGAGCACATCGTAACGGAAACGGTCTGCTGCCAATGGATTATTTACCAGATTGCCGCGATAAGTCATCCAGTTTTCAGAAAGTTTCTTGGGACAGAGGACAAGCACATTTTTATTACGGCCTTCGTAATATTTAATTACGGCCAGTGCAGTAAATGTCTTTCCCAGCCCTACGCTGTCGGCCAGAATACAGCCATTGTATTGTTCCAATTTATTAATAATGCCAAGGACCGCATCCTTCTGGAAATGATAAAGCTTGTTCCATATTACACTATTCTTGAATCCCGTAGCTTCATTGGGAAGGACATCTTCCGAAATATCATCAAGAAATTCACTGAAAATATGATACAACGTCATGAAATATATAAGCTCCGGCGCATTTTCCTGATAGACTGTAGAAATCATATCGATAACTTCGCTTGTCACATCGGTAAGTTTCTCTTTATCCTCCCAGATGGTATTAAAAAGATGCAAAAATTCCTTGCTTGCCGGGTTCTCAAAGCGTGTCACCATGTTACTGATATTATTGCCCCGCTCACAACCCAGATCTACTGTCGTAAAAGAATTCACAGGCATATAGGTATAAGTATCTTCCGGATTTTCTACAACAAGAAAATTGTTCATGCCTTCCCAGGTCTTATTGGAACGGAATGTTGCCTTCTTGCGCATCCATTCTGCACATTCCTTGGCTACCGCTTTCTGTTTCAGTTCATTCCGGAGGCGGACTTCAAATTCCGTCCCATACAGCCCCTTTTCGCGATTCAGTCTTGGAATATAGAATTCTCGTCTTTCCTTGGGCGTTTTTTCTGCAATGAAAGTGGGAGACGTAAAAATGAACCGGAATTCATCACAATGTTCCAGCTCATGTTTAAGTGCCTGATATGCATAAATAGAAAAACATGCCGCTGCCACAGACACCTTGCTTCCAGATTGTATTTTCTTGACAAGATCATCTTTTACGACCTTAGTAGTGTTATTGAATATTTCCATTGAATGACTCCGTTCTGCCGTATCGATTTTACCCCATCTTTTTTGCTGTTTATACCATTTTGATGCAAAATCACAGATAGGTTACATACTAATTCAATTATACATCGACGTTTCGCTAATGGATAGGTCGTTTGGCTAATAAAATAGAGCGGAGCTATCACAGGAAGCAAAGTCTGCTTTCTGTAACAGCTCCGTTACTTTTAAATCCTTACTTCTTCAAGGAATCCTGGCAGGTCCGGTATCCAGGTAAGATTTGGTACGCATAAGGCCCTGCGCCTTTATTTCATGATTAAAATCGGGACCTGGCTGCGCAGGAGGACGTAGTTGCTGACGCTGCCCAGGAGGATTTTCTTTAATCCCGACAAGCCGCGGTTGCCGATGATGATCAGGTCCGTCGGGTGGTCTTCGCTGTACTGGACGATGTTCTTGGCCGGGTCGCCGATTTGGACGACGGCCTGGACGTGGATTTCCTTGGGGATGCTGGGCATCAGCTTGAGCAGGATTTGATAGCCTTTTTCCTTCAATTCTCCCGGGACGTAGCCGCCGGTACTGACTTGTTCAAAAGAGTTGATTTCCTTATTCATATCGACGACGGTCAGCAGCGTCACCTGACTGCCGCATTTTTCGGCCAGGTATACGGCCTTTTCTAAGGCTCTGACAGACGGTTCCGAACCGTCGACAGGGACCAGGATGTGCTGAAATTCTTCCATCATGCATGTTCCTCCTTCTGCCGTGCCAGTTCTTTCTGCCGGGTCCCATAGAAGACGAGGCAGAAGACGATGATGAGGCAGGCGAAATAAATGAGAAAGCCGCCGATCCCTGGGGATTGAAGAGGAGCCGGTCGCGCAGGGTGATACCCCGTTCGGCCCGCGATGTCTCAGGCGCACTGAGTTTGTTGTTCTCTTCGGCTACGATAGTATTGAGGGCTTCCATGATGTCCGCGTTCTGGGCGATGCTGGTATTGTCATAAAAGACGCCGATCTGGCCTGCTGCATCGCTGTAGCGGTTCTTTTCCAGGTCCTTGGGGAAATAGACGACGGCAGCAAAACGGTCGCGGTAAAATAAGGCCTTGGGGTTGACAGCACTGTGAAAGACCGTGTTGATGTCGATATAAGGCGACGCATCCATTTCCTGGATGAGTTCATGGCTGTACTTGGAATTATCCAGGTCGATGACGGCCACCGGCGCTTCTTCGATGAAGTTATTCCCCAAGAAGACTGTGAACAGGACGGCGCAGACGACGGCGACCAGCATGGCGACCTTTTCATAGGGCATGCCCATGCCGGAATATACATAAGCAGGACACCGCCTGCCAGGAGGATGCCGATGAAAAATAGGCCCAGGCGCCATGCCCGCTTTGGCAGATGCACTGTTTGTCCCTTCATGGTAATCATTCCTTCCCCTCTATTATAATTAGCTAGCTAACTACATAGATGAATCAAGAGGTTACGCTCTATTATAGCGTAACCGTATCCGAACACATTGATTAGCTTGTTAATTATGATTATATACCCGAAAAAGAATAAAGTCCAGTCCCTGAATCAGGACTGGACTTCTTTGGACAAAGCTCCGGCCGCCTTGGTTTCATCATCCAAGGACAGCCGGGCCAGGCGTTCGATGAAAAAGACGCGGCGATTGAAGAAATTGACGAAGCGCCCGACGAGCATGGCCGACACCAGCGTGCCGACGCCAAGGCCAGTCAGGGTCCCCAGGCCGCCGTAAAGGGTCGACAAGATGACGGCCATGGTGACCATAGTCGAATCGAAGGCGACTTTCGTCGAACCCATCCGCCATTTCCCCGTCTGGGCAATGGCCTTGACGGCCCCGTCGCCAGGCACCATCAGGACCTGCGACGCCACTTCGATGCAGATGCCGAAGGCCAGGGTCGCACAGCCGGCCACTAAGAGAGCTGCGGCAAAAGGCCAGTTCAGTCCCTGTAATCCTGCCATGGCGTGCATGAAAAAGTCGATGGCTGCGCTGAAGACGAAGTTAATGGCAATCTGCAGAAGCTCTACGGGCCGGAACTGGCGGCGCAGCAGGGCAATCTGCAAGACGATGAAGGCCATGTTGAGGACAAAGGTCAGCTGGCCGAAGGTCCACGGCGTATAGAGGCTGACGACGAGGGGCACGCTGGAAATGGGCGACGTACCCAGGCTGGCGACAGTAATCAAGTCGATGCCGAAGGCCGTCATCAAGATACTGCAAAGAAAGACACTGACCCGTATTTTCAAATGATGCATATGACGCATACTCAATCGCCCCACTTCTTTTCATTCTCCATAATGCGATGAAACGTCGCCATGAACTGCTGGCGTGCTTCCGGCTCGATACCCTGCCACATTTCATCGTCGATGCCATAAATGACCTGGCGGATCCGCTTGGCCTTTTCCCAGCCCGTTTCCGTCAGGAAGATGGCCACGCCCCGCTGGTCTTCGGGCCGCGTTTCCTTGCGGATGAGGTCCAGCTTTTCCATGCGTTTCAGCAGGCTGGTCACTGTCGACTTGTCGATGATGCACTCGCGGCTGATATCCTTTTGGCTGGCACCGTCATGGAACCACAGATATTCCAGTATCTTAGGCTGACCGGGCATGAGCCCTTCCCGCTTGATGCGGCGGCCGATTTCCCGGTTCGACCGGTGGAACCCTAACAACAGTAAAATATGCAACGCTTCTTCGTCCATGGCGATTCCCCTTTTAATTAGTTTTAATTCCAACTATATTTCTTATTATATCGCAAGAAGGAGAAAAGTCAACAGGGCGCCCCTTACGAGGGGCGCCCACTCCAGGACATTTACGATTTACCAACCACTTTGCTAGAAAAATCCTCCATATTCTGAGACGGGCTCGCCACGTGCGAGCCCCTACAAACTGCAAACTAACATCGGTCTGCAATCAATGAGCCGTTTCGGCGGCAGGCAATTCGCTGGTGCAGTGCGGGCAGCGGGTTGCATCGTCCGCGATGGGCTGGCGGCAGAACGGGCAGAGCCGCGGTTCCGGAGCCGGTTCCGGTTTGGGCAGGAAGCGGTTCAGCTGTTTGAGGACCATGAAGATGGCAAAGGCGATGATCAGGAACTCAATGACCGTGTTAAGAAAGGAACCGTAAGCAATGACAGGGATCCCGGCTGCTTTCGCTTCGGCCAGGGACTCGACGTGTTCTGTGCTCAAAGGGATGAAGAAGTCCGAAAAATCAATCCCGCCGAGGAGGACCCCAAATGGAGGCATAATAATGTTGTTGACCAGTGACGTGACGATTTTCCCAAAAGCTCCGCCGACGACGACACCGACTGCCATGTCCAGCACGTTCCCCCGCATGGCAAATTCTTTGAATTCCTTGATGATGCCCATGTTTTCCACTCCTATCTGTGGTGTAAAAAATAAATTATAAAAAAATAGGGATTCGCATGATGGCAGAAACTGTCGTGCGAGTCCCTATTCATCATAACGGAAAAAGGGCAGGATGGCAATACTTTTTTTGATTAAGGAGTCTTCTGGCGAAACTATGTTAAAGGAATCATAAAGATTTGTGAACAGACTGCGTATTCTTTGTAACAACTTTTATGTTACAATAAAAGAAACGTCATTCGTCCATTTTTAAGGAGGCATCTGCCATGTTCAAAAAATTACTCATACTCACCCTCAGCGCCCTGCTCTGCTGCGGCGCGGCTATAGCGGCTGACACGACGTCCATGACCGACAAGGTCCGCCAGGCTGAAACACAGACCCTGCCGTCGACGATCAAACATCTCGACCTGGTCCTGGTCCTCGATAAGAGCGGCTCCATGTATGGCCTGGAAAGCGATACTATCGGCGGCTACAACGCCATGATTGCCAAAGAAAAAGACCTCGACGTCGACACCAAGGTCACGACGGTCCTGTTCAACAATAAAGTCGACATCCTGACGGACCGCAGCAACATCAACGGCCTGTCGGACATGACGACCAAGGATTACCGCGTCGGCGGCTCGACGGCCCTCCTCGATGCTGTAGGTAACACGATTGCCAAGATTTCCGACACGCCGGGTATTTCCGACAAAGACCACAAGGTCATCTTCGTCATCATCACGGACGGTCAGGAAAATGCCAGCACGGAATATTCCAAGGCGACGATCCAGAAAATGATTTCCGATAAAAAAGCCCAGGGCTGGGACTTCATTTTCCTCGGCGCCAATATCGACGCCGCTTCGGAAGCCCAGAACCTGGGTATCGATGCCGACCATGCCGTCAAGTACCGCAATACCTCGACGGGCGTCCAGAAGAACTTCGCCGCCATTGCCGCTTATACGCGCAGTGCCGTCCAGCAGCAAGACGACGACTCCTGGAAAGATAACATCGAAAAGGATAAATAAGTCTTATTTCAAACCTGCCAATTTGGCCGGGTCCATGGCTTTATCGAACTGCTCTGCCGTGACCCATCCCGTCTTCAGGGCTGACTCTTTCAAGGTCAGCCCTTCTTTGGCTGCCTGTTTGGCAATGGTGCAGGCCTTGTCATAGCCGACGAGGGGCACCAGGCCCGTGACCAGGATGAGCGAGTTGTAGAGGTTGGTCGTGATCCGTTCGCGGTTCGGTTCGATGCCGACGACGCAGTGCTTGCGGAAGGAATCCATGCAGTCCGTGAGCAGGCGGATAGACTGAATCAGGTTGTAGGCGATGACAGGCATGAAAACATTGAGCTCGAAGTTCCCCTGGCTGGCGGCGATGCCCAAGGTCGCGTCGTTGCCCATGACCTGGACGGCCACCATAGTGACAGCTTCGCACTGCGTCGGGTTGACTTTGCTGGGCATGATGGAGCTGCCCGGTTCATTTTCGGGGATACGGATTTCGCCGATGCCGCAGCGCGGTCCCGACGACAGCCAGCGGACGTCGTTGGCGATTTTCATGAGGTCACAGGCCAGGGCCTTGAGCATGCCGTGGACGACGACGAGTTCATCCTTACTGGTCAGGGACTGGAACTTGTTCGGCGCCGTATGGAAGGTCGTACCCGTCAGCTGGCTGACGATTTCGGCAAAGCGCACATCGTAGCCTTTCGGGCAGTTGATGCCCGTGCCGACGGCCGTGCCGCCCATGGCCAGGTCGCGGAGGAAATCGACGCCCTGGACCAGCATATCCCGGTCGCGCTGAATCATGCGGGCCCAGCCGCTGAATTCCTGGCCCAGCGTCAACGGTGTGGCATCCTGCAAGTGGGTCCGACCGATCTTGACGATGTCCTTGAAAGCTTCCTGTTTGGCCCGGAGCGCCTGATAGAGGGCTTCCATGGCGGGGAACAGTTTCTGTTCGATAAGCAGGACGCCGACCATATGCAGGCCCGTCGGGAAGGTATCGTTCGAGCTCTGGGAATGATTGACGTGGTCATTGGGATGGACGTTCAGGTCCTTGCCCTGGGCCTGTAAAATCTGCTTGGCCCGGTTGGCGACGACTTCGTTGACGTTCATGTTGAACTGCGTGCCGCTGCCGGTCATCCAGACAGCCAAGGGGAAATTGCCGTCGAGCTTGCCGGCCAGGATGTCATCGCAGGCCTGGACGATGGCGTCGGCCCGGTCGCCGTCGACGACGCCCAATTCCTTGTTGGTCAAGGCAGCAGCCTTCTTCAAATAGGCAAAGACCGTGACCATTTCAGGCGGGATTTTTTCCGTGCCGATCTTAAAATTCTCGAAACTGCGCTGTGTCTGGGCACCCCAGAGTTTATCAGCCGGGACTTTGATTTCTCCCATCGAATCTCTTTCTATACGGTATTCCATGACGAACCTCCAATCAGATTATATAAAACATAGCGGACTCAGGCGGGCGCCCTTTGGGTCGCCCCTACATTGGGTCCCCAAGAGGGACCGTATGAGAAACGAGGAAGGGTTTCCCCACATTTGCGGCCGTATACTCCATATTTTATAAAACACGGTGGACTCGGCGGGCGCCCTTTGGGTCGCCCCCACATAGGCACCCCATTGGGGTGCCCTTACGATGAACGATGAACGACCTACGACAAGCCCATGGGATTGGGCTGGAAGATGCGGCCGTCCATGAGTTGCAGGTCATCGGCGATGAGCGGGCGGAATTCCATCTGGCCCAGGATATCCCGTTCCAGGTCGACGCCCGGGGCGATTTCTGTCAGCATGAGTCCCTGCGGCGTCAGGCGGAAGACGGCCCGTTCTGTAACGACCAGGACGTGTTGGCCGTGGGCTGCGGCGTAGTCCCCGGAAAAGGTGACCTGTTCGATATCCGTCTTGAATTTCTGGTACTTCCCTTCCCGGTCGATGACCAGCCGCCCGCCTTCACAGTGCTCTCGCAGGCCGCCGGCTGTAAAGGTCCCCATGAGGATGAGTTTCTTCGTGTGCTGGGCCAAGTCGATAAAGCCCCCGGGCCCGGTGACGCGGCCGTGGAATTTCGAAACATTGACATTGCCCATGGCGTCGATTTCCGCCAGGCCCAGGGCACAGAGGTCGAGGCCGCCGCCGTGGCAGATATCGAACATGTCGGCCATCTTCAGTTCCGCTTCGGCATTGACAGCGGCCCCCATATCGAGGCCCGACAAGGGAATGCCGCCGATGATGCCCGAATCGGCCGCCAGGGTCAGGCTCGGCCCGAAGCCCTCTTCAGCGGCGACAGAGCCGATGATTTCCGGGATGCCGATGCCCAGGTTCATGACGTCGCCTTTTTTCAGTTCCATCGCCGCCCGGCGGGCACAGATTTTGCGATTGTCCAGAGGATGCGGCGGCAGGGACTGGATGGACTTGCGCCCTTCGCCGCTCAGTTCCGGCCGGTAGCCGTGGGTCGAAAAGCTCTGGACGTGGTACTTCGGCCGCGGCACGACGACGTAATCGACGAGGAAATGGTGAATCTTCACGAGCCGCGAATCGAGGCTGCCCCGGGGCACGACGTCTTCGACCTGGACGACGACGATGCCGCCGGAATTATGCGTCGCTTCGGCCACTTCCAGCTGTTCACCGATCATGGCTTCGCGCTGAAGGGAAATGTTGCCGTCCTCATCGGCCAGGGAGCCGCGGATGAAGCAGACCTGGATGGGAAAAGTTGGATAATATAAGTAGTCGTCGCCGTCGAACGAGACCAGGCGGACGATATCCTTGCCTTCGCGTACGGTCTTTTCGTTGGCCTTGCTGCCGTCCAGGCGCGGATCAGCCAACGTGTGCAGGCCGATATCGGTCCAGACGCCCTTGTGACCGGCGGCGATGGCCCGATACAGGGCCAGTATCGTCCCAGCCGGAACGACATAGGCCAGGCATTGGTTGGCTGCCACTTTATCGGCCAGCTTCTTTTCCATGCCGAAATGGCTGGTAATGATCGTCCCGATGAGGCCGTCAGCTGCCAGGCGGTCGCCGCCGCGCTGGCCACCATCGCCGGTCCCGGCAATCTTGACCAAGGTCACATTGCGGGGATGCCCTTCTTCACCATAGCGGTCGTGAAGGGCCTTGAACAGCCCGTCCGGAGTCCCGAAGCCGGCATGACCGCTGACAGCCAGGGTCATATCATCGCCGACGAGACGCGCCGCTTCCACAGGCGTAATAAACTGTGTCATAACGACCTTCCTTTCGTGTGGTAATGAAAAAAGGACCTGTCGTACGACGACAAGTCCTTTTAAGTGGTTAGCAGTTAGTGGTTAGTGGTTAGCGGATGGCTTTCAATTTAAAGGTTTCTCTGCAAACTACAACCGTCGTCGGTCGTTCATCGCAGGTCGAAAAAGACTTCGACGAACAATGAACGATGAACGTTATTTCAAGTGTTTCAATCCTTTGGCGCCGATGTCGCTGCGGACTTGCTGGCCGTCGAAGTGGATGCGTTTGACGTTGGCATAGGCCTTTTCGATGGCGCTCTTGAGGTCCCCTGCTACGGCCGTAACGCCGAGGACGCGGCCGCCGTTGGTGACGTACTGGCCGTCTTTCTTGGCCGTACCGGAGTGGAAGACCATGACGTCTTCTTTATCGACAGCATCGAGACCGCTGATGACATCGCCTTTATGGGACGAAGCGGGATAGCCGGCAGAAGCCATGATGACGCAGCAGGCTGCAGCGTCTTTCCAGTGGACCATATCGGCCGTCAGCGTGCCCTTGGCACAGGCATACATGATCTGGGCCAGGTCGCCGTCGAGGAGCGGCAAGACGGCCTGCGTTTCGGGATCACCGAAGCGGCAGTTGAATTCGACGACTTTCGGGCCATCGGCCGTGATCATCAGGCCGGCATAGAGGCAGCCTTGGTAGGTGATGCCTTCCTGTTTGAGGCCATCGACGACGGGTTTCAGAATCTTTTCTTCGACTTCCTTGCGGATTTCCGGCGTAACGACCGGTGCCGGCGCATAAGCCCCCATGCCGCCTGTGTTGGGGCCTTCATCGTTATCGAAGATACGCTTGTGGTCCTGGGCGGAAATCATGGGCACGATGGTCTTGCCATCGACGAAAGCCAGGAGGCTCGCTTCTTCGCCAACCATACATTCTTCAATGACGATGCGGCCGCCAGAAGCACCGAAGATGTGGTCTTCCATCATGGCGTTGACGGCTTCGATGGCTTCTGCTTCCGTCTGGGCGACGACGACGCCCTTGCCGGCAGCCAGGCCATCGGCCTTGACGACGATCGGTGCGCCCTGTTCCTTAATATAGGCCTTGGCGGCTTCGCCATCGGTAAAGGAGGCGTAAGCTGCCGTCGGGACGTGGTATTTCTTCATGAGGTTCTTGGCAAAGACTTTGGACCCTTCCATCTGGGCTGCGGCCTTGTTCGGGCCAAAGACAGCCAGACCCTTGGACTGGGCCAGGTCGGCAATGCCTTCGGTCAAGGGGACTTCCGGGCCGACGACGAGCATGTCGATGCCTTCGTTTTTGGCATAGTCCGTGATGGCGTCCAAATCGGACAGGGCGATGTCGACGCACTGGGCGACTTCACTCATAGCGGCGCTGCCGGGAATGGCATAGAGCTTATCGACGCTCGGGCTCTGAGCCAATTTCCAGGCCAAAGTATGTTCGCGGCCGCCGCCGCCGATGACTGCTACTTTCATTATTTTGCGGCCCCCTTCTGAACCTGTTCTGCCAGGTATGCGGCAATGGCCGTATCATAGACAGCCGTGTGATGGAAGGCTTCCTGAGCCAGTTCCAGGCGGTACTGGTCGGAGAATTCGCCGTCCTTCTGGAGGATGGAAATGATTTCGCCGTATTTGGACGGGTTGGTGACGATGGCGACGTATTTGTTATTCTTTGCCGAAGCGCGGACCATGCAGGGACCGCCGATGTCGATGTTTTCAATGGCTTCAGCCAAGGTGACATCCGGTTTGGCAATGGTCTGCTGGAATGGATAGAGGTTGACGACGACCAGGTCGATCGGTTTGATGCCGTGTTCTTTCATGGCTTTGACGTGTTCCGGATTGTCGCGGACAGCCAGGATAGCCCCGTGGATTTTCGGATTCAGCGTCTTGACGCGGCCGTCCATCATTTCCGGGAAGCCCGTGACGTCCTGAACGGCGATAACCGGTACGCCCGCTTCTTTCAGGGTCCGCATGGTGCCGCCCGTGGAGATGATTTCAATGCCGAGGTCAGCCAGGGCTTTGCCCAGTTCGACGACGCCCGTTTTATCAGATACACTAATGAGTGCGCGTTTTACTTTCATGAAAAATTCCTCCTATTCCTGAGTCCCTTTGACGACATTGCCGTCGATAGTCAATTTATCATCGCAAAAGAGCGCTGCCGCTCTGACATAAGTCGGATGTTCCTTGGTGAGGATCCGGGCTGCCAGCGTGTCTTCCGTATCGTCTTCGTAGACCGGTACGGCTGACTGCAAGATGATCGGGCCGGCATCCATGTCGGGAACGACGAAATGGACCGTGCAGCCAGCGATTTTGACACCGGCTTCGACGGCCTGGCGCTGGGCGTGGAGGCCGCGGAACGACGGCAGCAGGGCCGGATGGATGTTGAGCATCTTGTGTTCATAATGGGAAATGAAGTCACCGCTCAAGAGGCGCATGAAGCCGGCCAGGCAGATGATGTCGGCCTGATACGGTTCAATGGCGTCGAGGATATATTTTTCAAAGGCCGCTTTCGAGTCGAAGGATTTGCGGTCGGCCAAAATGACCGGTATGCCCCATTCCTTAGCGCGGTCCATGACCGGTGCGCCCGGGATATCGCAGACCAGGGCCTTGATTTCCGCATTGATTGTGCCGGCTTCGACGGCATCGTGGAGGGCGATGGCGTTGGAGCCACGGCCCGATGCGAAAATGACCATCTTCTTTTTAGTCATGGAATACGCCTCCCCGCAAGGTTACGGGTACGTCGGAATCGACGACTTTGCCGATGACATAGGCCTTTTCATCGCGGTCGGCCAGGTTCTTGAGGACGGCATCAGCGTCCTTTTCATCGACAATCATGATCATGCCGATGCCCATGTTGAAGGTACGGTACATTTCCTTAGCATCGACGTTGCCCCATTTCTGGAGGAGTCCGAAAATCGGCAGCTGCGGCCACGCCGTGACGTCGATATCGACGCCGACGCCTTTCGGCAGGACGCGGGGGATGTTTTCATAGAAACCGCCGCCAGTGATGTGGACCATGCCCTTGACGGTGAAGTTCTTGATGATCGGCAGGCACGGACGCGGATAGAGGCGGGTCGGCGTGAGCAGGCATTCACCGATGGTCATTCCCAGTTCATCGACGTACTGGTCGAGCTTCATGTTCTGCCGTTCCAGGACGATCTTGCGGACCAGGGAGAAGCCGTTGGAGTGGACCCCTGTCGAAGGCAGGCCGATGAGGACGTCGCCGGCCTTGATGTTTTCGCCGGTAATGACCTTGTCGCGGTCGACGATGCCGACGCCGAAGCCAGCCAGGTCATAGTCGTCTTTGGCATAGAAGCCGGCCATTTCAGCCGTTTCGCCACCGAGGAGAGCGCAGCCCGATTCCTGGCAGGCATGGGCGACACCTTTGACGATGGTCGCAACCTGGACCGGGTCGAGCTTGCCGACAGCGATGTAGTCCAGGAAGAAGAGCGGTTCAGCACCCTGGACAAGGACGTCATTGATGGACATGGCGACGCAGTCCTGACCGACCGTATCGTGTTTACCCATCATGATGGCCAGGCGCAGCTTCGTGCCGACGCCGTCGGTACCGCTGACCAGAATCGGTTTCTTGATGTCGCTGTTCATCAGGGAAAAGAGGCCGCCAAAGCCGCCGAGGTCGCCGAGGACTTCCGGACGGTACGTGGCTTTGACCGAATCTTTCATCAATTCTACGGCTTTGTTACCAGCATCGATGTCGACGCCGGCATCAGCATAAGTCAATCCTTTATTTGTGTTCGAGAGCATATTTTTCTCCTTCCTCATTGGCCTGCGGAGTGTCCGTAGGATAGTCGTTATTGAAGCAAGCTAAGCACATATCTTCCTTGGGGATATGTTCAACAGCCCGGTTGAGGCCGTCGATGGAAATGAAATGGAGTTTGTCCACGCCGATGTATTTCTGGATCTGTTCGACACTGAACGTCGAAGCAATGAGTTCCTTGCGGACCGACGTATCGATGCCGTAGAAGCAGGGATACTTGATAGGCGGTGCCGATACGCACATGTAGACTTCCTTGGCGCCGGCTTCGCGCAGGAGCTTGCAGATGATGCCGCTCGTCGTGCCGCGGACGATGGAATCGTCGACCATGACGATGCGCTTGCCCTTGACGACGGACTTGACGACATTCAGCTTCATGCGGACAGCCAGTTCGCGCTGTTTCTGGTTCGGCTTGATAAAGGTACGGCCCATGTAACGGTTCTTGATGAGGCCGTGCTTGAAGGGGATGCCCGAAGCCTGGGCGTAGCCGATAGCTGCCGTGTTGCCGCTGTCCGGGACGGAAATGACGATGTCCGCATCATACTGCGTTTCGTTCCACATTTCCCGGCCCATGTTCAGGCGGGCCTGGTAGATGTCCTGGCCGTCGATGACGCTGTCCGGACGGGCGAAATAAATGTATTCAAAGGAACAGACCTGCTTGCGCGGTGCCTTGGCAAAGATCGTCGATTTGACGCCCTTTTCATTGATCTGGACGAATTCGCCGGGCTGTACGTCGCGGACGAACTTGGCGCCGATGGCGTCGAGGGCACACGTCTCCGAAGCCAGGACCCAGCCGCCTTCATCGGTACGGCCGATGCACAGCGGGCGGAAGCCATAGGGGTCGCGGACGCCATAGAGCGTATCTTTCGTCATGAGTACCAGTGAGTACGCCCCCTGGATGCGGTTCATGCTTTCCATGATGCGTTCTTCGATGGTGTCTTTCTGGCTGCGGCTGATGAGATTGACGATGATTTCACTGTCCATGGTCGTCTGGAAGGTCGCGCCGCCGCGGTCCAGTTCTTCCCGCAGGGTCCGGGTATTGGTCAGGTTGCCGTTATGAGCCAGTGCCAGCTGTCCCATAGGCGTGTATACGGCCAGGGGCTGGATATTGCGGGGATTATTGGAACCTGTCGTCGAATAGCGGACGTGGCCGATACCGACGGGGCCGCCTTCTTCTTCAGGTACGCCGTTGGCGAAGACCGTGCTGATGAGGCCCATGCCGCGGAACGTATGGATATCCTGGCCGTCAGTCAGGGCGATGCCGCCGCTTTCCTGGCCACGATGCTGTAATGCGAACAACCCCCAGTAAATATAGCGGGGAATATCGAGGTGTTTATCGTAAATACCTAAGACACCACATTCTTCATGCTGCTTATCCCAAATCGGATTGTAAAACATGAATTAAACCTCCTGTTATAACGAAAAATAGTCTGTATTGCCCTTAGAGGGACTTTATGGTTTCTTGCAACTTCTGGTTCTTTTCCATGACTTCGTTAGCCATGTTTTCGCGATAGGCCTTGTATTTCTTGGCTAAGGCCGCATCGCTGGCAGCGCCGATCTGTACGGCCAGGAGCGCTCCGTTCTTGGCACCGTTGATGGCGACGGTCGCAACGGGGATGCCCGACGGCATCTGTACGATGGCCAACAGCGCATCCATGCCCTGGAGGCTGCCGCTTTCCAAGGGGACGCCGATGACAGGCAGCGTCGTATAGCTGGCGACGACACCGGGCAGATGAGCGGCCATACCGGCACCGACGACAAAGGCACTGATGCCCCGTTCTTCGGCTGTCGAAACGAATTCCCGGACAGCTGCCGGCGTGCGGTGGGCCGACGCTAACAAGACTTCATATTCAACACCAAATTCTTTAAAAATAGCAATCGCTTTTTTCATAACGGGAAAATCAGAATCGCTTCCCATGATCAAACCGACCTTCAACAGAGACCCCTCCTTAGGAAAAACAAAACCCAAAAGTGACACACGTCACCTTTGGGCTTTTTTCAGTTAGACACACGGAGACTGTTTACAAACGGCAAAGAACCTGTCCATAAACGTCTTGTCATAGTGCATCTCCTTATTGATTGAAAGATTATCAAATACACTTTGATTCTATCAAAAACCTCCGGGACTGTCAATGAAAATCGCCCGTTCTATCGCAGTTTATACACGGATAGCGCCGACTATGTTACAATGGAGGAAAATGAACGACACGGAGGGATAGATTATGGAATTAAATGACCAGCAGCAGCAAGTCGTCAGCGACCTGTCGCAGCCGATTCTGCTCAACGCGCCAGCCGGCACGGGCAAGACCCGCGTCCTGGCCTGCCGGGTCGCCCACATCCTGGAAACAGGCGCCGCCGAAGGCTCGCAGATACTCTGCCTGACCTTCACCAACCGGGCCTGCAAAGAACTGAAGAACCGCATCATCGCCACGGCCCGCGAAAAGGGCCTAGCTGTCATCGTCAAGACAATCCACAGTTTCTGTTACAGCCTCATCAAAGAAGAAACGAAGCGCCAGAGCGACCGTTACAACGACTTTCTGCTCTACGACGACGAAGACTGCCGGCAGATCATTGACAGCCTGCCTGCGGCGGCGTCGGCCCCGGGCAACGATACCCAGGCCCTGCAGAACTTCATCGAATTCAGGAAGAAACAGCGCGTCATCCCGGACCTCCACGATTTCACGGCACCCAAAGAAGCCCTCCAGGCCTGGCTCAGCGACCACGGCGACGCCCTGCTCCAGCAATACGATGCCGTCCTGGCCGACAACCACGCCGTCGACTTCACGGACCTCATCACCGGCGCCTACGATTTCCTCAGCGACGACGCCTGCTGCCAGCGCTGGCGGGACCGCTTCCGCTTCATCGCCGTCGACGAAATGCAGGACACGAGCGAAGTCGAATACGCCGTCATCAGCCGCCTCTTCCCGGGCCGCAACATCCTCCTCTGCGGCGATTACTTCCAGACCATTTACGAATGGCGCGGTTCTTATCCGGAATATATTCTGGAACAATTCCGCAAGACCTACCATCCCCGGGAAATCACCTTTACGACCAACTACCGGGCTACGCAGCTTCTCCTGAAGGCCGCCGAAAGCTGCCTGAACCACCTCTTCGGCCAGGTGACGGTCCACCACATCTACCCCCAGCCGGGCCAGGCCGCAGCCGCCGTCCCAGGTGAACCCATCGTCGTCCACCAGGCCGATACCTTTCTCGACGAAAGCCGCTGGATTTTCCAGGAACTGAGCCAGCTGCCGCCTGAAGAGCGCCTCAAAGCCTGCATCCTCGTCCGCGGCAACCGCCAGGCCCAGCAGCTGTGGACAGGTATTACGGCCCATAATCTCCACTATCCGCCAGCATCCCGTCTGCCCGTCACCTGCATCGACCAGTTCCACCTGTTCAAGCGCCAGGAATGTAAAGACGTCCTGGCCTACCTGCGGCTGCTCCTGAACAAGCACGACAACCTCAGCCTGAAACGCATCCTCCTGCGCTTCGTCCCCCGCATCGGCCGGCGGACCATCGAAACCATCGAAAGCGAGTCCTACCGCCGCCTGGGCCTCCGGCTCTGCGACTTCATCGACCCCATTTCCCAGGAAACGGGCGACCCTTACGGCCTCTTGCTGACGGCCCTGGCAGATGGACGCATCGTCGTCTTCGACGTCGAAAGCACGGGGACCGACACGACGACAGACGAAATCATCCAGATTGCCGCCGTCCGCCTTGACGCCCAGGGCCAGGTCACAGACACGTTCAATACCTACGTCCGCACCAGCCGTTCTGTCGGGACCTCATTCTACGTCCATCACATCAGCGACGACCAGTTAGCCGCCGAAGGCCGGGATCCGAAAGAAGCCCTGTCTGCCTTTCTGGACTTTGCCAGAGATGCCGTCATCGTCGGCCACAACGTCACGTATGACCTGTCCATCCTGCACAGCGAGCTCCAGCGCCTGGGCATGGCCGAAAGCGGTGACTTCCCCTATTACGACACGCTGGACATATACCGCCGCTTCTATCCCAATCTTATCAACCATAAACTGGCTACGCTGAGCGAAACCTTCCCCATCGACCATCAGCCGTCGCACGACGCCTTCGATGACATCCTGGCCACGGCCGGTCTCCTGTGCTACGCCGTAAAAGAAAAGATAGCACCGGCCACGGCAGCCCGCCGCGCTTCCCTGTCTATGTACCTGCCCCTCTTCGCGCCCTTCAGCCGCGACATGGCCCGTTTCCGCCAGAAGTCCTATCAGGACCGGCCCATAGCCATCATCGCCGCCGTCATGAACGAAGGCGGTGTCAAGGCCTGGTACGAGAGCCATCGTGAGGCCAGCGATGCGGCCCATCACATCGACCGCCTGGAAAACGTCCGCAAACTCTACCGCATCGCCAAGGAAACGGATGACCCGGCCCAGGACCCCCGCGACGCCCTGGTGGAATTCCTCAAGCTGACAGCCCTGTCCAACAGCGAACTGGACAGCATGCTGGCCAGGGACCCGAAAATCCCGATCATCACCATCCATCAGGCCAAGGGACTGGAATTCGACTACGTCTTCCTGGCCAGCCTGGAAGACCGGGTCTTCCCAACCTTCTGGTCCGTAAAGAAAGGCAATATCGAAGAAGAAAAACGCCTCTTTTATGTCGCCATTACGCGGGCCAAAAAGAGGCTGTATCTGAGCTGGCACCAGCGAATCGGCAATCAGCGCTATGCGCCGAGCCGCTTCCTCCAGAGCCTGGACTCCCAATATATCGAAGTTAGATGAGGCCGGCAATGCCTAAGGCCAGGCCTAAGACGCCGGAGCCGATGAGGACCTTGATGACGCCGATCTTGCGCCGCGTCGCTGCAATGGCCAGGATGAGGATGGCCAGGCCGCCGAGACTGAAAGCCGACCAATCGTCAGGCCGAGTTTCCGTATTCCACAGGGCCAGGAGGATGAAGCTCAGGCTGGCGACGCAGATGAGGGCGACGACAGCCGGGCGCAGGCCGTTGAGGATGCCCCGGATAGGACCGATGTCACCGTACTTGAGGAAGATGCGTGCTAAAATAATTCCCAAGAAAAACGACGGCGTGACGAAGCCCAGGGTAGCAGCCACAGCTCCGCCTAATCCGGCGATTTTGGTGCCGACGAAGGTCGCGGCATTGATGCCGATTGGCCCCGGAGTCATCTGAGAAATGGTGAAGATATCGACAAATTCGCTCATCGAGAGCCAATGAAAGGTATCGACGACACTGGCCTGGATCAGCGGCATGGACGCATAGCCGCCGCCGACACAGAAAGCCCCGACTTTACAGAATTCCCAAAAAAGTAACAGATATATCATGATAAGTCCCTCCCCTTAGTCGTACTTCTTGTCGCGCATGAAAGCGAAGCCGATGATGCCGTCGATGACGATGAGTGCCATAATATTGACATCAAAGCATAAGTTGGCAATAAATGTCGCCACGATGATGGCAATCGGCAGGAGGAGCTTCTTCTTTCCCTGCTTGATGAGGAGGTCGATGCCGACATTGACGATGAGGGCCGTCGCCCCGCACTGCATACCGCGGAGGATCATCTTGATATAGAGATTCTGGATGAAGAAATCATAGCAGTAAGAAATAATCGACAGCGTAATCAGGCAGGGCAGCACCGTCGCCACCAGGGCGACCAGCGTCCCCAGGACCCCGGCCATGCGGTAGCCCAGGATGACGGCACTGTTGACGGCGATGACGCCGGGCATGGACTGGGCGATGGCCACCATGTCGAGGGTATCCTTATCGCTGATCCAGTGGTATTCATCGACATATTTCCCTTTCAACAGGGGAATAATGACGAAGCCGCCGCCGACAGTGAAGGCGCTGATTAAAAAAGTCGATTTGAACAGGGTCCAAAAGAAATGGGCGTCCCGTTTCGGAGTCACAATATCGTTCATCATCTATCATCCTTTCTTGACGATTCATCGTTTCTATGGTCTTAGTATAACACGGCTTTTACTATATTGAAAATATTTGTATAATTGATATAATATACGTAAATCATATGTCAAGGAGGCATCGATATGGATATCCGTCAACTCACGTACTTCATGGTCATCGCCGAAGAAGGCCAGATCACGGCGGCTGCCCGTCGCCTGCACATGGCCCAGCCGCCGTTGAGCCAGCAGATGAAAGCCCTGGAAGAAGAACTGGGCGTACAGCTCCTGCAGCGGGAACCGCGCAGCGTGACCTTGACCGATGCCGGCGAAATCCTCTACCGCCGGGCCCGCCAGATCATCACTCTCACCGACTCGACGCGCCGGGAAATCGCCGACTTCAAGAACGGCCTGCGCGGCACCCTGTCCATCGGGACCGTGTCCTCGTCGGGCAGCGTCATCCTCCGACCGGCGCTCCGCCAATTCCACGACAGTCATCGGGGCATCCGCTTTGAAATCTATGACGGCAACACCTTCCGCGTCCTGGACATGCTGGGCAAAGGTCTCATCGAAATCGGCATCGTCCGCACGCCCTTCAAGCAGGACGCCTTCGACTGCACCTTGCTGCCTGAAGAACCGATGGTCCTGGCCTATGCCGATACCCTGGCCGACCCCAGCCCGGGCCAGCCGACCCTGACCATAGAACAACTACAAGGCCTGCCGCTCATCCTCTACCGCCGCTTCGACCAGCTCTTCCACGACGTCTGCGAAGCCCACAACCTCACGCCGAACCTCCTCTGCCGCAACGACGACGCCCGGACGACCCTGCTCTGGGCCGAAACCGGCCTGGGCTACGCCGTCGTCCCGGCATCGGCCATCTCACCGGCCCGCCTGCCCCAGCTCCAGACCAAAGCCATCGACGAACCGCGTCTGCGCACCCAACTGGCCGTCATCACACCCAAACACCGCTACCTGTCCAGCATAGCCCGCCAGTTCATAGATGCTTTGACAAATCCTGAGGCCTGACGACGGGGCATAAAACCGTTCATCGTAGGTCGTTCGTCGTTCATCGCGGTTGGGGCCTGACGGCCCCGCAGGCCGCCGCAGGCCGCCTCGGGCTCAGATGCCGCTGCGCGGCAACAGATTCAGCGTAACAACATCGCCTCGAGTGACCCTCGGCTCGTGGAAAAGGCCGTGGTTCGTGGCTCGTGATTCGTGGTTCGTAAAAAGCCTGCCGTTATACCCGGGTGGGCTGTGATGAAATCTCTCTGGCGGGCTGCCCACTGGGACAGCCCCTACAAATGCGGCATACAGCCACATAAAATTTTATCGCCTGTATGCGATACCGTAGGGGACGTCCCGAAGGGCGTACCGCCGCGACTTGTGTGAATAGCCGATGCCATGACAGATGCTCGCGGCTCGTAAAAGCCTGCCATTATACTCGGATGGGATGTGATGAAATCTCGCAACGGACCGCACAAGGCTCCCTTCATAGGGGAGCTGGCCGCCAAAGGCGGTCTGAGAGGTTAAAAGTCGGCCCCTACGAATGCCCCGATTGGGGTTATTTTTGCGACCTGCTACCTGCGACCAGCGAACTTCGTTTATTTCCGGCATAGCCGCATCTGAATCCGAAGAACGCAAAACGGCGCTGTCTTATATGACAACGCCGTCATAAATGATTACCCTCTTATTTCAAATGATATTCCCGCAGCAATTGTTCCTGGTATTCATCGTCCTGCAAGACGCGGTCGACGTCTTCTTTTCTGCCTTCTTGCATCAGTTTCTGGAGCAACACACTGAGCGCTTTTCTTCCCGTTTTTTCTCCGCGTTCTTGTCCAATTTTTTCTCCAATTTTCCTGCCGCGTAGTTCTCCACGTTTTTCTCCCACTTCTTCACCTAGTTTACGGCCACGTAATTCTCCACGCCGTTCGATACCTTCACTCAAGTTACACATGGCTGCCACTCTCTTCTCCAAACGAAACATTACTATTTTCTGCTGCGATTTTGCGAATCTGATTTTCTGTCAATTCTGTATAACGAACAATTTCATGAATAGGCTTATGATCTTTTAACATTTTAAGCGCCAAATCATGCTGCATTGCCTCACGGCCTTCTTTGATGCCTTCTTTTCGTTCTTCTTGCATTTTCATGGCGTATGTCATATATCTCACCCTTTCTTCTTCTAATTTTTTCACTCTTTTAATTTCCTGATCGATTTCTTGCACGAAAGCATCATTACTGAGAATCCCGTTAACATATTCCAAGAACCGTTTAACATCGGGTGCCACATCGTTAGCCGTTCCCACAGAACTAAGAAAAATCTTGGTCGCACCGTCCCGTAGTTCTAAACTTGTATCCTCCAAGCACACATTGCGGAATGTATAGATATGGCGGCCTTTATCAAATGGCTCAAAGGGACAAATGAAAATAATATAACTGGGATTGAGTTCATCATAATCAGCCCCTTCTTCCAATAATCCCATATCAATCATGGACTGGTAATATCGAGTTCGTAAATAGAGCCCATCATCCGATGGTTTACGAACCTGCATTTCGATATCATACACGTTTTCCTTATCATCGGCTACGTAAACGTCGAGGCGGATTCCCTTGCCTTCATATTAGAATTTCATCGTCTTCTCATCGTCACTATAACGAATATCACGGATAGGAACATGCAGGATTTTTTCCAACATGCGTTTACAAATCGGCTTCCGCCGCATAACCAATTTGAACATGTAATCATCTTGAATCGTCAGGTCCTGCCAAGGTTTGATGGTATAACTCATGGTATCCGTCCTTTCTATATTATAACATGATACAAAAAAATAACGAAAAATTTTACGATTCCATCATACACCACAAAACAGGGCCAAATAGAAATTCTAATCGTTTTTTAATCGAATTTCCGAAAACTTAAAGAACCGTTAATGTAGATTGGGGCCTATCGGCCGGGCGAAAAGCCGTTCATCGTAGGTCGTTCGTCGAATTTAGGGTCTGACGGCCCGCAGACCACTGGTCGCAGTTCGCAGGCCGTCTCGGACTCAGATGCCGCTACGCGGCAACAAGTTCAGAACGACGACATCGTCTCGAGTGATTCTCGTCTCGTGGAAAAAATCGTGGTTCGTGGTTCGTGGTTCGTAAAAGCCTGCCATTATACTCGAATGAGATGTGATGAAATCTCTCTGGCGGGCTGCCCACTGGGACAGCCCCTACAAATACGGCATACAGCCACATAAAATTTTATCGCCTGTATGCGACGCCCAAAGGGCGTACCGCCGCGACTTGTGTGAATAGCCGATGCCATGACAGATGCTCGTGGCTCGTAAAAGCCTGCCATTATACTCGAATGGGATGTGATGAAATCTCGCAACGGGCCGCACAAGGCTCCCTTTATAGGGGAGCTGGCCGCCAAAGGCGGTCTGAGAGGTTAAAAGTTGGCCCCTACGAATGCCCCGATTGGGGCTATTTTTGCGGTCTGCTACCTGCGGCCAGCGAACTGCGTTTATTTCATGAGTCTGTCGCGGCGGAACGCCGCATCTGATTCCGAGGAAAGCAAAAAGAGGCTGTCGCATTAAGACAGCCTCTCTTCATCACCAACTAAATCCCATATTCCTTAAAGAGTTTTTCACGAAAACCAGCATCAGCAACCGCTTTGGCTACATCATCATGACGATTCTCTTTCAATAAAAGGCTCATCAACATTCCAAGTCTCTCTTCGCCTTCTTTACGTCCCTCATCACGTCCCTTGGCTTCTCCCTCTTCAAAGGCATCTCGATGATCCGAGTTATAGTCTAGGATGGCGAGTTCGCGATTGATATAGGCCAGGCGTTCAGCGTCATTTTGCAGGAAGGTCCGGGCGGCATCTACGGCTTTATGGATGGCTTCATCGCTCATGATCAGTTCCCTCCTTCTAATCCACATGCATGAACAAGACAATCCCTATCATGCTGACGGGTCGCCCACGGGCGACCCCTACGATGGTATGAGCTGGTTAGCAAAGTACGCCAGCCAGCGTTCCATTTTTGTCATGTCACGAATCCGCTTCTTCGGCAATGAAAAACAGCACTGTTGGACAGAGTTCTTATCACACTTTATTTTTTCAAAATACCCGTTGCTATAAGAGCTATAAACCCGAGTCCACTTAAGCCTGCAAATGTAATATTGCCCAAATATAGACTATAAAAAACCACCCCTAAGATAGCCATGCAAATAACAAACGCCATCCATTGGCCTCTTCGGTCCCGATTTATGGTGCCTTGAACTTCCAGTAATTCTTTTTGCCGTATATGTTCTGAATTTTCTTTAAACTCTTGTAATATTATTTTAGGAGCATCGGCATAAATATTTTTATATTTTTCCATCATTTCAGGCGGTGGAATAGGGCCTTGATACTGATATGCAGATTGATGTTGAAGCACTACTCCAGTCGCATTACGATTATTAGATTTATTTTTGATTTCGTTCTTTTTGGGTACAGGTTGATTATTCAACTGGTTATTTTTCTTGTTCAATCCGGCTGCCCACCTCCTCAATAGTAGTCCATAGCGTTTTTCCTGTTTTAGCCCAACTTTCGTTAGTTATAGAAGCAGCATCATTGTGCGTATTTTTTGAATAATCAGTCTGTGGAAAAACAGTAAATGTCGAGAGGCCGCACATCAGCATCGCAAATAAAGCTTTCATTTTCATATTTAATTTTCTTGCCATATTGCCACCTCCTATTAGGATAAATAGAATAAATACAATAGCGGATTTCATGGGCAGTCAATTGATTTTTCAACAGATTCACCACTCCTTTCTTTATTATAGCATGAAACAGAACGAGTAGGATATTACCCATACCTCCATGATACAACAGAAAAAGGACGGTTCTGGAAAACTTAATCGTTTTCTAATCATTTTTGAATCAAATCCAAAATATTTAAGGAAACGTTAATGTAGATTGGGGCCGACGGCCCCGCAGACCGCAAGTTCGCAGGCCGTCTCGGACTCAGATGCCGCTACGCGGCAACAGACTCAGAATGACGACATCGTCTCGAGTAACCCTCGGCTCGTGAAAAACGCCCCGTCCGGGGCCTTCGTAGGGGCGCCACGTGGGGCGCCCGCCGCGAATCCTTGGTGCTAGCATATAAATAGGACAAGTCAAACTGAGGTTTTCCATAAAGTGATAC
>ERZ836939.1221-NODE-1221-length-30809-cov-4.704819_pt1 | contig 30809 bp, 26 predicted proteins | sample MGYA00519912_ERZ836939 | MGnify/ENA primary metagenome ERZ836939 (study PRJEB31850, sample SAMEA3708810) | human gut metagenome | biome: human gut; feature: human-associated habitat; material: faeces | place: China | collected 2014 ...
GGCCGACTGGTTCAAGATCGATCAGGACAGCTACGCAAACCGCCTGAAGCTCTGCATCCCCGTGCTGGGCGTTGGTGCTTTCCTTGGCATCGGCAACGCACTGGGCTTCATCAACTACACCGTCATCTGGCGTTACTTCAGCTGGACCAACCAGACTTTGGCTATGATCGTGCTGTGGGCCGCCTCCATGTACCTGTTCTACGACAAGAAGAACTACTGGCTGACGGCTGTCCCCGCTACCTTCATGAGCGCGGTCTCCGCCACCTATTTCCTGCTGGGCAACGAGTGCCTCGGCAAGCTGATCAACACCAAGACCGCGGAGGGTGCTACCGTTTACAACACGGCGGTCGCCTATCCCATCGGTATCCTGGTCGCGGCTCTGTTCCTCGGTATCTTCCTGTACACCATCAAGAAGCGCCACACCCAGCCGCACTACGAGACCCTGCACAAGTAAACCCTATTCCGCAAAGCGGCGAGAGCGTCCCTCCCGCCGCTTTGCTCACTCTGGAGGAGCGATTATGAGCTTTGCACCTGTACGCCTTGGAAACACCGTCTTGGAAGCGGAGACCGCGGCCGCGGACCGAAAGTCCTGCCGCCGCTTCGGCCCCTGCGGTGTGGGAGAAAAGGCACTATATCTCAATGATCTTCTCATCGACCGGCACTTTTATGTCGGCTTCGGCTCCGTGCGGCGCGTTTTCAAGCGCGTGGCGATGAGCCAGGGCGGCTTCAGCGGCAAGGGTGCGTTTGGCTCCATCCCCTACCTCGTCGTGCAATACGACGACGGGCAGGAGAAGCAATGCACCTTCAAGCGTGAGGAGGACGTGGACGAGCTGCTTGCCTATCTGGCGGGAAATATCGATTTTATTGAGCGCTATTTGAAAACGCAAATACCACAGGTTCGCTTCCAGCGGCCCGAAGGCACCTATTTGCTGTGGCTGGATTTCCGGGCTTTAGGGCTGTCCGATGAGGAACTGGAGCATTTTCTGGGGCATAGGGCAAAGATCTGGCTGATCCAGGGCGCCGCATTCGGTGAGGGCGGCAGCGGGTTCGCGCGGCTGAATGCCGCCTGCCCACGCTCTGTTTTGGAGGAGGCCATGGATCGGTTGAACAACGCGGTAAAAAGCCTGTAAGCCGCCGCTTGGTTTGCACTGAAAAAACGGCGCGCCGGAAACGAACCGGCGTGCCGTTTTTTTGTTATTGTTTCCAGGGGATGAGCTCCCGCCTTCGCCGGGGACGAACAAAGGGGCCCGGTAAAAGCTGAAGGCTGCCCAGACAATGCTTTCGGGTCAGCTTTCCGGGAACATCATGCAGTCCATATAATGGTCCATAAAGATAGGACTGGAGGAAAGGTCGGCTGTTTGGGCCGCCTCCGCCAGGGAATAGGAGGCCCCGGCGTTGGATTCCTGAAGCAGGGTGGCGATGGCGCCTGCTGCTGCTGCGTTGCCGAGAATTTTTGCTTTCTCAGCCAGCGGGCCCGGTATGAGGCCGATGCGGACGGCGCTGGGAATGGAGATATAGTTACCGAAGCCCCCCGCAATAAAAAAGGAGGCAACCTCGTCAGGCTGAATGCCGGCGGTGTCCAGCAGGGTCAGGATTCCGGCACAGATTGCGCTTTTAGCAAGCTGAATGGCGCGGATATCCTTTTGCGTCAGGATAACGGGGCCAATGGCTACAGCGGGCTGGTCATCCTTCTCCGTAATCATGTTGAGGAAGTCGTGGTCCTCCTCCAGAATAACGCCGGTTTCATCCAGCATGCCCGCATCGAGCAGGACAGCGGCAGCATCCAGAATACCGGAGCCGCAGATGCCCTTTGCCTCCGCACCGCCGATGGTGGTATAGGTAATTTTACCGCCGGTCAGGTAAACATGGTCGATGGCGCCCGGCAGCGCGGTCATCCGCTTCGAGCCGGTCAAAGGTTCTTTGGCAGAGGGTATTTCGGTGCTCAGCTTCGACTATTTCTGCGCCAGCGGCATGGAGTTCATGGTCGTGATGGTCAATGACGACCGTTCGCGTATTGAGGAGAACATGATCCGGCTGCCGATAGCCGAAGGATGGAGCACCTTCTCGGTCGACGTGACCGACAAGCTGAAGAGGCTGCAAGGTCCTGACGATTATCTGAGCCTGCTGATCGTTCCGAATGCGGCGCGGCCGACGACGATGCGTATCCGCAATGCCCGGCTGAGAGCCTATACGGAGAAAGAGCGGGAACAGGCCCGGCTGAAGACCGAGCGGGAGCGGCGTGAGAAACAGCTCAATGCCGACATCGAGGTCTATCTGAAGAAAAACTACCCGTGCGAGGTGTCTCGCGTCACGGTGAACGACGACCGCGTAGAGGTCAGCGGAGACATCAAGGGGATGCCCGGCGAGGTCTACCTGTGCGAGGTGCCGATGTTCCGCGAGCTGACCGAAAAAGATTTTCTGACTGTTCAGCGCGTGAAAGGGCCGAAGAGGTTCAAGGCCGATTTCGATCGCTATGCGGAGGTGGACGGCCAGCGCTACGACCGGCTGTACTCGCGCTGGGTGCTGGCCCAGAAATCGCAGAACGGCATGCTGATCTGCTCGCACGGCCATTATGCCGACGACGTGAAGGCCAAGTACGATCTGCCCCATGAGGTTCCCGCCAGCAAGAAGGGAATCGGCGGTTTCGGAGCGAATCGCTTCGCTTCCGACCTCGACAGTCTGGACATTACCAGCGTCACGGTCAACATGTGGCTCGGCTTCATGAGCCTGACGCCCTCGGACGATGCGATTCCGTTCGACTATAACGGTCGGACGTATTATGCCGACCGCAAGGCGATCGAAGGTTTCGACAAGACGTTGCAGTATACGGCCGCCCGAGACGTAATCGTCAATGCGATCGTTCTGATCGCTCCCGAACGCTCGTTCGCCGACAAAGCGGCCGGACGGCTGTTCGAGCATCCCGACTTCGATCCGGCGGGTATCTATACGATGCCGAACATGACGACGCTCGAGTCGCTGAACCTGTATGCCGCCGCGATCGATTTTCTGGCCGAGCGCTACAGCCGTCCCGACAAAAAGTACGGTCGCGTGCATCATTGGATCGCTCACAACGAGGTCGATGCGGGCTGGGTGTGGACCAATGCGGGTATCAAGACGCCGCTGCGCTTCATGGATATTTATATCAAGTCGATGCGCCTGTTGTACTATACGGCCCGCAAGTACAGCCCTCATCCGGAAGTGTTCATCACGCTGACGCACTACTGGCAGTCGCGCCACAACGAGTACTGCTATCCGTCGGCTCAGTTGCTCGAGCTGCTCGTGGACTATACGCAGGCCGAGGGCGATTTCAAATGGGGCGTCGCTCATCACCCCTACCCCCAGTCGTTGTTCGAGCCCAAATCGTGGCTTGACGATCAGGCGACCTTCGATTACGACACGCCTCAGATTACGTTCAAGAATCTGGAGGTGCTCGACGCATGGATCAAGCAGCCCCGCGCGCTGTATCAGGGCAAGATCAAGAGAACGGTTTTCCTTTCCGAGCAGAATCCCAACTCGAAGGACTACTCCGAGGAGGCTCTCAGGGAGCAGGCCGCCGGTATGGCCTACGCGATGAAGAAGCTCGAGGCGTGCGACGGAATCGATGCTTACCAGATGCACGGCTGGTTCGACCAGCGGGCCGAGGGCGGCCTGCGGATCGGCGTGCGGCGCTTCATGGACGACGAGACCGATCCGGGCGGACGCAAGCCGGCATGGTTCGTATTTCAGGCTTTCGGGACGGATCGAGAGGACGAAGTATTCGAGTTCGCCAAGGACATTATCGGCATCGACGATTGGGATCAGGTGATCTACAAGGCGCCTATTCCGATGAGGCCCGAACTGAACGATTAAACCGAACTTTTGATAGAGATGAGTAGGTCGAATTTTTTGAAAATAGGCATATTGTCGGTCGCTTGCAGCTTGGGGTCGCTTGCTTTGCGGGCGGCTTCTCCCGAGCCGCTTTCGACGCCGGCGAAGGATCTTCGGTCCGATACGTGGACGGCGACCGACGCGCTGGGCCGCGCGTTGCCCGGCTTCGACGAGTGCGGACCGCGCAAGGGAAACCGGGTGGTCGGCATGTTCTATTTCGTTACGCACAATAACAACGGCGCCAAGCAGGGGCCGTTCGACGTGACGAAGATTCTGGCGGCCGATCCGGAGCATCCGAAATGGGGAGGCGGCACGCACTATTGGGGCGAGCCCGAGGCCGGCTACTATATTATGAAGGACGAGTGGATCATTCGACGTCATGCGCGCCAGTTGTGCGATGCGGGCGTCGATCTGATCGTGCTGGACAATACGAACGACCATATTTACGAGGACGTGTTCTGTTTTATCGCCGACGTGTTCCGACGGATGCGCGCCGAAGGCGAGCCGACGCCGCAGATCGCGTGTCTGGCCAGTCAGAAATCGGTCGAATTGCTCTGGGACAAAATTTACAGCCGGGGCCTTTACGCCGACTTGTGGTTCCGATGGAAAGGCAAGCCGCTGCTGTTGTTCGGGCAGCATGTCACAGGGAATCGCCAGCAAGTGAACGACGTGCGTTTCCCGAAAGCGATTACCGATTTCTTCACTATTCGCCAAAGCTGGGCTTGGACGACGCTCCGCTGGTACGACGACGGTCACGACGAATGGCCTTGGGTCGACCATTATCCTCAGTCGGTCGGCTGGAGCGAGTCGCCCGACCGGGCCGAATACGTACCTGTGGCCGTAGCCGAGCATCCGCTGTCGAACATCGGCCGCAGCTTCCATGACGGCGTGCAGCCCGAAACCGACCGTTACGACGTGACGCCCGATACCGACAAGGGACTCTATTTCGCCGAGCAGTGGAGCCGGGCTTTGGAAGTCGATCCCGAGTTCGTTTTCGTGACGGGCTGGAACGAGTGGACGGCCGGCCAGATGACCCGCCGTCATGAAGACTACGACGAGGAAATGCGTCAATGGGACTTCTTTCCGGGGGCGAACTGCGGCAAAGGGGGACGGAAGATCGAAATGGGCGAATCCTATTTCATCGACCAGTACAATCAGGAGTACAGCCGCGACATCGAGCCGATGAAAGGCGGTCACGGCGACAATTACTACTATCAGCTGATGGCGGCCGTCCGCCGGTACAAGGGTGTGGCCGAGCCGGTCGCGGCGGGACCGGAGCAGACGATCGACCTGAACGGCGGGTTCGACCAGTGGAAGCAGGTGGAGAGTTCCTATTTCGATCATGTGGGCGACACGTATCACCGCGACAGCCCGGGCAATTTCGCGGCCGGGCCCTATGTGAACCGGACCGGACGCAACGATATCGTCGAATCGAAGGTGGCCCGGGACGACCGCTTCGTCTATTTCTATGTCCGAACGGCCGATCCGCTCACGCCGCATACCGATCCGTTGTGGATGCTGCTGTTCATCGATGCCGACGGCGATCACTCGACCGGTTGGGAAGGCTACGACCTGCTGGTCAACGAGTCGTTGCGCGACGGCCGCCGCACGAGCGTGAGAACCTATGGACGCGACGACTGGGGGAAGCCTGCGACGATCGATTATCGCTATGAGGGGAACGAGCTGATGGTGGCCGTGCCGAGAAAATTTTTCGGCTCAGGCAAGTTGTCGTTCGACTTCCACTGGGCCGACGGCATTCAGAAGCTGGGCGATATCGACGAGTTCCTGCTCAACGGCGATCAGGCTCCTTCGCGCCGGGCCAACTACCATTTCGAAGAATAGGATAAACCGAACGAACGATGAAAAAACTGATTATTTCGATAGGACTCGCCTCGCTTTGCGCGGGTCTGTGGGGCGTACGGCAGGTTCGTGCGGCCGACAACGGTTTGGAGCCGAAGTTCAAGCAGAGCAGCTATGTGAACGAGTCGGTTACGCTGAAAAACCGCTACGTTACGCTTCATTTCTTCAAGCGGATCAAAGGCTGGGGCTGGGCCGAGATCGAGACTCCCTCGGGCAAGCTGATGGCCGTGATGGATCATTTGGGCGAGCTGATGATCCGCGATCAGGACATTCCGATGCGCCTCGAGGCCGATTCGGTGTCCCGTGTCAGCACTCCCGAGGGCGAGAGTCTGGTGTTTCGGGTCAAATCGGTCGTCGTGCGCGACATGCTGAAGGGGACCTCGTTCGACAACTGGATGCATTACCCGCTTGCCGAGCCGGCCATTACCGGCGTCGTGACGATTGCGCTCGAGAACGACTCGCCTTTCGTCAAGTTGAATTACGACCTCACCGCTACGGGCAACTATCATGTGCGCTATCTGCGCGGCCCGTGGCTCAAGGTCGGCGAGTCGTCGTTCGGCACGGCCAAAGACGACGCGATCCTGCCGGGAGTCGACTGGGCCGTAGGCGACGAATGGACGAGCGGAACGGACTTTTTCAAGGACCCGTGGGCATTGCGGGTGGCTCCCCACCCCAACAAGGTTTCCGTACCGGTCATGGCGATCAGCCATGACGGCGACGCGATCGGTCTCTCATGGAATCCGAACGAGGTGGCCGCTCGCTGGTTCAACTATCGTACGCAGCATCCGCAGCCGGTATTCGCCTCGCCGAACTTCGTCGACCGGATGAACAACCAGCTGATGGGCCTGATGATACCCGATGCCTCGACCGAAGGACACGAGAACGAGCTTTGGGCCGAAAATGCGCTCGAACTGCGCATCGGTCAGAAAATCGTTTTCAATGCCGAGCTCTGGCTTACGAAAGGCAACAGCGTCGACGTGGTGACCGAATGGGTGCTGCGCAACGGACTGCCCGAGCCCGCCGCTCCGAGATGGGACTATCGCGATGCGCTCGACCGGATGGCCGAGGCATACAACACGAACCTGTGGCACGAGGGGCGCGGTTTCGGCGTCGTGCAACGTTCGATCGAGGAAGCGGGTCCGAACGTGCCGGGTTTTCTGGTTCGTTACATGCAGGAGAATAAGAAGTCGGAAGTCGTCAAGCAGTTGCAGGCCAAGATCGAGTCCGTGAGACCGAAAGGCGGCTCGCAGCCCGAGACGGACGAGGCTCGGAAGAAACGTCTCGAAAAACAGGGTGACGAGATTTTGGCGATTCAGCGTGCCGACGGTTCGTTCGCGTTCGAGCCCGACGGCCGCCATTTCCGCAAGGACGATTTCAAGGTGGCCACGTCGTTCGTCGAGCCGATGGGTCTCGACGGAGCGACGGCGCTCGACATCACGATTCTGCCCGCGATGGATCTGCTCCGCATCGGGCGGGAAACCGGCGAGCGGCGCTTCTTGGATGCCGCGCGCAAGGCGCTCGACTATTGCCTTCCGATGACCCGGCCGGAGGGCGGCGATTTCTGGGAGACTCCGCTCCACGCTGCCAACCTGTTCGCCGCCGGCCATGCCGCCATTGCGAACTATCAGGCTTACGAGCAGTTCGGCGACGAAAAGTACAAGCAAAAAGCCGTCTACTGGATTCGCACGATTCTGCCGTTCACGCACCTGTGGGAGCCCGAGGGCATGCCGTCGCTCTATTATACGAAGCCGGTGCTCAGTTCGAGCGACTGGTATTTCGCCAACTGGGTGCGCGACCATGTGCAATGGGAAGTGCTGGGCGTATTCGCCCAGTCGGCCCGCGAGAACATCCGCTGGGACGAGATCGATCCCGAGATCGACTGGCTCAAGTTTCAGCGCGGTATCACGAACGCGGCGCTCCAGTGGATGAGCGTGCACACGGATGACAACTGGCGTCCGCACAACATTCCGGAGACTTACGAGCGTTACCGGCAGGGCGAGTTCGACTATTGCTTCCCCGATACGCACAATTCGGTGACGGGTCTTTTCGGCGGCATGTTCATCGCCCCGGGGCCGATTGCCGACAACATCTACTATCTGCTCGACCGCGAGGCCGAGGCTGCCAAAAGCAGGAAATAATAGCCGTTATGGACCGAAACGGGCGGGGCCTGCCTTGCGGGCGGGCCCCGTTCCTTTGAAACGAGATACCAGTATGGATTACCGTAAAATGATTCTGGCGGCTGCGATGCCGCTGTATGCGGCGATGCTTGCCGCCGGAGCGGAGCCGGCTTCCCTCGTCCGTCCGATGATGGGAACCGGGGCGGCCGGCTGCGTCGTGCCGGTGGCGGCTGCTCCGTTTGGGATGGTGCAGCTCGGTCCCGACACCTATTTCACCTCGTCGGGCTACCACTACGACCACGATGTGATCTATGGCTTCAGCCATACGCACAAGTCGGGCGGCGGCGGAACCGATTTTCAGGACATTATGTTTTTCCCGGTGGCGGATAGCGCATGGCAGCGGCTGGAGGTTTATCCCGATCGTGTCGGCAGCCGTTTCTCGCATGAGCGGGAGCATGTCGAGCCCGGGTATTACCGGGTCAGGCTGCTCGACTCGGACATCGAGGCCGAGCTGACGGCGACTTCCCGCTGTGGCATGCACCGGTATGCTTATCCGGACGGCGCGGCGCGGCAGCTGATCGTCGACCTGAAGCACGGTTGTCAGCACTCGACGACGATATTCGCCGACGAGGATTTCGATACGGTGAAGGTCTCGAGGCTCGAGTGGGTCGACGAGCGCACCGTGCGCGGGTTCCGCATCTCGAACGGCTGGGCGCCCGAGCAGCATGTCTATTTCTATGCGGAGTTTTCGGAGCCGATCCGTTCGTGCCGCTTTTTCGACCATGGGCGGTCGGTCGAAGGGATTCGCGAGCTCGAGGGAACGGATGTCCGGGCCGTGCTGAATTTCGGTGGCCGGGACGGACGACCGCTCGTGGCGCGTGTCGGGATTTCTCCGGTCAGCATGGAAGGGGCCCGGGAAAATCTGTCGGCCGAAATCAAAGGCTGGAACTTCGACCGGGTGCGCTCCTCCGCCTATAGTGCGTGGAACGAGCAGCTGTCAGCCGTTCGGATCGAGGGCGGGGAACCGTCCCGCCGGGAAGTTTTCTATACCAGCCTTTATTACGCTATGCTCTACCCTATGCTCTATTCCGACGTGACGGGAGAGTATCGGAGCTCCGACTCGAAAGTGTACCGGGGCGACTTCCGCTATTTCGCAGGCGTGCTGAGTCTGTGGGATACGTTCCGGGCGCAGAATCCGCTGATCGCTATCCTGCGGCCCGACGTCACGCGCGATCTGATGAAGACGATGCTCGAGCACTATCGCCATTGCGGCCAGCTACCTATTTGGACGCTTGCGGGAGTCGAGAATATGTGCATGATCGGGTACCATTCGATGCCGGTGATAGCCGATGCCTATAGCAAGGGAATCCGCGATTTCGATGCAGAGGCCCTGTACGAGGCGATGAAAGCGTCGTCCGACCGCGATACGTTCGGCTATTTCCTGAAAGCGTTCCGCGGCGCGCGTCATTACAACCGCTACGGCTATGTGCCCTGCGATCTGGAGATCACTTCCGTGTCGAAGACGCTCGAATACTGCTACGACGACTGGTGCATCGCGCAGATGGCGCGCATGCTGGGTCGCGAGGAGGATTACGAGCGCTACATCGAGCGCGCCGGCCGTTACCGCAATCTGTTCGACAGTTCGCTGCGCTTCATGCGAGGCAGGCTTTCCGACGGAAGCTGGCGCACGCCGTTCGACCCGTTTCTGTCGAATCATTACCGCGAGGGGGACGACTTCTGCGAGGGGACCTCGTGGCAGTGGACGTTTTTCGTGCCGCACGATGGAAAGGGACTGATCGATTTGTTCGGCGGACGGGAGCTTTTCGTAGCCAAACTCGACTCGCTCTTCACGGTCAGCTCCGAGATACACGGCGACAATCCGGCGCCGGACATTACGGGCCTGATCGGACAGTACGCCCAAGGGAACGAGCCCGGTCACCACACGCTGTACATGTACAATTATGCCGGCGAGCCGTGGAAAGCCCAGCGGCGGATCGCCGACGTGCTTTACACGCTGTACGATGCTTCGCCCGAAGGAATCTGCGGCAATGACGATACGGGGCAGATGTCGGCTTGGTACGTGATGAGCTCGATGGGCTTCTACCCGGTAACGCACGGGCGGGCGGTCTATTTCGTCGGCACGCCCATTTTCCCCGAGGTGAAGCTTCGTCACGGGCGGGGCGTGCTGACGGTCCGAGCGAACGGTGTTTCGCGCGAGAACCGCTATATCCAGTCGGCTTCGCTCAACGGACGGCCCTTCACGAAAAACTGGCTGAGCCACGAGGAGCTTTTCGGCGGCGATGCGACCCTGACTTTCGAAATGGGAGCTCGGCCGAACCGCGATTGGGGAAGCTCGCCCGGCGATCTGCCTCAGTCGATGTGCGACGAGGCTTTTGCGGAATGAGTTCCGGAATCGTCGCCTGTTCGGCGGCCGGAGTTTTCGCGAGGCCCCTTTCGGCGTTTTCGCGAACAGAACGTGGATTATCTGAATAAAATGATTCGATGAAAAGGATTAATTGTTTGTTTTTTATTGTATTGGCTTGTATCGTCTCGCCTCGTGCATGGGCGTTCGCCCGTCCCGATAAGGAGTACAAGGTTTTCCAGTTTCCGCGTACGGCGATTCCGCGCATCGACGGCGATTTCTCGGACTGGGAAATCGTGCCCGACTCTTATTCGGTCGGATTGTCCGAGCTGTACGATACGCACGGCGGGCGGGGAGCTCGACTCGATCCGCGCGAGTTCGACCTGACGGTGAAGGTCGGCTGGGTGGCCGGCGAGAATCGTCTCTATTTCTACGTGGAGGCCTACGACGACTGCTGGGACTTTGCCGACGAGGGGCTGCGGCAGGATATTTTCGAATTGGTGGTCGATGCCGACCTGTCCGGAGGGCCGTTCATCAAGGAGGACAACGGCAATCGGAACAAGCTGCCGGTCTCGGACCTTCATTTCAAAGGACACGGAGCGCATGCACAGAATTACCATATCTTCACTCCGGTACAGCCCGGCAAGGATTGGGCTATGGTGTGGGGCTCGACTCCGTGGATCAAGGACTTCCCCTATGCGAACGTGGCGTACGATTACGATTTCGCGCAAGGCGAGAGCGGTACGCTTCGCATGGAGTTTTGGATCACCCCGTTCGATTATGCGGCTGTAGAGGGCATTTCGCGTTCGGTCGTGTCGCGGCTGGAAGAGAACGAGCTGATCGGCTTGTCGTGGTGCATGATCGATTTCGATACGGATAAGCCTCAGGCCGACCCGGTCATGTGTCTGTCGCACGATTTCCGCATGATTCGCGACGGGTCGTTTCTGAACGCTTTCCGGCTCATGCCGCTGGAAGATTCGCTGTGTCCCGTGATCGAGGCCGATTGGTCTTTCGAGGAAATCGACCGAGACCGAAGGCTTATCCGTTTCGAGGACCGTTCACGAGGAAAGATCGAGAAGCGGCGCTGGAATTTCGGCGACGGGACCGGAGCCGACGAACCCTGCCCCGTTCACCGCTATCCGAAGGCCGGCGAATGGACCGTTACCTTGTATGTAGAGGGCCCCGACGGCTCGGATCGAAGGATCAAAGTCTGGGAAGTCGTTACCAAGTAGCCGGCTTTTACGATGGGTACGATCATGCCGTGATTCGGCTGCCGACAGAATTTTTTCGTACTCGGCCGGGGTGAGATCCGGCGAAAAACCTAATACAACGAAGCCGGGGAGCTGCTTTTCGGACTCCCCGGCTTTTTCTGTGCGCTGATCCGTGAATATGGCGGACGCGACGGAATCCAGTCGTGCGTATAGGCGTTGATGTATAGCGGTATGGGCAAAAGAGGCTTCGAGCTCGGCCGGCAACTCGGATTGTTGAGAAGCGTTACAGGGTGCGCGGAAAAAATGCCGGACGACTCCACGGCTCGATATCGATGCCGCGGTCCGTTCGCGGCGTATTGGGGACAGGGCATTTGCGGGAATCCGATGCTTGCCAGAACTGCTAAAGGCAGAGCTTTCTGATGCGGCGATGCGGTTCTGAAAAGTACCTCCGTCTTTCGAAACAGGGAGATAAAAAGCATGCAGACACGACGCGCGTGTCTGCATGCTTTTTTTACGGAGATTCGCTCGTATTATTTTGCAGAGTCTGCGGGTGCAGGGTTCGCTGCCGGCTCTGCGGACGGGAGAGACGAGGGCAGCAGATTCTGATTGCTTTCGATAGCCTGCTCCAATGCCTCCTCTACACCGCTTTTGCTCGAACTGATATTGGCCGACGGCATGGTCATCGTGGCCAGCAGGCTGAGGATGACGATCGCGATGGCCAGTCCCCATGTGAACTTCTCGAGAAAATCCGCTGTCTGACGGACTCCCATCACTTGGTTCGACGCGCCGAAATTAGCCGCCATGCCGCTTTTGGGACTTTGGGCCAAAACCGCAAGTATAATCAGAACACTCGCTATCAGAATCAGTACTATGCAAAAAATATACATCCTGTAAGGTTATTTAAACGTTTGTAATTTTCTTCCCATTCACTTTCCGGACTTTTTCGTGTCCAGCCCGGCAATAATCTCGGCAAAATAAACACTTTTTTCCGGATATAGCAAACTTAATCGGGCATAAATCTCTTTCGCTTTGACGTAAAGCCCCTGCCGCGCATAGATGTCGGCCAGCTCTTCCGAGATGAGCTCGGGATCTTCGCGGACCGATTCGCGGGCGAGATCCTCACCCGCCGGGAAAGACGCCGGGTCGGGGACGATGCGGCGGAATTCGCGCGACAGAAACCGGTCGATCACGTCGGCTTCGCTCCGGGCGGTGTCGGGGCGGGCGAGCAGAATTTCCGGCCATCCGGCAATTTGCAGGCGCAAGCGCAGCTGCGGGTCCTCGGCCGTCGTCCTGCTTTGCAATATCAGCCGGGCCGTGTCAAACCAAGGGTAACGTTTCAGGACGTCGGCCAGTTGGTCGTCTGTCAGCCGCTCGAGCCGGGCCGGCTGAACGACAGGGCGTTTCATTATACGTGTTACCATTGAGATACGGCTGCGTTGAATATGTCTTCGACCAGTTGTTCGACGATTTCGGGTATCAGCGTAGGCTCGGCGTTCTGGAGCAGCTGATCGCTGTTGTAAGGGGCGAAGGCGGAGAACGTCTTGTCGTAGTTTTGCGACGGATCGATCGTGTTGGTGAAACGGACGCGTACGGTGATCGTCAGGTTGTTCCGGACGGCGTACTCGTTGCCCGATATGGCGGCCGGCGTCGATGTGTAGTTCGTGATCTCGCCTTCGAAGTTCAGGTCTCCGCCTTCGGGAACCAGCGTCAGCCGGGTCTGGCGCGAAAAGCGGTCCTGCAGCGCCTCCGTCAGCGTGGAACTGAGTATGGGTGCGACCAGCAGCGCGTTATTCGGGAAGCGGGGGATGCTGACGGTCTTGACCTCGGGCGAAATGGATGCCCCGGAAAAGGAATAGGTCACCTTGCATCCCGCAAAGAGCAAAGTGCAAGGTATCAACAATATCAATTTCTTTATATTGATCATCGCTTTCGTTTTGTCGAGTGATGGGTTACGACGGAGAAACGTTTTGGAAAGGCCGCTTATTTCATGGCTTGATGCAAGAATCGTCGATTCCCAGCTCTTTCATTTTTCTGTACAGCGTTCTTTCGGATATGAAAAGCTCGCGGGCCGCGTCCCTGCGCTTGCCGCCGTGGTGACGCAACGCGCGGACGATCGCTTCGCGCTGGGCTTTTTCCTTGGTCATTTCCTCGTGCGGAGGCTCGTCGATCACTTCTTCCGTATCGGTGAATATTTCTTCGGCCGGCCTGACAGGCGAGGTTACCGGATAGTTGCTGCGCGGAAGCAGAGCCGCGATGTCGCTTTTCGGGGCCTCGTACTTGCGCTCGGCGATCAGTTCGGCGAGCATCCGCTTGACGTCGTTCATGTCGTTTCGCAAGTCGAAAAGCACTTTATACAGCAGCTCCCGCTCGTCGCTGCGGTCCTTGGCTGCGGACGGCTCCGTCAGCATGGGCACGCCGCTGCGCTCGGTTTCGGCGGGCAGGTAGCGGCGCAGAATCTCTCCGGTGATCGTTCGGGTCGGCTCGATAGCCGAAATTTGCTCGGCTACGTTTTTGAGCTGGCGGATATTGCCGGGCCAACTGTAGCTTTCGAGCATTTCTCTTGCCTGCTCGTCCAGCGAAATGGCCGGCATGCGGTACTGCGTTGCGATATCGACGGCGAACTTTCGGAAAAGCAGATGGATGTCTCCTTTGCGCTCCCGCAGAGGAGGAATGAGTATGGGGACCGTATTGAGCCGATAATAGAGGTCCTCCCTGAAGCGCCCTTCGGCTATGGCATTGCGCAGATTGATGTTGGTCGCCGCGACGACCCGGACGTTGGTCTTCTGCGCTTTCGACGACCCGACGCGGATGAACTCGCCGGTTTGCAGTACGCGCAACAGCCGGACTTGGGTCGTGTGCGGCAGCTCGGCCACTTCGTCGAGGAAGATCGTGCCTCCGTCCGCTACCTCGAAATAGCCCTTGCGGCTTTCCGTCGCGCCCGTGAACGCTCCTTTTTCGTGTCCGAAAAGCTCCGAGTCGATCGTCCCGTCGGGAATGGCTCCGCAGTTGACCGCGATGTAGTTGCCGTGCTTGCGGCTGCTGTTGGCGTGGATTATTTGAGGGAAAAACTCCTTTCCTACCCCGCTTTCGCCCGTCACGAGGACCGACAAATCGGTAGGAGCCACCCGCAAAGCCACCTCCAGTGCCCTGTTCAGTGCGTCGTTGTTGCCTATGATTCCGAAACGCTGCTTTACTATGGTCAAATCCATGGATCGTAATCTACGTGTTCGGTACGGTTATTCCGCTATCGGCTGAACCTGCGTCGTGTCGGGCGACGAGGATTCGATCAGCGGCAGGATATCGGGTCCGCCGTGAGTGACCGTCAGCCCGAATATGATGGCGGCCAAAGCCGCTACGGCGGCCAGAATGGCTATGACGATGAATCCGTCGGCTTTGGACTTGGGGGCTTGTCTGCCCACCGGGCGCGACGGACGGTATCCCGTGCCGGCGGGCCGCCCTTGGGGCGGCCGGGGCGGCTGGATTCCGGGGCGGACATTCGGCATGGGTGTTCGGAAAGTCTGTTCTTGCCGGTCTGCCGGAGCTTGCATGGGGGCAGGACGGGGATTGCCGTAAAGAGCGTCTTGCACCGACCGGGAAGTGACCGGGTTGCTCGGGCGGGTATCGGGCGGATATTGCGCCTCCGGCTTGCGGGCGGGCGATTGCGGGGAGGCTGCTGCGCCGAGTTTGTCGGTTTTTTCCGTCGGACGCGCCTGCTGCTGAATCTTCGTATGCCGTGCCGGCTCGGCCGATGGTGCCGGGAACGAGGCCGGGCCGACCGGGGATGCCGTATCGACGGACCGGACGGCCGCTGCTTGCGCCGGCGCGGCGCCGAGTTCCAAATAGCATATTCCGTTAGAGTCGGTCATCAGCCTGCCGACGCCTTCGATAACGTACGCGCCCCGCGCGGCTATGCTTTCCTTGATCTCTGCGATATATTCGTCTATGACCGCCTGTGCGTCGGCCGAGTCCATACCGTATTCGGAAACGAGCAGTTGTTGGAGCACGCCGTCGTCCTTTTTCAGAAAAGGCACGAACACGATCGCCTCGCTGTTCTCTTTTCGGATGAACGCTCCGAAGTGAGGAACAACCAGTCGCTTGTTGGTTCGCAGGTATTCTGCTATGATTTTGTTGATCATGTTTCGGAGGTATTAAAATTGTTTTCAAAAATATGCTTTTTTCATTACAGTAGCAAACGGCTCTGCAAATTCGGAACGCAAAATCCTTGCGGAAAAAGCGCGAAGCGCGCGGATCGGATTATTTCGGGCGAATTTTCCGGCGGATTGTTGTTTTTGTCGCAAGGAATTATCTTCTTTGCATCGTTAATTATTTTATCGATGTAATCGAGTCGGATTGGCTTTTAATTGGGGAATGTAGCTGATCCGGATCGGTTCGAGCAAATCGAATTGACTGATGAAGAATAAGTATATCGATCTGATCGAGCAGACTTTCGAGTTTCCTCAGGATGAGTTTTCGGTGACGGACAACGAACTGAATTTTCACGAGGTTCCGCTGATGGACGTAATCAAGCAATACGGAACGCCGCTGAAGATAACCTATCTGCCGAAGATTACTTCGCAGATTCAACGCGCCAAACGCCTGTTCAATGTGGCGATGGCCAAGGTTGACTATAAAGGCAGCTATAACTATTGCTATTGCACCAAGAGCTCGCACTTCTCGTTCGTGCTGGAGGAGGCGCTCAAGAACGACATCAATCTCGAAACGTCGTCGGCCTACGATATCCATATCATCAATGCGCTGTACGACGGCGGCGTGATCGATAAGGGCATTTACATCGTATGCAACGGATTCAAGCGTCCGCAGTATGTCGAAAACATCGCCTCTTTGGTCAACGGCGGCTTTGAGAATACGATTCCGATCATCGATAATAAGGAGGAGCTCGAGTTGCTCGACGCGGCGATCGATACCCGGTGCAAAATCGGTATCCGGATCGCCTCGGAGGAGGAGCCGAAGTTCGATTTCTATACGTCGCGGCTGGGTATCCGTTATAACGATATCGTCGAGTATTATCGTGCGAAAATCAAGGGGAACAAGAAATTCCGGCTCAAGATGCTGCACTTTTTCATCAATACCGGAATCAAGGATACCGCGTACTACTGGAATGAGCTGAGCAAGTGTCTGAACGTTTATTGCGAGCTGAAGAAAATCTGCCCGGAGCTCGACTCGCTGAATATCGGAGGCGGTTTCCCGATCAAGAACTCGCTCGCTTTCGACTACGACTACGAGTACATTACCGAGGAGATCGTCGCCCAGATCAAGAACATATGCAATCAGGCCGGAATCGACGAGCCGAACATCTTCACCGAGTTCGGATCGTTTACCGTCGGCGAGAGCGGCGCGACGCTTTTCTCGATCATCAACCAGAAGCAGCAGAACGATCGCGAGTGCTGGTATATGATCGACAGCTCGTTCATGACGACGCTGCCCGACATCTGGGGGATCAACCAGCGGTACATTCTGCTCGCCGTCAATAACTGGGACCGCGAGTACCAGCGGGTTTTCCTCGGAGGGCTGACCTGCGACAGCGAGGACTATTACAACGGGGAGTCGCACTCGAATGCGATCTTTTTGCCGAAACTGGGGGGAGGACCGCAGTATATCGGTTTTTTCCACACGGGGGCCTATCAGGAATCCGTCGGCGGCTACGGCGGCATTCAGCATTGCCTGATCCCTGCGCCGAAGCACATCATCATCGACCGCGACAAAGGTGACAACGAGTATTATACCCGGTTGTTCGCCAAAGAGCAGAGCTACCGGTCGATGATGCGGATTTTGGGCTATTGATCCTCCGAGCGGAGACACATGCGTGCGAGGCGGGAATCCCGCCTCGTTTCGTAATCGGGGCTTGCCGGTTTTTCGCGTGACCGGATGCGTCGCGGCCGGCTGGCGCATGGCTCCTTGTCGTTGGGAAACAGAGGAATCGATGAAAGAACGAAAGAACGGTTGCCTGCATGGGGGTAACCGGCCGATTCGGAATAAAGAATGAATATCGCCGTGTGTTGTCGCTAACCGACCGGACGGATGTCGTAATCATGATTCCGTACCAGGGCTATGCAATGAGGAACGCTTCCGAGGAATGAAATGTGCCGATCCCGGAATCCCTGTCGGATATGGTAGAGGTTTCGCTCGTGCCGTGTCCTTATTGTTCGTGCAGAGACGAAGCGAGCTTCTCGCGCCAAGGGGCAGGGATTTCGATCGATTCCTGACGTTCGAAATCGAATGCGACCAAGACCGTCGTGCACTCGGTTCTCACTTCGCGAGTGCGGGTGTCGACGATCTGTTGCCTGAGCGTAAAGCTCTTATGACCGATCCGGTCGACGCATGTCGTGACGACGATCGGGTCTTCCATCCGAATCTGTCCCCGGTAATCTGTGCGGGTCGAGACCATGATCAGTCCCTCGGATTTCCATACGGGCTTCATGCCGAGCACGCGGCGGAAAAAGTCGCTTTTGCCCAGGTCGAAATAGTGCTGCTGGTTGACGTTATTGACGTGTCCCAGCATATCGACGTCGGCAAAGCGCATTTGGATTTTCGTTTCGATCATCGCTTACGGGCGGATTACGTTCACTTCGCCGGAGAGGCCTACGCGGATGATCGAGGAGGCTTTGCGCGTAGGATGTCCTTCGAGCGAAGGGTCGACGATCAGGTCTACTCCCTGCCTGATATCTTGCGAAATTTCACTGTACGTGCGCGGAGCGGGCTGGCCCGAGATGTTGGCCGAGGTGGATACCAGCGGCCGGTTCAGCTTGCGGATCAGCTTCTTGCAGAACTCGTGCTCGGGAATCCGGATGCCGAGCGTACCCTCCTCGGGGATCAGGTTCTCGGCGACGGCGCAGGCTCCCGGCAGGATCAGCGTCAGCGGCTTGTCGGCCACTTCGTACAACTGCCATGCGATATCGGGGACTTTCCTGATATAAAGCGACACTTTGTCGGGGTTATCCAGCAGTACGAGCATGCTTTTTTTCTCGCCGCTTCGCTTGAGCCGGTAGATGCGCTCGACGGCTTCGTCGTTAGTCGCGTCGCATCCGATGCCCCAGACCGTGTCCGTCGGATAGAGGATGATACCGCCTTTGCGCAACACTTCGAGAGCCTGATAAATCGGTTCGTCAGTCATATTCTCACATCGGTTTGAGCCGCACAAAAGTACGCTTTTTTTTGTCTATTTTTAAAAAAGGGCTTAGCTTTGTACTCCTGAAAAACAAAAAACGAACCGGAACACACTATGGGAAGAGCATTTGAATATCGTAAGGCGCGCAAGTTGAAAAGATGGGGCAACATGGCCCGTACGTTCACCAAACTCGGCAAGGAGATCGCCATAGCCGTCAAGGCGGCCGGTCCCGACCCGGCGGGTAATACGCGCTTGCGGGTTCTGATTCAGAATGCCAAGGCCGCCAACATGCCCAAGGAGAACGTCGAGCGGGCGATCAAGCGGGCCACCTCGAAGGAGATGGGCGACTACAAGGAGATGGTGTACGAAGGGTATGCTCCGTTCGGCATCGCGATGGTGATCGAGACGGCAACCGACAATACGACCCGCACGGTGGCCAACGTGCGGAGCTATTTCAACAAGGCCGGGGGCTCGCTCGGCACGACGGGATCGGTGGATTTTCTGTTCGATCATAAGTGCGTTTTCAAGATGACCAAGCAGGACGGTATCGATCTGGACGAGCTGGAGCTGGAACTGATCGACTGCGGGGTGGACGAAGTGTTCGCCGACGGCGAGGAGATCGTCATATACGGCCCGTTCGAGGCCTACGGCGCGATTCAGAAATACATCGAGGATCACGGCTACAATCTGATCAGCGGTGAGTTCGAGCGCATTCCGCTCGATACGAAGGAAGTGACGCCCGAGCAGCGCGAGTCGATCGAGAAGTTGATCGAGAAGTTCGAGGAAGACGAGGACGTGACCAACGTGTTCCATAATATGAAAGAAGCCGAAAGCGAGGAGTAAACCCTCGTGTTGAACTCAAGGAGAGCGGGAGATACGGTCATATCTTCCGCTTCCTGTTTTCCGGCTGTTTTTCGGTTCGTGCCGTGTGTACGTTTGTTTTTGTCGGCGACGTATGTGGGCGTAGGGTTGCGGCGAAAAACTGTATCGGCTCCGTTTCTCGGCGAAAAATCGCGTGCTGTCGGGCTGTTATTGCCACGTTCCGTTTTTTTGCCAACTTTGTATTGTCGCCGTGCGGAGGAAAAGCCGGCGCTTAACCGATAAATCGAAAGAAAATACCGCATGAGACGGATCGGAGTTCTGTTGTTCGGCTGGCTGACGGCGTCGGTGGCCCTGTTCGAGCCTTTGCGTTTGGAAGGAAAGGTATCGAAGTCTGTGGACGTATGCGTATACGGGGGAACGTCGGCCGGAGTTATTGCCGCGTACGCGGCCCGGCAATCCGGCAAAAGCGTATTGTTGATCGAGCCGGGGAGGCATTTGGGAGGCATGAGTTCCGGCGGGCTCGGCTATACCGATATAGGAAACAAATATGTGGTCCGGGGCCTTGCCCTCGATTTCTATCGTCGTCTGGGCCGGCATTACGGCAAGTTCGAGCAATGGATTTTCGAACCTAAGGCGGCAGAGGCGGTTTTCAACGAGTATATCGAGAGAGCGGGAGTCGAGGTTTGGTACGAGAGCCGGATCCTGAGCGCCGCCGTTACGGACGGGATGATCCGTAGCATCCGGTTGGAGAATTCCGTTTCGCCGAGCCGGCGACTCCGGCGCGAAGTGCGCGCAAAGGTATATATCGATTGCAGTTACGAGGGCGACCTGATGGCCCGGGCAGGAGTCGGCTATTCCGTCGGTCGGGAGGACAACGGGCGTTACGGCGAGACTTACAATGGAGTTCAGCTGATGGACAGACATCAGTTTCCCGACGGAATAGACCCTTATGTGATCGAGGGCGATTCGTCCAGCGGACTGTTGTACGGAATCAGCCCGGAACCGGTCGAAGCCAACGGAACGGCCGACCGGAAAGTGCAGGCGTACAATTACCGTATTACGTTGACCGACCGGCCCGGAAACAGGGTGGAGATCACCAAGCCGGACCGTTATGATCCGCAGCGATACGAGTTGCTTCTGCGGCTCAAGCAGCGTCAGCCGTGGCAGTCGCTTCGCGATGTTTTCATCTGGAACGAAATGCCGAACGGCAAGACGGACATAAATAACTTCGGAGGGTTCTCGACGGATGTGATCGGCGAGAACTGGAATTATCCCGAGGCCGGATATTCCGAGAGGGAGCGTATCAGGAAGTTTCACGAAGATTACACCAAAGGACTGCTCTATTTTATCGGTCACGATCCGCGTATTCCCGATTCCGTTCGGCACGAAATGCAACGGTGGGGCTATCCGGCCGACGAGTATGCCGACAACGGGTACTGGTCTCATCAGTTGTATGTCCGCGAAGCGCGGCGCATGGTCGGCGAACTCGTCATGACGCAGCATCATTGCGAGGGAAGGCAGGTCGTGCCGGATCCGGTCGGTTGGGCCGCTTACGGAATGGATTCGCACAATTGCGATCGCCATGTGGTCGGCGGTATGGTTAAGAATGAAGGGAACGTGGAGATAGCGCTCGCCGCTCCCTACCCCATTTCCTACCGCGCTATCACGCCGAAGCGCGACGAGGTCGGGAATTTGTTGGTTCCCGTGTGCTTGTCCGCATCCCATATCGCGTACGGATCAATCCGGATGGAACCCGTTTTCATGGTTTTGTCTCAGTCCGCTGCCATTGCGGCCTGCCTTGCGATCGACCGGCACGATGGATGCGTTCAGGATGTCGATGCCGCGACCGTCTTGGAAAGATTACTCCGCGATCCTCTCGCAGACGGGAGTCGGCCCGATATTTTCGTCGATAACCGCGATGCGTCGTCGGTTGTCGTGAACGGCGAATGGGAAACGGTCGCGAATCCATGGAGGGCGTACGGTCCCGATTATCTTTCGGACCGATCGGCCGGCGCGCTTCCGAAATCGGTGCGCTACGTACCGGAGATCGTGTCGGAAGGGCTGTACGACGTATACCTGTACGTTCCTAAAATACCGGGCGGCTCTTCCCTGCTTCCTGTCACCGTATACGACGGCAAGGAATCGAGTCGGACATGCATTCGGGCGGGTGAAATTGTCGTGACGGGACAAACCGGAGGCGAATGGGTCCGGGTCGGCCGATACAGATTCTCCGCCGGGAACCGGGGCTATGTGGAGGTGTCCAATAAAGGGGCCGACGGAACGGTGGTGGCCGATGCCGTCTTATTGGTTCATGCCGATTCGGGCGACCGGTAGGCAGCGGATGCGCGTGCGGTGGCGTGTCGGCTTGGGCCGTCCGTGTGCGACATGCGGAGAGTCGCTCGGTTCCGAAGCGTGTTCTTCTTGCGGTAGCGGACGGAAAGCATCCGCTTTCCATTCGGGGCGAACGAGTGTGCGATGCTCCGTGCTGCCGGTTTCTTCGTTATCGGGCGTCGCTTCGTTTGGAGCGCTCGTATGAGCCGATGATCAGCCGGATCGGCAGATCGTGGCCGAGATAATTCCATACCCATCCCCAGAAAACCTTGACCTTGCCTTGTATTCCGAGCAGGAACATGATATGTACGAAACTCCACGTAAGCCATGCGACGAAACCGCCGAACTGAATGTTTTTCCATTCGACGAACGCGCGATTGCGCCCCACCGTCGCCATGACGCCCATGTTGCGATAGCGATACGGTTTCATCTCTTTCCCCCTGAAAGAGGACATCAGGTTTTTGGCCAAGTGCTTTCCTTGCGAGATGGCGACTCTCGCCAGCTGCGGATGTCCGTTTTCGTACGACAGATCGTCGTGCATGATGGACAGATCGCCGATAGCGAAAATATCGTCGTATCCCCTGACCCGGTTGAAGGCATCGACGCCGATGCGGTTTCCTCGCTCGGGCTTCTCTTGATCGATCCCTTCGATCGTACTGCACTTGATGCCGCTGGTCCAGACCAGGTTGCACGTCGGAATGCGCTCGCCGTCGTCGAAAACGGCCTGGCCTTCCCTGTAGTCGGTCATCTTCTTGTTCAGCAGCACTTCGACTCCCTTGCGTTTCAGCGTATCGAGCGCCTCGGCCGAGGTTTTTTCCGACATGGCGGCTAAAATGCGGTCCTGACCTTCCACCAGATAGATGTGCATGTGAGACATATCGAGGCGCGGATAGTCGCGCGGCATGACGTACCGGCGCATTTCGGCCAGCGCCCCGGCGATCTCGACGCCCGACGCGCCGCCCCCGACGATCACGACGTTGAGTCTCGATACGCGCTCGGCGTCCGTAGCGGCCGTCACGGCCAGCTCGAAATTGCGCAGGACCCGGTTGCGGATGTTCAGCGCGTCGGTGATGTTCGACATGGCCAGCGCTTCCCGCTTGACCGCGTCGATACCGAAAAAGTTCGGCACGCAGCCCGTGGCCAGGATCAGATAGTCGTATTCGACCTCTCCGGCGGTAGTCCGCAGTATTTTGCGGGTCGGATCGACGCTTTCGATGTAGGCCATCCGGAAATAGAAATCCTTCCAGCCGTTGAATATCTTGCGGAACGGAAAGGCGATATCCCCCACATTGAGCTGCGAGCTGGCCACCTGGTAAAGCAGCGGCTTGAACATGTGGTAATTGTGCTTGTCGATCAGTACGACCTGACAGCGGGTGCGGCGCAGGGCCCGGATGACCGCGAGACCTGCGAATCCGCCGCCTACGACGACGATGCGTTTTTTGCTTGTGTGCGGAATATTGAGTGCCATGATCGGTGTCATTCGGTTTGCATATCGTCCGTTTCGTGCAAAAAGTCTGCCGGTCGCTCTGCGCGTCGGACCAGTCCGCGCTCGGCGGCGAGGCGTTCCATGAAAGCGAACGCCTCGTCGTAGTCGTTGGCGATCGCGCCGTCGAGGATCGCGTCCTTGATCGCGCTTTTGATCTCCCCTACTTCCCGGCATGGCGGGAGGCCGTATAGCTGCATGATCAGCTCCCCGGTGATCGGCGGCTGGAAGTTGCGTATGCGGTCTTTTTCTTCGATTTCGCGCAGCTTGGTTCGCACGAGTTCGAAATTCCGCAGATAGCGCCTGACTTTGGCGTCGTTGGCCGAAGTGATGTCGGCCTCGCAAAGCGTCATCAGGTCGTCGATGTCGTTTCCGGCCTCGAAAAGCAGTCGCCGGACGGCCGAATCGGTCACGATCTCCTCGGAGAGAATGATCGGTCGCAGATGCAGGAAAACCAGCTTCTGGACGTATTTCATCTTTTCGTTCATCGGCAGCCTCAGCGAGCGGAAGACGGAAGGAACCATTTTGGACCCGACGACCTCGTGGCCGTGAAAGGTCCAACCGGCCTTGGGGTCGAAAGCTTTCGTACGAGGCTTGCCTATGTCGTGCAACAGGGCGGCCCACCTCAGCCACAGGTCGTCGCTGCGACGGGCGACGTTGTCGAGGACTTTCAGCGTGTGGACGAAATTGTCTTTGTGCGACCGTCCTCCGATTCTCTCGACGCCTTTGAGCCGGGCGAGTTCCGGGAAAATCAGCGGAAGAAGCCCCGTGCGGTCGAACAGATCGAACCCGACGGACGGCACGGGCGAGAGCATGATCTTGTTCAGCTCCGTGGCGATCCGCTCTTTCGATACGATAGCGATCCGCTCCTTGTTGCGCCCGATTGCGTCGAACGTTTCGGAGTGGATGTCGAAGCCGAGCTGGGCGGCGAAACGCACCGCCCGGATCATCCGCAGCGGATCGTCCGAGAACGTGACGTCCGGATCGCAGGGAGTGCGGATCAGCCGGCGCTCCAGATCGCCCGTGCCGTCGAACGGATCTACCAGCTCGCCGAACGTCGCGGCGTTCAGGGAAAAAGCCATCGCGTTGATCGTGAAGTCCCTGCGGAGCTGGTCGTCCTCGATCGTGCCGTCCTCGACGATCGGCTTGCGCGAGTCGGCCCGGTACGACTCCTTGCGCGCTCCGACGAACTCCACTTCCCACGCTCCGCAGCGCAGCATGGCCGTGCCGAAGTTCTTGAACACCGACACGCGACTGCCCGTACGGCGGCCCATCGCTTCGGCCACCTCGATTCCGCTGCCTGCGACGACGACGTCGATGTCGGTGCACGGCCGATGCAGGAACCAGTCGCGCACGTAGCCGCCGATGACGAATGCCTGCACGCCTTTCGCATCGGCGATTTCGCCGATGCGGCGGAAAAGCGGGTCTCGGAGGGCTGCGTTCATCGGGCGTCGGCTTTCAGCTGTTTGAGGTAAAGCTGGATCGTGTTCTCGAATCCGAGATAGATCGCGTCGCATATCAGCGCGTGCCCGATCGATACCTCGAGCAGGTTCGGGATTCGCTCGGCGAAAAAGCGCAGATTCTCGAGACTCAGGTCGTGCCCGCCGTTGACTCCCAGCCCGCAGCGTACCGCCTCGCGGGCTGTCTCGACATACGGGGCGATGGCCGCTTCGCGGTCGGCTGCGTAGCCTTTGGCATACGCCTCGGTGTAGAGTTCGATGCGGTCGGCTCCGGTTTCGGCCGCGGCTGCGACCAGCTCGGGACGCGGGTCCAGAAAGACGGATGTCCGGATACCGGCGCTCCGGAACCGGCCGATCACCTCGCGCAGGAAGCTCTTATGCTTCACGGTGTCCCATCCGGCGTTCGACGTGATTGCATCGTGGGCATCGGGTACGAGCGTGACCTGCGTCGGACGGACCTCGAGCACCAGATCGACGAAAGGGCCGATCGGATTTCCCTCGATATTGAGCTCGGTGGCGATCGCGCGCTTGATATCGCGTACGTCCGCGTAGCGGATATGCCGCTCGTCGGGTCTCGGGTGGACCGTAATGCCTTGCGCTCCGAAACGCTCCGCGTCGAGAGCCGCCTTGACGACGTTCGGCAGATCGCCTCCTCGGGAATTGCGCAGCGTGGCGATCTTATTTATGTTCACACTCAGCTTTGTCATATTTTTCCTTAATTTTGCGTGGGTAAAGTTACACACTTTTTAATTAATCGGCGTTTTATGGATATCGTTTTGTACAGTCGTCCGCAGTCCTCCTATACGGCGGAGGATGTCGCCGCGCTTTTCGATGCGCTGGACCGCAGCGGCATGGGCTGGCGGGTCAACAGGGACTTTGCCTCGCTGGCCGAATCGCTCGCCGGCCGGTCGTTCGCTCCGGACGAATTGTATGACGACGCCTCGCAGATCGACGACCGGGCTCAGGTCATGGTCAGCTATGGCGGAGACGGAACGTTTCTCGATTGCGTCCGGATGCTCGGCGGCCGTCCCGTGCCGATCATCGGGATCAATTCGGGACGGTTGGGCTTTTTGGCTAACGTGTCGAAAAAGCATTTGGAGACCGCATTCCGGGACTTGAGGGAGGGGAACTATTCCGTGGTGTCCCGGACGCTGATCCGGGCCGAGGGCGATTTCGGAAGCAGCCCGGAATATCCGTTCGCATTCAACGAGTTGGCTATTCAGCGCCAAAGTCCGAACATGATTTCGACCACGGTTTTCGTCAACGATGAGATGATAGCCACCTACTGGGGCGACGGGGTGCTGGTCTCCACTCCTGCCGGGTCGACGGCTTATTCGCTCAGCGTCGGCGGCCCGGTCGTCGCGCCGGACTGCCGTTGCTTTCTGATCTCGCCGATCGCTCCGCACAATCTGACGATGCGGCCCGTCGTCATTCCCGATACGGCTGTCATCCGAATCTGCGTGGCAACGCGGGGTACCGATTTCTCCGTCTCGCTCGACAATCAGACCTATTCGGCCGCGGACGGGGCTTCCTTTCGCATCGTCAAGGCCGATAAGTCGATTTTTTTGGTCCGCCTTCAAAATATATCGTTCTACGATACGTTAAGGAATAAAATGATGTGGGGAATCGACAGCAGGGAACCGTGTCGGAGTGGGCGCTAATCGGACGAATCTCCCGACTATAGGATATTTCACGGTAATAATGCTATATTTGCACTTTAATCGAACGTAACCGAATGAATCAGGCAGACCCCGAAAATATTCCCCGACACGTAGCCGTCATCATGGACGGCAACGGCCGATGGGCCAAAGAACGCGGACAGGAAAGGGTCTACGGTCATGTCAACGGGGTGGAGAGCATGCGAAAAGTGATTCGCGCCGCCATGAAGTGGGGAGTGAAGTATCTGACGGCCTATGCCTTCTCGACCGAGAATTGGGGACGTCCCCGGGAGGAAGTCGATGCGTTGATGGAGCTGCTGTGCAGGACGATTGCCGATGAGACCGACGAGCTGGATGCCAACGGCGTGCGAATACGTTTTATCGGACAGACGGACGTGCTGTCGGACGTCGTGCGGGAGTCGATCTCGCGCAGCGAGCGGAGTACGAAGCACAACGACAAGCTCCACTTGATCATCGCGCTCAATTACAGTTCCCGCTGGGAGATCGTACGTATGGCGCAGCGTGTCGCGACGCAGGTGCGCGACGGCGACTTGCAGGTTTGCGACATCGATGCCGAGGTCGTTTCGCGCAATCTCGAGACGGCCGGTATTCCCGATCCCGATCTGCTGATCCGAACGAGCGGAGAATTGCGACTGAGCAATTTCCTGCTGTGGCAGCTTTCGTATAGCGAGCTTTATTTTACGGAGACTTACTGGCCCGATTTCGATGAGGCTCAGTTCGACCGGGCGATCGAGGAGTATCGGAAAAGAGAGCGTCGGTACGGAGTATTAACTAAATAGTGTACATTACATTCAGCGTAGCAAATGAGAAACAGACTAAGGATTCTGACGATCGCTTTGTTTTCACTGGCAAGCGTTCCCGTAGCGGCTCAGATAGACTCGACGGCTCAGGTTCGGAATGCTCCGATGCTCGATTACGAACACCCCAAGCAATATATTATCAATAAGGTGAAAGTCAGTGGGATCAAGTATCTCGATCCGGAGGTCGTGGCTTCGATGTCGGGCCTTACCAAGGGCGATACGATCATGATACCGAGCGACTATCTGTCGTCTACGCTGAAAACAATGTGGAACCAGCGGATCTATTCCGACGTGCAGATACTTACGGAGCCCGTAGGCGACAGCGTCAATATCGAGATCGTCCTCAGGGAGAGACCCCGGGTTTACGACTGGAAGATAGAGGGTGTCCGCAAGGGGCAGATGAGCGAGTTGCTCGAAACGCTCAAGCTGAAGAAAGGTAGCGAGCTTTCCGATTTTGTCCTGAACAGCTCGAAAGACGCCATTCGCAAGTATTTTGCCGAGAAAGGGTTTTACAATGCGGACGTCAGCGTGCGGCTCGAGAACGATACGACGCTTGAAAACGTCGTGAACGTATTTTTCGTCGTCGACCGCAAGAACAGGGTCAAGATCGGCAAGATCGATTTCGAGGGCAACACGGCGCTCTCCGACCGGCAGTTGCGCCGCTCGTTCAAGAAAACGCACCAAAAGAGCATCAACATATTCAAAGGGGCCAAATATAAGGAAAAGGACTACGAAGAGGACAAGGAGAACCTGATCGACTTCTACAACTCGCGGGGTTACCGCAATGCGACGATTCTCAGCGACTCCGTGTACCGGATCAACGACAAGCGGCTCGGAATCGCCCTGAAAGTCGACGAAGGGAATAAGTTCTATTACCGGAACGTGTCGTGGACCGGTAACAGCGTCTACGAGACGCGGCAGCTGAACGACATGCTCGGAATCAGCAAGGGCGAGACTTACGACAAGAAGACGCTCCACAAGAGACTGGGTATCGGCAAGCATGCCGATTACGAGGACATGTCCTCGATCAGCTCGCTGTATCAGAACAACGGCTATCTGTTCTCCAGCATCGATCCCGGAGAGGTGGTCGTCGGAGAGGACTCGATCGATATCAACGTGAAGATATTCGAGGGCAAGCAGGCCAAAATCAACGAGGTCAAGATTTCCGGGAATCACCGGGTCAACGACCGGGTGATTCGTCGCGAGCTGTACGTGCGGCCCGGCGAATTGTACAACCGTGCGCTGCTGATGCAGACGATCCGTCAGCTGAACCAGATGCAGCACTTCGACCCGGAGAAGACGAGCCCGGGCATCGATTTGGTTCCCAATTCCAACGAGCTGGTCGATATTTCGTTCCCGCTCGAGGAGGTGGCCAGCGACAAGTTCGAGATATCGGGCGGTTGGGGCTCCAATATGTTCGTCGGCTCGGTCGGCGTGCAGCTGAACAACGTGTCGCTGAAAAACTTCTTTAAGGGAAGCGAGTGGCGTCCCTACCCTCACGGGCAGAACCAGCAGCTGGCTATCCGGGGACAGACCAACGGTTCTTATTACAAGGCTATTTCTCTGAACTTCACCGAACCGTGGCTCGGCGGCAAGAAGCCCAACTCGCTGACCGTCGGCCTGTACTACTCGGACGAAACGGACGCCTATTACGCATGGCAGTCCGGAAACCGGCACTTCCGTACGATCGGCGTATCGGTGGGTATCGGCCGCCGGCTGTCGTGGCCCGATCGCTATTTCACCATATATAACGAGATCAGTTATCAGGCATACAATCTGAAAGACTGGTCGAGCTTTTTGGTAACCAACGGTACGTCGAACATCTTCGCGCTGAAGACGGTGCTCGCCCGCAATTCGGTCGACTCGCCGATCTATCCGCGTACGGGTTCCGAGTTCTCGCTGTCGCTGACGCTGACGCCGCCCTACTCGCTGTTCCAGAAGAATGTCGACTATGCCGACCCGAACCTTCCGGACTACAAGCGGTACAAGTGGATCGAATATCACAAGTGGCAGTTCAAGGCCCAGTGGTACTACCCGCTGACCAACAACAACAAGCTGGTGTTGATGGCCCGTGCCGAAATGGGATATCTGGGCTCTTACAACAAGAACAAGCCGTCGCCCTTCGAGGGATTCGACGTGGGCGGCGACGGCATGTCGGGATACAATGTATACGGCGTGGAGATCGTCGGCCTGAGAGGCTACGAGAACAGCGCGCTGACTCCGTATACCTATACGGCCGACGGCCGTGCGGACTATGCTCGCGCCTATAACAAGTACACGATGGAGATACGCTACCCGTTTATCCTGAAGCCGTCGTCCACGATCTATGGTCTGGTATTTGCGGAAGGCGGTAACGCATTCAAGTCGTGGAAGGAGTTCGATCCGTTCCTGATCAAGCGGTCGATCGGCGTCGGCGCGCGGATTTATCTGCCGATCGTCGGCATGCTCGGAATCGACTGGGGATACGGGTTCGACAAGGCGGTCGGACAGACCGAACGTAGCGGCAGCCAAGTCCATTTCATTATCGGTACACAGTTCTAACTTAACGGGATACGGCTATGAAAAAGCTCATTGTTTTGTTTGTTTTGGCCGTGGCTGCTACGGGCAGCGCACTGGCACAGAGTAGTTACGTATTCGTCGATTCGGAAGCGATTTTCAAGTCGCTGGACGATTACAACGCGGCTATCAAGCAGCTGGACGACCTGTCGGCCCAATACCAGAAGAATATCGACGAGGCGTATGCTACGCTCGACCAGATGTACGAGACCTACCAGTCTCAGAAGGGCTATCTGTCCGAGATCAACCGTAATGCGCGGGAGGAAGAGATCATCAAGCGCGAGAAGGATATCAAGAAGTATCAGCAGGAAGTTTTCGGTCCCGAAGGCGATTTGATCAAGAAACGCCTCGAGCTGATCAAGCCGATACAGGAGCGCGTCTTCGCCGCCATTAACCAGTATGCCGAGACCAACCAGATCACGATGGTGATCGATAGGGCGAACAATCAAACGCTTCTTTATTACGCTCCGGCCTTGGATAAAACGAATGCAATTATTACCTTGCTGAAACAATAATTAACTTAATGTCATTTATGAAAACACTTTTTAAGCTGACTTTGGCCTTGGCTGTTGTCGCTGTATGCGGTTCGACCGCTTCAGCTCAGAAATTCGGATACATTAACATGGCCGAGTTGGTGACTCTGATGCCGGAGAGCGATTCCGCTTCCGTGAAACTGCAGGCATTGCAGAAAGAGCTGGGCGACCAGCTGGATGCCGTACAGGTAGAGTTCAATACCAAGTATCAGGAATACCAGAAGAATCAGGCGACCTATTCCGAAGCCGTCAATCAGCTCAAGACCAAGGAACTGAACGACCTGCAGAACCGTTATCAGGAATTGCAACAAGTGGCTTCCCAGCAGTTCCAGAAGACGCAGGGCGATCTGCTCACTCCGATTTACGACAAGGCCCAGAAAGCCGTTGAAAAGGTGAGCAAGGACAATGGCTTTACGCTGGTGTTCAACGTTACCTCCGACCCTCTGGCCTACTACAATTCGGCTACGGTGACGGACGTGCTTCCGCTGGTGAAAAAGGAGCTCAATCTGAAGGATAAGCCGGCTGCCGAGCAGACGACGGCACCCGCTCAGTAGTGCCGATAGCAATCAAGCCGAAAAGACCGGGCGCGTTCGCAAGAACGC
>ERZ836939.1223-NODE-1223-length-30768-cov-5.398952_pt1 | contig 30768 bp, 28 predicted proteins | sample MGYA00519912_ERZ836939 | MGnify/ENA primary metagenome ERZ836939 (study PRJEB31850, sample SAMEA3708810) | human gut metagenome | biome: human gut; feature: human-associated habitat; material: faeces | place: China | collected 2014 ...
CCGACGAAAAGGCGACCGAAAAGGAGCTCCGCACGCTGCACAAAACGATCAAGAAAGTGACCGAGGATATCGAGAACTTTTCGTTCAATACTTCGGTCAGCGCTTTTATGATCTGTCAGAACGAACTCGGCGCGCTGAAGTGCACGAAGCGGGCCGTACTGGAGCCGCTGGCGGTGCTGATCGCTCCGTTCGCTCCGCACATCGCCGAGGAGATATGGGAGAAGCTCGGACACGAAGATTCCGTTTTCGACGCGCGTTTCCCGGAGTACGACGAGCGCTGCCTGATTGAGCAGAGCGTCGAATACCCCGTGTCGTTCAACGGTAAGGTCCGCTTCAAGAAAAGCCTGCCCGCCGCGTTGTCGCCGGCCGAGGTCGAGGCGGCCGTGCTGGCCGACCCGGCCGTCGGCAAATATACCGAAGGCCGGACTCCGAAGAAAGTGATCGTCGTTCCGGGCAAGATCGTCAACATCGTGCTCTGACGGAGACGCTTGTCTGTCGCGCTTGCAGATATGTTTTGACAAGGTTCTCCGGAACGTTTATCCTCCCTTGCGATTTCACCCCGACCAAAGGCAAACTGGCCGGGGCGATTTCTGTTTTCGGTCGATTGTCCTGCATTTCTCAGAACGATCGGTTTTCTGATTTCCGGGTCTAAGCCGGACAGCGGCGGTCCCGTGTGAGACGGCGAAACGGTCTTGTCGTGCCGGCGTATATCCGTTTCAGCGCGATACGGACGTCGGGACCCGTTGGCTGTCAGGGATACGCCGGTTTTTGCGGTGAGTCCGATCGGGTGCCGATGCCGAGGACCGGATCGACGATGACCGTTTTCATCTCATAAGCGTGCCGTACGATGTTTTCTGTACGGGTCTTCCGATAGGATCGGTATATCCAAAGTAAGAAACGTTCGTCGATTTTTCGGTTATGTCGGGCTGTCATGCGTTTTTTCAGTGGTTTGCCGTTTGAGATCCGTCCATACTCCCGGTTGCCGGTCGGGCTTTTCGTCCCGTTTTTATCGTTCGGCACTTTCGGTTTCTCCCGGTTACGGGCCGGTCCGGGACGAAGCGCGTTACGTTCTTTCGGGCGGGCGGAGGCCCGTGGGATACCCCCGTCTGTGTATCGGTTCTCTGTTGTATTCATAAAAAAGATACCTGCGGAGTTTTCCGCAGGTATCTTTTAACCTCGCGCGTGCTTGCGCGGGAATCGGTCTCGGTTCTATTTTACCTCTTTTCTTATTTCGTCGAATGCGGCGAAAGGCACTTCCATCAGCTTCATTTGAGGTTGCTCGTAGCTTTCGTAGCTGTGGGCTTCTGCGGCCGGCGTCACGTCGAAATGAACCTTTTCGCAGGAAATCCGTTCGAGCAGGCTGCCCGGTTTCTTAAGCGTGAATTCGGAATGGCGGCCGGGCATGCGGAGCCCCTGGTTCAGTACCGTATTGCCGTCGGCCTTACGGGTCAGCGTCATTTCCGACGTGCCTATGAAGGCAAGACTGACTCTGTTGGAAGAGACCAGATAGCCGGCTCCCATGAAGTAATCAGCCCCTTCGTAAACGGCGGTCTTTACCTTGATCGTGTTGAAATCGTCGCTTACCTCGACGGGGAACGGCTCGAAGACGACCTGCTCGTTGATGCCCATCAGATAGAACGTACCTTGCTGCGCCCAGTCGAACAGGTTGCGTTCGGTGTCGCACAGCACGGTCACCTCGTCGCCTTCGGCGATCTGGAGGAACCATTTGGGACCGTAGGCCTCATTGGCGACGGATTGCGGGAAGTTGTTGGCTACCAATTCTTCCGGCCCGTAATAGTTGAAGTCGGCGAGTCCCAGACAAACGAGCAGATTGTGCTTGCGATATTCTTCGGCTGTCGCCTCGTTGACACCGGCGGCGATCGTCACGTCGAACGTGTAGGTCGAATCCTGATTCTGGCTGCCCAGTCCGTTTATCGTTGCCGACCATTCGCCCGGGAGCTTGTCGAACAGTTGCGATTCTACGCGCGGAATCTCTTGAGTCGAAGCGCTCAGGACCTCCACCTTCGAGTATTCGCCGTTGAGCGCCTGAACGATCAGCGTATAGGAGGTGCCGGAAGAGAGTCCGCTATAACTGAACGGCAACCCGTTCTCGCCGTTGGCCAAATCGGTATAGTTGTCGGGCAGCGTATCGCCGACGAGCGTTACGATTTCTTCGTCCGATAATCCCAGTTCGTTGCGGATTTCGGTTATTTCGGCGGTCGAGGCGGTTACGTATTTGATCATGTCCGCATCGGTCGTCTTGATATTGAAGAAAATAGTGTTGTACGGATTGCGTCCCTGTCCGTCGTCCTTAAGCTCGTAATCGAGCGCGACGGTAGGCATCGCCGACTGCTTCGTCGTGAAATTTTTCTGGAACAGGTCCGTGAAGTTCCGGTCGTCGTCGATTCCGACGGCATACACGGTGTAGTCGACGGTCGGTTTCTTGCCGCTGACGGAGGTGCTGATCGTGTGTTCGAACGGTTGGCTGCCGGCCATCAGGACGCGCTTCCATGCTTCCTTTCCGTACTTCTCGATGTACTGATTGACTACGGCCGTTTCTTCGATACCGATATAATAGCGGTTCAGAATGGCGCCCGGCACGCAGCGGATCGTTACGCCGGACGAAGTGATCCGGGAGAGCTCGACGGTTATTTCGGCGGCCGAAACGGAATTTTCTGCTGTCTCGAACGTCAGGGTATCGAGAGCGCTCGTCAGGTTGCCTTCCGCATCGCAGTCGGCCTTCACCAGCAGATACTCCGTAGCCGGGAATACTTGTGTCAGGTTTTTGTGAACATCCTTTTCGCCATCGGTCAGGGTATAGGTCTTCTCGCCCCGGTCGACCGAGCCGAGCTGTTTCAGCATGGCGGTCTTGATCCGTTCGGCCTCCGAAGCGCTCTCGCCCTCGATCTGATAGTCCCAGTAGGCTTTCGGAATGGCCAGATGATAATACCGGCTGTCCGACGTCGGCTTGATATGGTACGAAATGACGGACTGCGTGGCATCGATTATATTGAGCACGCCGTCGTATGCCCCCGTCTTGATCTCGACGGAGACGACGTTTCCGATCTGATCGCCCATTTTGGCTGCTGCGGCCACGACATATACGGTCGTATCTTTCAGGTTCTTCACTTCGACGAGCGATTCCTTGTCGAGAGTCAGGGCCGTGCCGTTGGCAAGGATATTTTCGGCCGAGGGAATCAGCATGCCCTTTTCCACGCAGACGTATGCGGCCGCGTCGGCATACTCGGGCGTTGCGGTAAAGGAAATGCTGCTGGCGGTCGTCGCGCCCGGCGCGATCTTGACGGCAGGCATTTCGGGACCCGACGTGTCGTCGTCCTTGCAGCCCGTCGCACAGAAAAGCAGAGCGGCGACGAACAGGTTAGCCAAATAGCGTAAATTAAATTTCATAAAAGCAATGTTTAATAATTCGTAAATCTTCTTTTGCGCGGCAATATACGCTTTTTTTTGTTATTCTGCGAATGAGGAGGTTATGCCCGGTTTTTTTTGAAATCGTCACTTCGTAATCGTTTCGGCTCGTATGAGGTGTGTTTTATAAGTAGTGTGGCCGGGTTTTTCGATAATATGTTACCGAAAAGGGCGAATGAGGTAATAGGGACGGATTTTGCAGAATGCGTTTCGGATCGGTCGGGCCTGCGCGTTGGAATGCCGTTTGTCCGTTTCGCGGAATCGGTATGCGCTCTATCGGGAGCGATGCGGTAGGAGCGATTCTTTTTGCGTTTCGCGCTGTTCGGACCGAAGGACCGCTTTTCGTCCGAACGGCGAGCTGCTTTCCGGCGGGTAATGCGGACGACTCTCCTTATGTGAGGACGGGCGGTCCGATGAAGCGGAAGAGGGGCGTTGCGGAGCCTTTTCATTATGTGGCCGAGCGCAGTTTGACAGGGAGTATGGGAGCAGGACCGGTCGTCGGATGCTTGTCCCTCGGTCCGTGGCCGAAACCCGGTCGCTCGTATTGCATATTCGGAATAATTGCGCTAATTTTGCCGTGTCGCTACGGTTCCGTAGCTCAGTTGGATAGAGCAACAGCCTTCTAAGCTGTGGGTCGCGCGTTCGAACCGCGCCGGAATCACCGGGCTCGAAACGTCCTTTGGCCAGTGCCGGAGGACGTTTCGTTTTGTCTCGGAAGCGGTGGCCGTCTTCTCCTCCGTTGATTGGTACATTCCTTAAGTGCGTGTATCTCCGTACCGTTGCTTCTTGTCCGGTCCGACTGGTTTCCGTTTGGCCGTCCGCTTGTTTGGGCGGTCCGCCATTTACCGGAGACGATCGTCCGGGGCGGGGAATACGCGGATTCGCTTGCCCGATGTGCCGTCTGCCATTCCTCCGACCGAACCGCTCAATAAATCCGGCGGATTATTCCCGTTTTAAAATAAAAAATGCTACATTTGTAGCAATTGGAAAGTAAATAAAACGCTCAAATGCCTGATTACCATGATGAGGTAACGCGACATAGAAAACCCGACTGGCTGAAGATCAAGCTCCACCGGAGCGAAAAGTTCGGCGAGGTCGCTCGCATCGTCCGGGAGCACGGGCTCCATACGATTTGCAGCAGCGGCCGTTGCCCGAACCAGGCCGAGTGCTGGAGTCGGCGCACGGCTACTTTCATGATCTTGGGCGACATATGTACTCGCTCGTGCAAGTTCTGCGCGACAGCTACGGGGAAGCCGTTACCGCCCGATCCGGACGAGCCGCGGAAGCTCGCCCGTTCCATATCACTTATGGGACTGAAACACTGCGTGGTCACGTCGGTGGACCGCGATGACCTGCCCGACGGCGGAGCCGCCTTGTGGGCCGAGTCCGTGCGCGCGGTGCGGGAATTGAATCCCGATACGACGATCGAGCTGCTGATTCCCGACTTCGACGCGCGCGAGGAGCTGATCGACCTGGTTGCCGACGCGCGTCCGGACATTCTCGGGCACAACATCGAGACGGTGCGGAGGCTGACGCCTCAGGTGCGCTCGCGCGCCCGATACGAGGTGAGTCTGCGGACGCTCGCTCACATAGCTCGCCGGGGGCTGACGGCCAAGAGCGGCCTGATGGTCGGCCTCGGCGAAACCGACAGCGAGGTGCTCGAAGCCGTAGACGATCTGGTCGAGGCAGGCGTGCAGATTCTGACGATCGGACAGTATCTCCGGCCGTCGCTGCGCCATTTGCCGGTGGCCGAATACGTAACTCCCGAGAAATTCGCTTGGTATAAGGAGCAGGCCCTTGCGCGGGGACTGCGCTACGTGGAGAGCGGACCTATGGTCCGCTCGTCCTATATGGCCGAGAAGGCCATGAGAAGCTGTCGTACCCCAAAATAAACGGATCGTGGAAAGCGTTACTTACAGGTATGTCGGGCGAGCGGAGTACGGAGCCGTGTGGGAGATGCAGAAGCGCTTGTTCGACGAGTTGCTCGAGGCGAAAAAGGCAGGTATCGGGGCCGGGCAGACGCTGCTGATGGTGGAACATCCGCATGTCTACACGCTCGGCAAGAGCGGTCACGAGTCCAATATGCTCGTAAGCGACGAATTCCTGCGTTCGATCGGGGCGAGCTACTTCCATACCGACCGGGGCGGGGACATCACCTATCACGGATACGGTCAGTTGGTCGGCTATCCGATTTTGGACCTCGAGCGTCTCGGACTGAGCCTCAAGGAGTATGTCTGGACTGTCGAGGAGTGCGTGATACGGACCGTGGCCGAGTACGGTATCGAGGCCGGGCGGCTCGACGGGGCGACCGGCGTCTGGATCGAGGGCGACACGCCGCGCGCGCGCAAGATCTGCGCTATCGGGGTCAAGGCTTCGCGCTATGTGACGATGCACGGGTTCGCGCTGAACGTGACGACCGATCTGCGCTATTTCTCGTACATCAATCCTTGCGGCTTTGTCGACAAGGGGGTTACCTCGATCGAGAAAGAGACGGGAGCCCGGCCGTCGTTGGAAGAGGTGGCGCGTCGCTTCGCCGCGCATTTCGGCGAGCTTGCCGGCTGCCGGGTGAGCTATTAGCCCGGCCCGAGCCGGACATGCGGCCGGACGATTTGGAAAATAAGACGTTAAAATAAATAAAGGTTATGTCAGCAGAAAAAAGATGGGTGATCAAGCCCCAAGGGGATCCTGCGAAGGTAGAGAATCTCTCTGCCGCGCTGGGCATTCCTCCGGTGCTTGCCAACCTACTTGTTCAGCGCGGCATCGAAACACACGAGGAAGCATGGCAGTTCTTTAATCCGAAACTGGAGAACCTGCATGACCCGTTCCTGATGAAGGATATGGACCGGGCCGTGCGCAGAGTCGACGAGGCGGTACGCCGCGGCGAGCCGGTCATGGTCTACGGAGATTACGACGTGGACGGCACGACGGCGGTAGCGCTCGTCTATTCGTTCCTGCGACGGCAGGGCCACCCTTCGCTGCTGTTCTACATCCCCGACCGCTATACCGAAGGGTACGGCGTGTCGATCAAGGCGATAGACTATGCACAGCGCAAGGGGGTCAAGCTGATCATCGCGCTCGATTGCGGGATCAAGGCGACGGAAAAGGTGGCTTATGCCAAGTCCAAGGGAATCGACTTTATCGTCTGCGATCATCATCTGCCCGGAGATACCATTCCCGACGCGGTGGCCGTGCTCGATCCCAAGCGGGTCGATTGCGGGTATCCGTTCAAGGAACTTTCCGGCTGCGGAGTGGGGTTCAAGATGTTGCAGGGGTACTGTCGGTACAAGGGTTTGCCTTTCTCGGAGGTGGAGTGCCTGCTTGATCTGGTGGTTGTCAGCATCGCGTCGGACATCGTCCCTCTGGTCGGGGAGAACAGGATTTTGGCCCATTACGGCCTCAAGCGGCTGAACGAGAAGCCCGGCAAGGGACTTCTGTCGATCATCAAGATCTGCGGGCTCGACAAGCACCAGATCACGATCGACGACATCGTATTCAAGATCGGGCCTCGCATCAACGCCGCAGGGCGCATGGAGGTCGACTCCGACGACGAGAACGCCGCCCCGTCCGGCGGGCATTCGGCCGTCTATCTGATGGTCGCGCGCGACGAGGAGGTAGCCTCCGAATACGGCGCTTTCATCGATACGTGCAATCAGGATCGCAAGAACATCGACCGTTCGATCACGCAGCAGGCGCACGAGCTGATCGAGCGCAATCCGGAGATGAAGGCCCGCAAGAGCACCGTGATCTACAATCCGAAATGGATGAAAGGCATCGTCGGGATCGTCGCGTCGCGCCTGATCGAGACCTATTACCGTCCGACCGTCGTGCTGACGATGAGCAACGGCTTCGTGACGGGATCGGCGCGGAGCGTGCCGGGGTTCGATCTCTATCAAGCCGTCGAGTCGTGCTCGGACCTGCTGGAGAATTTCGGAGGTCACATTTATGCGGCCGGGCTCACGATGCGGCCGGAGAACGTGGACGAGTTCACGCGCCGCTTCAACGAATACGTCGAACGGCACATCGATCCCCAGATGCTGATTCCGCAGGTCGAGATCGACTCCGAGCTGCTGTTCAGCGATATCACGCCGCAGTTCCGCTCGACGCTGAACCGCTTCCAGCCGTTCGGCCCGGGCAACAACTCGCCGGTGTTCGTCACGCGCGGCGTCAGCAATCGCGGCGACGCCCGGCTGGTGGGAGCCGAGCGGGAGCATCTGAAAATGGACCTGATTCAGGGACAGAAGCCCAATACGCTGATTCCGGCCATCGCTTTCCAGCAGCCGGCCTTGTACGAGCATGTCCGTTCGGGCCGGGGAATCGACGTCTGCTATACGGTCGTCGAGAATCACTATCGGGGGACGGTTACGCCGCAGTTGCGTATCAAGGATATCAAAAAGTCGGGGCCGAAATAACGCGTCGAAACCGGTTCCGTCGAGAAAGCCGGCTCTGATGAGCCGGCTTTTTTCGTTTCGGAAAGTCCGGGAAAGTTTCATTTTCGGTTCATTTGGGAAGGATAAACATTAAAAAAGCAAGGAAAAACAATTTTTTTTACACGTCTTTTGCCCGATGGATGATGCAAGTCGGCGAGCAACCAGGCCAGGATGATGCCAATTAGTTGCAAATTAGTTCGTTAAATAAAAAGAGCTTGTCCTCCTGTTCCCTGTGGCGTTTTTTTGGCTGCCTTGCAATAATTTGATAATCAGCGGTGTGTTTTTGTAAATATGCCCTCCGGAAAATCTTTGTCCTCTTGCAATGAGCTGAAATCTCCGTTATGTTTGTTTCAAAAGGAATGACGATCGAATGAAACGTACAAACCTGAAGCGAAAAATGCCAAGTTATAAATTATAAAAGCAAACAATCAAATATTATTCCCCTCCCAACAAATTAGCACGGGAGCGATGCAACCGCCTATCGCATCGCTCCCGATTCTTTTACTGCCGGTACGCTCCGGCGCTTCCTGTCCCGGCACGGCGGAGGAAATATCCGCGCGTGCGATGTCCTATCGGTTCCGAATGGCCGGACCGGCCAGCCCTTCTGCGGCTGCGGCGCGGTAGAGCCGGTCCATGGCCCGTTCGATTACCCGGCGGGGAGAGGCGATGTTGAAACGCATCCAGCCGCGTCCCTGCTCGCCGAACATCGATCCCTCGTTGACACCGAGTCCTGCCCGGTCGATCAGCAGGCGGTACGTCTGCTCGTGGGTCATGGGCCATTCCCGAAAATCGAGCCACATCAGGTAGGTGCCTTCGGGCCGGACCGCACGAACGGAAGGCATGCGGTCGCGCAAAAAGTCGAGCACGTAGTTCACGTTTCCGTCCAGATAGTCGATCAGTTGCTCGAGCCACTCGTCGCACCGACTGTAAGCCGCTTCCAGCGCAACGGCTCCGAATATGTTGCCCTGATCGGCATGCAGCTTGGCCAGCTCGGTCTGCAGACGCCGGCGTAGCGAGTCGTCCGGCACGATGACGACCGACGTAGAGAGCCCGGCCATGTTGAATGTCTTGCTCGGCGCGATGAACGTGACCGTCCGGCGCGCGAACCGCTCGTCGAGCGCGGCGATATGCAGATGCCGGTGCGGGTCGTATATCAGGTCGGAATGGATTTCGTCGGAGAGGATCAGTATGTCGTGCTTCACGCACAGTTCGCCGATGCGCGTCAGTTCTTCCCGGGTGAAGACGCGCCCGGTCGGATTGTGCGGATTCGACATCAGCAACGCTTTCGCTCCGGACAACTGGCGGTCCAGATCGTCGAAGTCGACGACGAACCGTCCGTCCGCCGCTTGTATCAGCGGATTTTCGAGAACGCGCCGTCCGTTGAGACGGGTCTGCCGCGCGAACGGATGATACACCGGCGGCTGGATTACGACTCCGTCTCCTTCCGATGTGAATGCCCTGAGCGCGAAAACGATCCCCGATACGACCCCCGGCGTGAAGTCGAGCCACTCGCGGCGCAGCTTCCAGCCTCCGTGCCGTTCGACCCAGCCGATGATGGCGTTCCAATAGGCGTCCGACCGGTAGGAATAGCCCAGAACGGGATGTTCCGCCCGCTTGCGTATTGCTTCCGTGACCTCGGGCGGTGCGGCGAAGTCCATATCGGCGACCCAGAGCGGAATGACGTCGTCCCGGCCGAAAATCTCGTCCCGCAGGTCGAATTTTTCGCAAGAAGTGCCTTCCCGGCATATTTCCTCGTCAAAATTGTATTTCATATGCAATCAAATAGATTGCAAATATATGGCAAATTGTAAAAAATAAGCCATACCTTTGAACCGATTTGCAGACCGTGCGCCGGCGGCGGAAAAGCCTCGGCGCAGGTACTCGAGTAAACTTAGCGCATACCGATCCATGAGCACATTCGATCCGAAAAAAAAGAAGGGTTTCGCCGGCGAAGACCGCCGCGGCGACCGCTTCGGAAACTACTCCCGTCGCGACGATTCGAGAAGTTTCGACCATGACGGGGACCCGTCGCCTTTCGTTAAGGACAAGCGTCCGCGAATCAGCCGACCCGCGCGGGACGTAAGATCCGGTTCCGACGGTCCGTTCGGCGACGGCGGGAAGCGGCACTCTTTCAATCCGAACTTCACGAAGGACAACCGCCGGCGCGACGAGTTTCCCCGGGAAAAATCCTATCGTCGGTTCGACCGCGGGGAACGGTCGTGGAATCGGGAAGATGAGCCCAAGGAACGCTCCTACAATCGGTATGAACGGGACGACCGGCCGAAGGGGGGGCGCAAACCGCCCGATGCCGACTCCCGTTCTTTCCCGCACGGCGGCCGTCCGCAGACCGCGGCGAAGTCATGGAACCGGGACAATCGTCGCGGCAAGGAAGACCGGTATCCGTCCCGGGACGGATACCGCGATACGCGTGGCGACAAGCGCTACGAACCGAAAAAGCAGGGAGCAGGACATTCGCATCGTGACGGCCGGACGAGCAGCTACCCGAGATTCGACGCTCCGAAGCCGGCGGGGGCGATTCGTCTGAACCGTTTTATCGCCAACTCGGGTATCTGTTCGCGCCGCGAGGCCGACGACCTGATTACGGCCGGTCTGGTGGCTGTCAACGGACAGATCGTGACCGAACTGGGATCGAAAGTCAATCCGGACGACGAGGTGCGTTTCAACGGGTCGGTCATCAAAGGGGAGAAAAAAGTCTATATCGTGATGAACAAACCCAAGGGCTTCGTCACCTCGCTCGACGACCCGCATGCCGACAAGACCGTCATGGATTTGCTGAAAGGTGCTGTCGCCGAGCGGGTCTATCCGGTCGGACGGCTCGACAAAAACAGCGTGGGCGTGCTGCTCATCACCAATGACGGCGAGTTGACCCGCAAGCTGACGCACCCGAGTTACAATAAGCAGAAAGTCTATCAGGTGACTCTCGACAAGCCGCTGGCACAGGCCGATATGACCAAGATAGCCGAGGGAATCACGCTCGAAGACGGGGAGATTCATGCCGATGAGATCAGCTATGTCAGCGAAAACCGCAAGGAAGTGGGCATCGAGATACATTCCGGCCGCAACCGGATCGTGCGCCGTATTTTCGAGTCGCTCGGCTACTCGGTCCAAAAGCTCGACCGGGTCTATTTCGCCGGACTGACGAAGAAGAAACTCAAGCGCGGCGGCTGGCGCTTCCTTTCGCCGATGGAAGTAAGCCGGCTTAAGAGCGGGGAATACGAATAGAGCGGGCGGCCTTGTTCTGTTCGGACGGAGAAAAGCGGACTTTTGCGGAAAAATATTGCATAAATAAAATTTTCGACTTATCTTTGCACTCGCGTTCAGCAATGGTTCTCTAGCTCAGTTGGTAGAGCACGACACTCTTAATGTTGGGGTCGTGGGTTCGAGCCCCACGGGGACCACTTCAAGGCGACTGGTAATCAATAGATTATCGGTCGCCTTTTTTTGTGCCCATGCCGAAGAATCGGGGGTTATCCTGTCTAAACGGGCATTTTCGGGACTTTTGTTTTACCAAATGTTTTACCACAAACGGGGTGAAACGATCAGGCGTTCGACATTCTGCGAATAGCTTAAAGCAATGAAAATCAACATGCAAGTTATTTGCCGCAAAGATCGTGTCACGAAAGATCGCAGGGCTCCCGTCTTCATCCGTTTTACCAAAAATCGCAAGGTCCGTTATATCAGTATGGGAGTTGCAGTCCGTATTGATGATTGGGATTTTGAAAATCAGTGTATTAGGTCGGATTCGCCTGAAATGCAGTCCATCCAGTTTCAAATCGACAGCAAAGTAGAGGATTACCGTCGCAGGATGAGGCGTCTCGAAGCGTTGGAAGTAGAAGTTACGCTGGATAATCTGCTCGAAACGAACGGACGTAAATTCAATTGTACGGTAGGTGAATATCTTCGACAAACGATCCGACGGCTTAAGGAGTCAGGCAAATATGGTTCCGCCTCCAAACATCAGTCTCTGTTGGCCAGATTGTCTCAGTTTCGTTCGCCGAATATCCGTTTTGAAGAGATCGAGTTCGCTTATTTGCAGGATTTCGAATTTTTCTTGCGTAAAGCAGGGAATACGGACAATAGCATTGCAACAAAATTCGCCATTTTCAAGGCTGCTTATAACAAGGCTTTAGCCGAAGGGGTATTCGTTCAAAAAGTCAATCCCTTCGCGAAATACAAAGTCGGAAGCTTGTGGACGAAAACACGCAAGCGGGCTATAACGAAAGAGGAAGTGCAAAAATTGGCCGCATTGGAGATTACGTCAGAAGGACGAACGGATTATACCGAGCTTGCGAGAGATATTTTTCTGTTCTCTTATTTTACGGCAGGCATCAATTTCACGGATATGGCAACGTTACGTCATCGGGATATTGTACATGGTAGAATCTGCTATTCTCGTCATAAGACCCAAAAGCTGATTTCTTGTTGCCTTGTTCCCAATGCACTGCAAATCGTTGAAAAGTATCGCAAATCGAATTGTACTGACGAGGACTATGTTTTCCCTATTCTGGATCGCATGATTCATCAGACCCCCCAGCAGATTTTTAATCGGACACATAAAGTGTTGGGTAAGGTGAATCGGGAACTGAAAGTACTTGGAAAACGGATTGGGTTGGCTATTCCGCTGACTACCTACGTAGCGAGACACACGTATGCGACCGTACTCAAGCGTTCGGGAGTGAACATTGCGATCATCTCTGAATCCCTCGGTCATTCCGACCTTGCCACAACTCAAATCTACTTGGATTCGTTCGAGAACTCGCAGATCGACGAAGCGATGAAGAATTTGTTATGAATAAGAAAAAGGGGGGTACTCGTCACGGCGAGCATCCCCCTTTTTTGTTTTTAAGCAGAGTATTAAGCCGCTTCGTTCGACTCCTTTTCGGGCGACGGCATGGAGAAGGCGACGGGCTCCGCATCCTCTATCTGCGATCGTACCGCGATCAGTCCCTTAATCTTCGTCTGGTCGTACAGCGGTTTTTCGAACATTCTGATTCGTTCTCCGATTACCTGCTCGACTCCGTAGCGCATGACCTTGTTGACGATGCCGCTACCCTCGAACACGATGTGCTGGGCCACGTGTGCGGGATTCAGTCGCAGGGCTCGACAATACTCGTTGAAGTCGATCAGGTTTGTCAGCCGTTTCGCTTCGGTGAGCAGATCGTACCAGACCCGTTGCGGATCGGCATACACTCCGTTGGCCACCTCCTGAATACAGGCGATCTTGGTGTCGAGATTTTGGGTAACGATCAACTGGCGGGCGAACATGCGGCGGGCGCGAGTCATCACGGCAAAAATATTCGAACGTTTCATCTTGGGATTAATCCCTCCTTGGGGGATAGCTTAAATTCATCCTGACCGTTCATGCCATTGAAGCGGCAGTATCTTCGGGTCTTTCCCTTCGACACGGCAAAGATGAGGCGAAAGCGAAGCTACATCCGAGAGTAAAAAAGTCGGCAAATTACTCCCCCCTTCTGTCAAACGTAGATTTTGGAAGTATAGCAACGTCTGTAACCTTTGTATTGCTGGATAATCCCCTTGATCGAGGAATCGTCCACGACAAAGGCGGTGTTTTTGGTGAATTTGCAGAAATAAAGCAGACGGGAGATCAACAACAGTTTGTTGTAAGATACGGGATCGGTGGCATCTCTCGTATATCTGGCCCGTTTTTCAGGCAGATTCAGCACCTCGAACAGCGTTTTGAATTTTTGGGTCATATAGTACATCTGCAAGGTCGGCGGGAGTTGAATATCATATCCCTTTTCCATATAGGGGAATACCCCCAGCTTTAAGAACTCGTCTTTCTCTATCCTCTTGATTTCCTCGTCCAGACGTTTGCGGATTGTATACAGCATCCAAGGAGTGGATATTTCCAGACGATTCTTTTTTCTCAATTCCCTGTCGTCCGATATGTAAATGTATGCATTGGGGTGTTCATCGATGTAATCTCTGGTTTCGATAAGCAGCTCGTAATAGTTTTTGCTACGGTCCGCCACATTGGTCGTGTGGTCGATCGTCATATCGTAGATAAAGAGCAACACAAACCAAAACTTTTCGACATCCATCCCATACCCTTTAATAGTGCCGATAATATCCGTATTGTCGCAAAAAGCCTCCCACGTAAACGGCGGATCGATAACATTCTGTCGCAGTCTGCTGAGAAAGATGTTTATCCATGTACCCAAAAAGCCGCAATCATTTTCGTCGATTTCGACATCGATCCTATACGCGAGTTCTAGCGCATACTCCATTCTCGGATCATTCATGTTTGTGGGAAGGCCGCATTCCATCTTAATAATATCCGTCACTCAAATTTAGTCCAAAATAGCGACAATATCAAACGGGAACAACAGGACGGTGTTTGCTGCATTTTGTTCTGTTTGATACCTGAAACAAGGTTTCCGATACAATTCGGAACAATGAACGCATGATTCCAGTTCTGAAATTACCTGAAAACAACGATTCAGGTTATAAACAGAACAATAACCCCTGTATTCGGGTGTATTCCATCATGGGAAACCGAGTTTCATCCTGTTATATGTACCTATCGACCGCATATCGTTCTGTAATCGCATCCCGAATCCCAACAAACCGACGCCGACTCCATACGAACACGTCTCCGTCTGACCGTCAACCATGCCGATACGCGCCGATTTCCATTCCTTGAATGCCTCGCACACCCGATCCCAGTGCATCTAAAAGCGGTATGCACACATCCTGCCCGTAAACGCCCGAATCCCATAAAAACAGATCTTCGCTTTGTTTATCTCCCAGATAATCCGTATCTTTGATAAGCGTTCGAAAAATGGAAACCGCCCGTTTCCGAGTCCGACGATCCGCAGGGGGAAGCCGAGAAGCGTTCCCCTTTCTTGTGCGCTCGACCGACAGATTTTTTGAGTAAGAAAATCCAATCCCTTTAATAGAGAGAGTTGCCCACTCAATTTTCATAGATGAAATCGGAGATAGCATTTAGTTGCTCGTATTTAAAAATCAATTCGAAATGGAAAGTAAAATCGTTAAGGCTCCGACAGGAATAGAATACTTAGGAGCCATAGACCCCAAGACAGGTAAGCCCTGAATGACAGAGATACCCGCCAACTGCGTATTGTCGAAAGGCATCACGGGTTGCGGGGCAACCACATTAGGCATTGAGCAGAAAGGCCACACCCTGATCGCCATGCCGTTTACAGGCTTGATAGATAACAAAACGGCCCAATATCGCGATACGTTGTTAGGCATATACGGCAGAGGCGGCAAAGAATATGAAATCGAGCAATACTTAAAGAGCCACGATACCGTAAAGATAGCGACCACTTTCGATTCATTGCGGAAAGTTGCCGATACCCTCGCCCGTTACGGTTTCGATGCTTATAAAGACGCTCATTTGCTCGTGGACGAATGACATGTACTGTTCAACGCATACGATTACCGATACGAAGGAGTGCGAAAGCTGTTGGATACCGCCCCGCACTTCGACAGGGTAACGTATATCTCAGCGACTCCCATCGAGCGCAAATATTATCTGGAAGAACTGAAACGCTTACCCGAATATCGGATCGAATGACCTCATGCAAAGCCCGTCAATATCCGTTCTCACAAGGTAGACAAACCGCTCGCTTATATGGCGGGAATATGCAGAAACAGGATTGCAAGCGGCGGAGAATGCAATTATCACATTTTCCTTAACAGCGTGGAGGATATAGCGAGCATAATCCGCACGGCCGAGCTAACCCCAGAGAATACGCGGGTAATCTGTTCCCAAAACGAGGAAACGCTCCGTAAGAATCTCGGCAAGTTACCCGAAGGTTTCGGAATCTCCAAAGCATTGGACGAACTCAAAACCATCAGCTTCTACACCTCGACCTGTTTCGAGGGGCAGGATATTATCGACCCGAACGGTCGGAGTTTCATTGTGAGCAATGCTCAGAAAGATCATACGCTGCTCGACATTGCGACCACCTTTTTTCAGATATGCGGACGCATCCGCAAATCGAATTACAACGATGAGATCGTATATTTCTATTCCACCACCCGCTATACGGACGTAAGCCTCGAAGAATTTGAACGGGCCACATACAAGACGCTCGCCGAAGCGGAGGAAATAGCACGCTCCTTGAACGGCTTGCCCGACCGCTTCAAAGCCAAATTGATAAGGCAACTTCCCTATATGAACGAGCCCTATATTCAGGTTGCGGGGAACGAATTGAAGATAGACCGAAATATGGCGAATTTCGATATAGTCAACTATAAAGTCGTGAACGGCATCTATTCATCCAAATACAACGTCATTCAGGAGCTGGAGAAAGGCGGTGCGACGGTTACGAACGACGAGGATTATACCGCGCCTCAGAGCATACGGCTACTGTCCCAAAGGAGAGTGAGTTTCGATAAACTGTTCGAAACGTATTGCGCCATTAAGGACGAGCCAGTCGGCTATTCGCTCGTTCCCGATTACAGGCTGGAGATAATCGAGGGCATCAATCCGCTCGTTAAAAATTCCTACGACATACTCGGACGGGACGAGGTGCGGCGAATGAAATATCATCAATCCAATATCAGGCGTGAGATCATCAAGCGTATGAGCAGGGCAAAGGATTATCGGATTGTGGAACTCATCCATGAAACGCTCCCCCTGCAAAAAGCCATACCCGTTGCCAGAATCAAATCGGAATTGCAGGAGATATACGATGAGTTGGGGATACCCCGCAAGGCGAAAGCTACCGACTTAAACAACTGATACGAGACCAAGCCCACGACCAAACGAATCAACGGGAAAAATACGGCCTGTATCATGATCGTGAGGGATAAATTTGTCAGGGTAAGATAAAATAACCGCTCGGAATTTGCATTTATACCAATTATTGGTAACTTTGAGCAAACATCGGGTATTATGAGAAGAAATACATCGGTCTCTCTGGGAAGCTACTTCGAGGCTTTCGTAGAGAACAAGATCACACAGGGACGGTACAAAAACGCCAGCGAGGTGATTCGGGCGGGTTTGCGGTTGTTGGAGGAAGAAGAGCATCGGATCGCCGTATTGAAAAATGCGATTCAGGAGGGTTTGGACAGCGGCGTGGCGGTGGATTTCGATCCGACGGAGCATCTGGCATCCTTAAAGGCGGCACGGAACAATGGCTAAGTATCGTTTTACCCGTAAGGCCGTAGAGGATTTATCGGACATTTGGCATTATACGCTCGAAACATGGTCGCAGAAGCAGGCCGACCGTTATTACCGCATGTTGATCGAATGTTGTCGGAATATTGCGGAGCATCCTCTGGCAGGACGGCATTACGCCGAGGTGGCCGAGGGAGTGTACGGATTGCGGGCGGGTAAACATATCGTCTTTTACAGGATCGCCGCTCCGAATGAAATCGAAGTAATCCGAATCTTGCACGGCAGTATGGATTTGAAAACCCGAGTCGGAGAATAGCGGTCTTATAAGAAGAGCTCCCATAACATACCGCTCGGACAGACATCGACAGGGGGTCTTAAAACAACCCCCTCGTCAATGTTTGTCCTTCTCGCCGATATGAATATAACATATCTTCCATGCGGTAACGTACTCCTGTTTTATCCCCCTCCCCATATCCAGATGGGAAACCGAGAAATCGGGCCTTAGACCGATTATCTAACCTGCCGCAAAAATCGGCAGATCGAAGCCTAAGACAGAGAAAAATTCTTACGGCAGGAGAATCCCTCTTGCCGTATTTTTATTTCGGCTGTTCCCGCAAGGATCGGCTGTCTCGTTTATTAACCCTTTAAAGATTTAAGTTATGCAGTTAAGACAATCGCAACGCAGGGAAGCCAAAATGCGGCTGGCCCTGCAAGGCGCATCGGGATCGGGTAAAACCTACTCGTCGCTGCTGATCGCCTACGGGATGACGGGCGACTGGAGCAAAGTGGCCGTAATCGACTCGGAGAACGGATCGGCAGACCTCTACGCCCATCTGGGAGATTATCGGGTGCTCACGCTGGAGAACTACGCTCCCGAAACCTACGTCGAAGCTATCGGCATCTGCGAACAGGCTGGAGCCGAAGTCATCATCATCGACAGCATCTCCCACTGCTGGGACTACCTGCTGGATTTCCATGCCAACTTACAAGGCAACTCCTTTGCGAACTGGGCGAAGGTCACGCCGCGTCAGAATGCCTTTATCCAACGTATCCTCTCTTCGTCCTGCCATGTGATCTGCACGATGCGAAGCAAACAGGATTACGTGCTCTCGGACAAGAACGGCAAGATGGTTCCCGAAAAGGTGGGACTCAAAGCCGTACAGCGCGACAACGTGGATTACGAGTTTACCGCCGTACTCGACGTGGCGATGAATCACAAGGCCGTCGCCAGCAAGGACCGCACGGGACTGTTTACGGGACATCCCGAATTTATAATCTCTCCCCGCGTAGGACAGGCGATCCTGCAATGGTGCAACCAAACGATCAACAACCCTCAATCCCATCCGAACCATGAACGCACAAACAGCGCAGTCGCGGCCTGCTGAAAGCTACGACCTGTTCGAGGGATTCATCCGATACGGAACGGAAACCCCGACTGTCCCGATAACCGAATCCCAAGCCCGCAACATTCCCCTGCTGGGTACGAATCCCTCTCCTTCTTCCCGTCACTTTATCGAGTCGAATACGAAATCCGTCGGCCTGGCCCATCTGAAACAGGATTGCGTGGTCCCCGTCTTCAGCAAGGACAACGAGGTGACGGTTTCTCATCAGAACTTTATCGAGACGGTATGGAGCGCGGCGCATAAGCAGTTCCCCTGCGAGGTAATCGACCAGCCCGAAATACGGGTATCTCATATCGTCAAGGGGAGGATCCCCGAAGCGATCCACAAACCCGTCGGCCAACTGCTCGAATCGGACAAGACGATCTACTACGAGCGGATGATGTTCTGTTTCGAGATACCGTCCGTTTACGAGGAGATCGAGGGAAACCGCCTGAATCTTTCCGTCGGAGGCGTAAGGGCCTATAACCACGAAAACCTGTACTCGAAAAAGACGGCGGAGAAGTTCAGGGTCTTTATCGGATTCAAGAATCTGGTCTGCTGTAACCTTTGCGTCTCGACGGACGGATATCAAAACGAACTGCGAGCCATGAGCGTGCAGGATTTGTTCGATGCGACCTTGCGTTTGTTTCTGTCTTACGATGCCGAGCGCCATGTAAAGCGGATGTCGGCCATGCGGGAACAATACCTGACCGAACGCCAGTTCGCCCAACTGATCGGGAAGACGCGGCTGTATCAGTATCTGCCTCAAACGGAACGGAAAGGGCTTCCCGCAATGGAGTTTACCGACAGCCACATCAATGCGGTGGCGAAGGCGTACTATTGCGATGAACATTTTTCCAGAGGGAACGATTCCGCTATCGACCTGTGGAGGGTGTACAATCTGTTTACGGGAGCCAACAAGTCGAGCTATATCGACACGTTTCTGGACCGTTCGCTGAATGCGACCCGACTGATCGAGGGTATCGGCAAAGCCATCGAAGGAGACGCCCGATACGGGTGGTTTATCGAATAGATGAAAAAGAATCGCTCTCGTGGATCGTCCGCGGGAGCGATCTTTTTTCGGAAATCAAGCCATACGGGAAAGTCGCTTCGAAAGTTGCCTTTATCGGATCATATGCTTTCATGTAAGGTGGGACAGAGTTTGACAGGGGGTCTTAATATAGACCCTTTTGAAATCTTTGTCCCGATCGACCCGAAATCAGAAAATCGGATTTACGGGAATCAAGAACGGATTACGGGTTTCTCTACCCTGTAAATCGGAAAGAACGATCCATATAAGAGAGAAAAAGCGACGTTTACATGCAAGCGGACAGACTTTGTAAAGGGGACTTGAATAATCCCCTTTATAAAAGTTTGTCCTTATCCGAAGGCTGTCAACTCAACGCCAATGAGTGATCCGATATATGCAGTTTGGCATCTACATCGAGCGCTTTGAATACTTTGAGAATCGTGGCGATTGTCAGATTCTTTCCGTTTTCTATACGGGAAATCTGCGCTTTTTTGACTCCGATCAGGTTACCCAAATCTTCTTGGGTCAGGTTGCGTTTTTCCCGAATTTCCCGAATCGTTTGTCCGACCAAAAACAGTTCGATGGAAAGATCGTACGCTTCTCGTTGTGCAGTACCTTTAACGCCGACTAAAGTGTCGATAATCTCATTATGTGTATATATCCTTTTTTGTGCCATAGCTATGCCTGTTCGACAAAGATATGGTTTCCATATATGTAAACAAATTTCTGATTTTATATGTTCTGTTTTTCTTTATATGGCATATAAAGACGCACGTATTCCCTAAGACGGATTCTCGACATCCATACTTGTTTTATATGTTCTTGGGTAGCTATTAGGGTAACTTTGGGGTAAATAATCCGTATGACCTAATTTTTATCGGGGGTATAAAATAAGAATTTCGATAAAAGCGTCATACCCCATAAACAGCTTCCAAATCGGCGTACGGCCCATATTTATATGCTACGGGAGGATTCATATAAGCCGTAATACCCGAATATGGAAATAACATAATTGGGAATCAATATCGTTTTTCCGAAAAGAATATTGCAACTTTGTGATTCACAATACCCCACAGAGTGTTGTTTGTGCCGAACATTTTATATCTTTGTGTCGTTGGGCAACCAACGGACATATTTTGATGAAAGTGTTTGTTTCATCCTTGTTCCGAAATCTGGTAAATTTCAAATGCATCAAGGATAACAGTAACACTCATCACTTGCATTGTATTATATCGTTCTGATATATGCAGCAAGTGTGGGGTATTGTTTATTTGATGCATGGGCTTACCAGAGCCTCGGAACAGATAAGCGATCAACTCCACACTTTCTTTTTTTAATCCCGCCATATAGGAGTTGAATGGCGAAATAGCAGCCGTTATTACAAGGTTGTAATGTATTTCATACGCTCCATGCAGGAAGTTGATACATTAAACACACACTTTCATACAATTAGAATGGATTTGTTTCCGAATCTGAAACGGATTAAGGAAATTTGATTATACATTAAATAAAAACTGAACTATGCTGTATTTGTTGTCTTTTATCGTATTTATTCTCTGTGGCATACTGTCTTGGAATTGGATTGAGCCAGACAGTTTTGGACAAGGAATTGTGTTTGTGATCGTCTGGTTTGTTCTGACGGGTTTGGGATATTGGATTTTGGAAATTATTTATCGAAGTACACACAAATAACAATGTTCTGGAATAGGATAATAGATTGGTTTCGGGATATGTCAGAACGACGCAAATTGATAATGGGATGGAATTATAATGCACGCCAAGCTTATATCGAAGGTTTTATCCCGTTGTTGTTAGAGGCATCTATCTCAAAGGGTAATGGGGGGTTTAGGCATGAAATGTCCTCGTGGTTTCAGACTGGATTTAGGCTAAAATCAATAGTTCCATTGAAAAAGGATGATATGTTAGACATCGGACGAGTTATTTTAGGAAATAATATACTGGTTCGGCAACTTGTTGTATTAGGTTTCGACACCCTTGAAATATATGACGAAACGACCCGCAAAGGAGTTCAATGGGCTTTGAAAGATTTTAGGAATCTACAACTTAAATAAGATTTATGAAAGCGATCATTTATAGAGAGGTGGATGTTTCTAATATATGTAAATATTGTGGTTATCCATTGGACGTCAGCACTCACCTTTGTTTACACTGTAGAATTGAAGAAAATTTAAAAAAAAATGACTTTGTTTCCCGTAAAGCATTGTGGAGTGATGAATGTTTTACCAAAAATTTCCATCATGAAAATTTTTGTACTCACACTTATAGGGAACTTCCATATGCTAAATTTCAAAAGATAGACTGCGTCCAATTCTGTCAATATAATAATCTCTTTGGTGTATGTTTTTTTTATGATCAAAGAAGCACACAGTCATATTATGGATATGTAGATGATAACAATCATATCATCATTCCTCTAGTGTATGAAAAGCTAGGCAAACCTAATGAAACAGGAATATTGTCTGCCAAATTGAATGGCAGATATGGTGTTATTAGTATTGATAATCAAATTATTGTGCCATTTGAATATGACTATCTAGACTCTTTTTATGATGGACTTGCCCGATTTGAAAAAGAAGGTCAAAAAGGATATATAAATATTCATGGACAACAAGTTATTAATTTACCTTCTTCATGTCAGGAAACTCATAATTTTCAAAAAGGACAAGCCAAAGTAGGAATGCGGATAAATGGAAAATGTCTTTATGGTTTTATTGACAAGGCAGGAAAATTTATTATATCACCAGCATATGACTTTGCTGAATTATATGCAGATAAATATTATAGAGTTCGTAAAAACTTAGCACACGTTTTTTTGATTGACAGACAAGGATTTCAAATACTTAACTATGGTACCAAACAACAGATTGCATTACCATTGGACAAATATTATATATATGGCATTATATGTGGACAACTTATAAAAGTTGCAAGATATAAAAAGTCAATGTCTTATAATGAAGACGATCAATTATTATGGGGTGTAATAGATATTTCTAAACATGAAGTTGTTCCGTTAGAATACTCATCATCTCAAATTAAACTTATTGAAGGCGATTACATTTTGATAAAAGAGGATACTGGTTGGCACTATTGGACTTCGATTATCGGGATAAATGGCAGTCGTATTCCACTTCCAGAATCATGTTCCTCCGTTGAATATATGCATAAGTGTCAGATATTTAAACTTAGAACGAAGATGACTTGTGTATACGGACTTCTGAGCTTTGAACACGGGAGCTTGAAAGTTATTGCACCTTTGATTTTTGAGAAGATAATTCCGTGTTTGAAAAGACATTCGATGTTCAAATATAATGGTTTATGGGGAATCCTATCGCATGAGACAGGAATGATTATAATTCAACCCCAATTTCATAAAGCTCTTAAATCAGGAGATTCAATATATGTCAGATCTGATAAACAATGTGGTTTTTTTACACCTAATGCTAATACCGATATCTTATCATTTACACCTTGTTCTATAGAAGAATGGGAGGATATAGTACGTTGTAAACATTCACCAAAACACAACGTAACTCATGGCTTAAATGGTATGTCTTTTCTACAGCATTTAGGATGGGAATATATTTATACTAATAATCTCACAGGTGTCGTATCAATCGATACAATGAAAATAATTATTCCGCCAATTTATAATGCTATACGAATAATTAATCCAGACAAAAACAATCGACCATTAATTGTTGTTGTTAAAAAATACGAGAATTCTTATGGGCTTATGAAAACTAATGGTGTTTTATTAACCCCATGTATACATAATGACATTAATGAGGATGATATTATGCGCATAATCAATGGGTGTCATAAATCTAATAAAATTGACATGTCTTTAAATGAAAATACAACAGTTTGAGTTTTATGAACAAAAAGGATATTAAAAACCAAACGCTTTATATCATTGAGAAATCGAAATTAGGTCATTTCTAACCCTACAATTAATTATGAAAGACGTACTCAACCGCTTATACTCCGCACTGACTGTTGGTGCATTGACAGGGATTGCAATAGTCTCGTCCAGTAGTTGGTTAGGAAGGATTTCCTTTGTCGATATAGGCTGCAATATGCTATTGGCGTTGGGAATCTGCTGGATTGCAACCCGCCAGAACAAGCCGACGCATTTCAAATGGTATATGGGAATCATGTTCGTTCTTACGTTCCTATATATCTATCTCCCTCGATTATTGTATGGATTATTCGCTATCGCTTTTACCCCCGAAATCCATCTATGTCTCGGACGGATAATGTTAGGCTGTTATTGGGTTTGTATCATCATAAGCTCTTATCTGTCGAACACGAAGTATTACAACGTATTCCCGAATCAAAACAAAGGTATCAGCATACTGTTTCGGATATTGAGTTGGATAGGTCAGATTATCGTATGGGGAGTTCTACCGCTTATATTATTAACCATGATAGGAGTCATAAGATAGCTGTACATAAGCCCTTAAGACGCATCTGTCGTTTACGAACGAACATACAATCAAGAGCGATGAGAAAGTATATCATCATATCGACCAGCAACGATCTTGTGCGTATCGCACAGGACAAGGTGGTCTATATCTCGTCCGACGGGAACTATTCTACGCTGATCCAGTCGGATGGAGATGCACGGTTGATAACTTTCCAGTTGGGACAAGTCGAGAGGCTGATAGCGGATCAGTTAGGCTCGGATGGCAATGCGTTTATCCGTATCGGGAAATGCCTGATCGTAAACCGCAATTATATCTACTATATCAACGTCAGCAAACAGCAACTGATTCTGTCGGACAACAACAATTCCAAGCTGACCGTCTCGGCCTCCAAAGAAGCGCTGAAGCAGTTGAAGGAGTTGTTGGAACGGGAAAAATAGAGAGAAATTTATGAAAGAGCATAAGGATATTAGGGAAGACGAAATTCGGGTCATCGGCGGCGATTGTCCCGCTCCGTCCAAACCGCCTCGGCGGAAATGGCCGATTGCGGTCCTTTGTGCCGTTGTGGGAGTGTGCGTATTGCTTTTGCTGTTCCCTACTCCGCAGGACAGCGAGCCGCAGTCCTATTTCGAGGAGGAAGATATTCCGTCCGTCGTCGTGAAATCCCAGCAGACCGATTCTTTGTCGGATAAGTCGGAGGACAAAGGTTATATCGAGATATTGGAAGAGACGGTCAACGACGTACCGATGTTCGTCTACGTTCCCCACCACGCCCGTATGACGCTCGAATTGGGCATGCCCGACAAGGAGGATTCGACCATCGTGTTCGTCGCACAGGCGGCAGACATCAGGCGGGACAATAAAAAGATTTTGGGCGATTTCGTTCTGAAAGGCGAAAAACTTTCCTACGGCAAGGCCAAAGCAGGTTTCTGCGCCGTTATAGACGACGTGATTACGATCGGAGTGGAAGAAGATACGCCGCTGTTACAAAAAGCGATCGACCGAGGCGGTTACTTTTTCAGACAATATCCGCTGGTGCAGAACGGTCAATTGATCGAGAACAATCCGAAGAACAAGGCGATCCGCAGGGCAATTGGAATAAGACAGGGTCAGGTGGTGATGATCGAGAGCCGCAGTACGGAGTCGTTTCATGACTTTACGCAGGCTTTGGTGGATATAGGAATCAGCCAAGCGATTTATCTGGTCGGCAGCACGGCTTACGGCTGGTGCATAGACCCGTCGGGAAACCGAGTGGAGTTCGGAGTGGAAAATCCGCGCAATACACCGCCGAATACCAGTTATATCGTTTGGCGAAGTAAGTAATCGGAAGCTTTTTTCATTTCATACATTCCAGATTCGATTTCGTACAGCAAAGGGTAAATCCCGATGTTGTGCGATTTTTTATAGTGATCTTTGATATAAACAAATCACTAATTGCTAATCTGTTGAATGCAATGAGAAATTTATTGCCTTTATTTGTTGTCATGGCTCTATTCGGGTGTGGAAATAAACCAGTAAAGCCAGCGTGGAGCGCAGGGGAAAATAGACACCCTGCTTATTATATCTATCTCGATCCAAACGATACCATAGAGACAGTTGAGCAAGTAAAGGACAACAGTAAATCATTAAATGATATTCGTTTTGGCGACTGGACGGAGGAAGACTGGCGCGACAACGACTATTTTCGTGCGTTGCGTAAATACCTTGATGCCTGTTGCCAAGGGAAAATTGTTGATAAAAATTTGGAGCCATATAAATCTGTACTGAAAGGGCGATTTGTAATATTCAATGCAGAGCCATGTATTTCTGGAGGCATGTTTGTCTCGATTATCTTTTTAGAGGCTCCAAATAAAATTTTCGATGTCGTGATATATAGTAATGTGGATGAAGATACGGAGGTCGTTGTTGATTATCAAGTACTAGGGATAGCACCCAAAGAAGACGAAGAATCAGGATTGACGAAAAGCGACATTCTCTCTATAATCAAGGAACATCCAGAGCACCAATTGTGGTAAAAGATACCGCAAAAAGAGCTACATCGGAAAATGGGTTAATCTCAGACCCTTTTGTAATGCTTGTCCCTTTCGGTACTTTTGAGAAAACAGAGCCATTATGAGAATAGCATCTAATCATATCGTTACGCTCCAACCGAATGAGATATTCGTATTCGGGAGTAATTTGGAAGGCCAACACGCAGGAGGCGCTGCCTATTTAGCCTATAAAAGATTCGGGGCAATCTGGGGTCAAGGCGTAGGATTGCAGGGACAGAGCTATGCCATCCCGACTATGCAGGGGAGTAGAAACGATCAAACCCTATGTGGACGAGTTTATCGAATTTGCCGAAAAGCATCCGTCTAAGACTTTCCTTGTTACCGAGATCGGTTGCGGGATAGCAGGGTTTACAGTCGGTGAGATTGCGCCGCTGTTCGAGCAAGCGAAAGAGGTGGAGAATATTTATCTCCCCCAAAGATTTTGGGAAGTATTGAGAGAATAATCAGAGCAGTGGACAGACTTTTCAAAGGAGATCAGGGAAAGCCCCTTTGAACAAGTTTGTCCTAAAAACGATATTAGACGGAATATGCAATATTATCAGATGAAAAAATTGATATACTTATTGACCGCATTGATATTATTCGGTTGCGGCAGACGACAAGCCGCTGTGCAGGTTGTCGTTGCAATAGATTCGGCGGATTCCGTCGCAATAAAGACAATCACATCTCGTTGTGAAGCCAACTCCATTTATCACTGGAAGACAACATTCAATCCGACGGAATCGGAATGGGCATTTATCCGAGAACACGATATTAAACGACTCTATTTACGTTTTTTCGATGTGGCATTGGATAACCATTGGTTAGAAGAACAACTTGCACCGATTCCGATTGCGACTACTGTTTTTAGCCAGATTCCGTCTGAAGATATGGAAACCATTCCTGTCGTATACATTACGCTCGATGCCATGCGTGATATGAAAGGACAAGAAGCAGAGTATGCCGATAAAATTGTTACCCGTGTTTTAGCGATGACAAAACGCCATAAAATACGAAACGTGTACGAAATTCAACTTGATTGCGATTGGACAGGAACGACACGAGAAAGTTATTTCAAGCTGTGTCAGGCCGCCAGAGATTCACTACATAAACAAGGTATTGCATTGAGTGTCACTGTTCGATTGCATCAACTGAACGAGACCCTTTATCCTCCTGTCGATAGAGGCGTACTGATGCTTTATAATACGGGAGGTCTGAAAAATACCGAAACGGTGAATTCTATTTTGGATAGCCGAAATGTAGAGTCGTATCTCAAAAAAACAATAACGTATGGTATCCCGCTGGACTACGCATATCCGACGTTTGCATGGGGCGTATGGTTTTCCGATGGAAAATTCAGAGCCATACTTCATAATACGAATTTTTCCGATGAGGAATTTTATCAGTGGCAAAGTAAAAACATGTATAAAGTTATCAAAAATCATTACTTGGAATCACATGCGCTTAATACGGGAGATATTATCCGCTTGGAGAATTCCGATTACGAAGAAGTACTTAAAGTAAAAAAACGAGTCGAAAGTAAATTACAAGGGTATTCCGTTATTCTTTATCATTTGGACTCCGCCAACCTTTCACAATATACTTACAATGAAATCAAAAATATTTACGATCATTATTAATCTCGTTTTGATCGGCATGGTGTGGCCGATCAATGAAATACGCGCTTGTGGGCTGTGGCCGTCTTATACCCCTAAACATTACTATGCGTTTCGTGTTTATGACGACAGCGAATTATTCAACTATGATATGTTCGACCGACGTAAAGAGAAAAGCGAAGCGATTCGCAATTGTGAATTGTGGCAGAAAATCACTTCGGAAGTTATCCCATTGGAAGATATCTATCAGGTGGTTTATAAGTATTCATACGAAACGATTCTGAACGTATCTCGTCTTATCGAGTCCCCGCATACAAACCCAAGGGTAGGAAATCAATTTGTGAACTATTTGATACAATACGAATGCAAGGAGATTGCGGAGTTTCTGGTACTGGCTAAATTATGCGAAAAAATACGTTGGGAACAAAATTCCCCGTGGTATTACCCTGTCGAAGACGACGGCGTGAATACGACTCTAAGGGATATTGCACGTCAGGCAATGGCCTATAAAGGAACGATGTTGAAAGACCGCTACGCGTTACAAGCTATTCGGGCTTTATTTGCCTCATCTCTATACGAAAGGTGCATTAATTTTTGGAATGACAATCATGAAGCTATTCCAGACGGTCTGATAAAAGAGATGATACAACCATACATCGCTGGAGCCTATTGCCGTACTGGATCAGTCGAGCAGGCCATGCAGATTTATGCTAAGTGCGGAGATGTGCATTCCTTGCTTTATTGCATGAACGAACAGGGGCAGCATCTTTATGAAATAGAACAAATAGAGTTGATATATACATATTGTCCGAATTCATCCGCCATAGCTTCAATCATTCAACGCCTTATTTGTAAGGCAGAAAAACTCGCAGAAAATCCCCAGCAAGATGAATATACACTTCAGATTCAAAGCCAATGTTCCCGTCTTTATGAATTTGCGTTGCAGGCAGGCAAAAAAGAAACAGATCGAGCCATGTGGTATTATACGGCGGCCTATATTGCAGAATTGAATGGTAACACCCAAGAAGCATCAGACATTTTGAAGCAGGCGGAGGCGGCGCATGGCTCCCGTTTTATTTCAGAATCCATTCAAATTTTGCGTATTTATCTCGATGCAAAATTATTGCGATATAACTCGGTTTATGAACAAAAGCTGTTCGGGCAGTTGCAATGGCTTGACAATAAGATAAAACATGATATTAATGACCGAATTGAAAGATTGACAGCCAATGAAGGTCTACATCTAATGTGCTCGAATATAAGTTATTATTATTGGAACGACATGCTGCGCAAAATTGTCTTTTCAGTACTTGTGCCTCGGTATATGGAGCATGGAAATAATATACGGGCGATTCAATTAGCAAATATGGCTGATAACAGATTGCTAAACTTAATAAATAAACATGAAAGCAGGACAATGACAGAATATAGAGCAAGTACCGAGTGGAATCACTACGACTATTGCAATGCCTATTTCCATTTACTCGATACGATCGGTCTCGATCAGGTCATTGCTTATAGGGAATGTGTCATACATCCTCGTTCGGCATTTGATCGCTTTCTCAATGAACGGGGATATATCGGTATGGATTATCTTGGTGATATAATCGGCACACAGTGTTTACGCGAAATGCGATACGAAGAAGCTGTTAAATATTTCGAGCTGGTGTCATCTTCTTATCAATACACACTCAATACATATAAAGACAAATGCATGTGGCGAGACCCGTTCGACGCTTCGTCGCCGATTTACGATAATTCCGATTATAAATATAATTTCGCACGGGAAATGCTTTCATTAGAACAGGCCGTGCGTCGAACATCCGATCCTAACCGCAAGGCACAAATGATGATTCGATATGCTACGGGTATCGGAAACTCGATAGATAAATGTTGGGCATTGACACAGTATTATCAAGGTGATTCTTGGGAAAAAGATTGGAAGCAAAGCAGTCTGTGGTCTCGTGCAAACAGGAAAAGTAAGGCGCTTGTCCAAAAAGCGTTAAGCATGTTTACAGATAAAGAGAGTGCTGCATATAGTTACTGGCTTTTGGGTAATAACAAAAAAGTCATTATGGATTATCCTGAAACGAAAACAGCAGAATTGATAAAAACTCAATGCGACAATTGGAAAGATTATCAAACAAAGTAAAGGCTATGGTATTGTGGACAGACTTGTGCAAGGGGGTATCTGTTTAGACCCCCAGCACAAGTTTGTCCTGTGTATTCCGATAACTCGGCGACACTATTGTACAGCCTGTAAAACTACTTCTCCCGAAAATCCGTCACTCCGAATTTATCGGAGTTCATTTGATTTAATCGCTTGATTTTATTATCTTTATGGTGATAACAAGTAATTAACCGACTAAATTTTGTACAAAATGAAAGGGAAAAAGAGAACATCCCCCGTCCGTTGACAGATCGGAACGTGCGAGGGGTTTAAATTGATGAGAACGAAAATCCATTATTCGGATAAAGAACGGTATGAGGTTTATATGGTAAAACCCGACAGCAGGGAGAAGCCGATTTCGTTCATGTTTATGCTACCCGATTTTGCCGATGCGAGTAAGGATATACGGATCGGATTTGCGAACAAGGGAAAGACCGATCCCCGAATCCGAATCGAATGATCGCTGGATAAGATAGACAATTCGGTCGGATTCAGTATGGATTCGCGACTCGATTCTAAAGGCGGTTTATCGGTCGATCTGTTCTACTGCTTTTTGAGTCACGACCAGATACTACTGAATTTCTGAGTCAAGGACGGAAGTTACTATATTCGGAGATTGCCGTTAGGAGATTTTAAGGAGACGTATTTGAGATTGTTAGAATAGGATTTGCCTCGACTTGGTAACAGGTCGGGGCTTTCTTTTTTGAGGCGCTTTTTCCTAAGACAAGTAAAAAATAGCCAAAATAACTTAATTGTCTAATCAGCAGATAGTTTTAATGTGATACGTGTTGTACATAGTGTGTTACATAACGGGGAAAGGCGGCTAAATAGCTTGAATAATCTTCACCGCAATGGTTCTCTAGCTCAGTTGGTTGCGTCGAAAGGCGAAGCCTTTTGAGGCTTTGGGAGCACGACACTCTTAATGTTGGGGTCGTGGGTTCGAGCCCCACGGGCACCACTTTTTAAGAAGGCAAAACGATGTAAATCCCTGAATTTCAAAGAAGTTTGGGGATTTTTCTTTTCCAAGAGTAAGCAAAATTAGTGGGATTGAAGCAAACTATACGTCCTTATTCAAGGGACTGTTTTCAAAAGCCCGAAATGTTCCA
>ERZ836939.1228-NODE-1228-length-30688-cov-4.403193_pt1 | contig 30688 bp, 28 predicted proteins | sample MGYA00519912_ERZ836939 | MGnify/ENA primary metagenome ERZ836939 (study PRJEB31850, sample SAMEA3708810) | human gut metagenome | biome: human gut; feature: human-associated habitat; material: faeces | place: China | collected 2014 ...
CCGTGCGGCTCTTGATGTTGTCCAGTGTGTAGTGCTGGGAGAGCATGGCCAGTCCGCCGATTATAATGATCGCAGCCACGGCAAACAAAATCAGCGGCCATATATTGTCCTGCATCGCATCACCTCAATCCCATTGCCAAGCCTTGTTTTGGCGCTTCCTGCAGTGCACACAGATCGTCATTCCAGTCCTTCCGCTCTGGGATCAGGCGGTCTGAGGCGATATGGAACTGCTCCCCTATCTGTTCCGCCATCCGCAAACTGGCCTCATGTCCGGCCCGGTCATTGTCCAGGCACAGGTAAACCGCTTGGGGTGTGTTCATCCTCTGGAGCATAGTCAGCACTGGAATGGGGGACGTCCCGCAGCAGGCCACATAGCTGTGTTCGTTCCACTTCTCTGGGTAGAGGGTGAGGTATGATAAAAGGTCGATGGGCGCCTCAAATACAAACAGGCTTCCGTCTCTGCCCAAGTGGTAGAAGCTGTATCGGGGATCACTGCCCTTTACGTTCTGCCGGAACGCCATTCCAGTGCTGTTGGTGCTCCGCTTGTGAGCATGGCGGGCAGTGCCGGTCTCATCCTTACCGACAAACACCACGTTGTGGTACGTTTCATCTTCATAGAGCACCCCCGCCCGTGCGAAGTATGTGATCACATCCCGATCAATATGCCGGTGCTTCATCAGGTAGGCGTACACCCGGCGCATATCCCGGTTGGCGGGAGGCAGCGCAAACGGTTTGGACGGCGGGGAGGTTTTTTCTCTTGCCTGCGGATAGCATTGGCCCTGCTCCCCACCCAGGAGCATCGTCACCGCCTCCGGGAAGGTCATTCCGTAGTGTGTTCGGACAAAATCAATGGCGTGGCCGCCGGTCTGGGTCTCGTGGTCAAACCACTCGCTGCCCCGGATGGTCACACTGTGGTCGGAGTCCAGCCGGTAGTCCCGGCCGGAGGGGAGGAGCTTTTCCCCCTGCCGCCGCAGAAACTCATCCAGGTCCACCTCGTTGGCCTGGCGTTTCTGTTCTTCTGTAAAGTAAATAAAGGTTCCCATAGACACACCTCACATCGCGATCATTTTAATTGAATTTCCTCATTCTCATGGTCATCGGCCTTATGGCCCATGGCCATTTTCTTTTCCAGAAGCTGCCGCCGGCGTTTGCGGTCGATTTGAATGCCACGCTGCATGGTGTCCGTCAGACAACGATCCTCAAAGATCCTGCCCATGTGGTAGAACATCCGGGAGACTGCCGCAGCCACAGCAGGTTCTTTTATCTGCGTTGAGGATTTAGAGCGCTCCGGCGCAGCAGGACGGATGGAGTCATCCTCCCTCGGCGTCTCTGCTTGGTTCCCGTCAGGTTGAGTGTTTGGCGGTTCTGAGGCATTCGGTATCTCTGCTCGCCCCTGCGAAAGATCTTCCGAAATTGACTCGGTCTGCGACAGCCGCAGGGCCTCCTGGATCACCATGTTGCGCACAGACTTGAACTCCTTCTGCCGGGAGAGCGGCATGCGCCTGGGTGGCTGTTCGGAATAGGTGCGGCAGATCTCCTCCTGCATCTGATACCACAAATCGTAGGCGGCAGCCACACGCTCATCTCTGGCCAGCTCATCCACGATCTCATCCACGATGGCCTTCGTTTTAGGCGGCAGGTAGCCGTACACCTTTTTGCCCTTTGTGGTTTGAAGCTGCAGAGCGAGCGCAGTGGTTAGCTGTTCCAAATGCGGGTTGCCTCTATCGCCATTCCGCATCTGTTGAATCAGCTCCTCCATAGCCAGCCGCGCCTCCCGCTGGATGGCTGTCCGATACTCCGTCTTCTGCTCGTAGACATGGAACAGGTCATCCCGGAAGATTCTCCGGGCGAAGGCGGACTTGACCTGCTGGATGCCCTGTTTGGTCAAGTATCCCTCCTTAGGATCAGAGGAGAACACCACCATATGGATGTGGACGCTTTGCTCCTTCCCGTGGAAGGCGGCGTACCAACGCAGGTGGTCCGGCGAGATTTTATACCCCTTTGCGATGTCTGAAAGGCAGGCATTGACCAGGGCGCGCCAGTTCTCCGCCGTGTCATAGCCCAGCCGTTCCGCATCCTCTCGGCGGATGGCGACCACCGGCGTCCACACATTCCCTGTGTGATCCGCCACCTCCCGAATCGCTTGGGAGAGGTTCTGCACCTTGCCACCCGGCCCCCAGAGGCCGTGCTCTCCCTGGAGTTCTACGCCGGGACGGTGTGCCACATAGTCCAGATAGTTCTCCCGCTGACTCATGGCCTCCACAAAATCCTCCCGCACCTGCTGGATAAAGACGGAGGCTTTTTCCCTGGTGGGATTGGACCGGTAGTCCTCATATTCCAGCAGCTCCTGAGCGTCTGGGAAATCCCGAAGGAGCCTGCGGATGTATTCCTGCTGCTTTTTTGTGGCAGGCTGGTCTCCGTGCTCCTCCGGGAGTACCTCCACACCGGGGCGGGTCGCCACATACCGGGTTCGGTTGGCCAATTTGGCCGCGTCCCGACCGCCCTTCAGATAGGGAGACATGAAGCGAATACGGCTCACAGTCCGTCATCCAGAAGCCGCCGCTGCTGGTCCAGCGCCCGGTCGAAGCTGATCTGTCCATTGGTGCGCTTCACCTCGTCCACTGCGTAGGCGCGCAGTTCCCGCCGGTTGATGGGGTCGGCACGGAAGTGAGCGGCGATGGTGTGTCCCATCATGTTCAGTTCCACACACCATTTGAAGATCATGGCGCGCAGCCGGTTGGAGTTGTCCGCCACGATTCCCTGGAGCGTATCCACCAGCGCCTGGGACAGATACTCCGAGGTGTCCTCGGTGGCTAGGTAGCCCATATAGAACCGCAGGGCTTTTTCGATGAACTCACTGCGGGTGCTGCAGTTGTCCTCCTCCAGCCAGCTGTCCATGCGGCGGATCACACGGGGGGACAACCAAACCGCAGTCCTCTTCTTGTTTTCTTCTGACATATCTGCTGCCTCCAATCAAAAATTTCTTGAAGAGTGGTTGAGGGTGGGGTACAATAGAGATACCAAGTAGTGCATCGGGAGGTGTCTTCTGTGAGTAAAATCTACACGGTGCCAGAACTGCAGACCGTACTTTCGCCCATCTTTCGTGAGCACGGAGTGAAGAAAGCAACCCTGTTCGGCTCTTATGCCAAGGGGGCCGCAACCTCGCGCAGCGATGTGGACCTGCTGGTGGACAGCGGCCTGCGCGGCTTGGCGTTTTTTGGTCTGCTGGAGCGGGTGAGCGAGGCTCTGGAGACGCCGGTGGACCTGATCGACGTGACCCAAATCGAGAAGGGGTCTGAGATCGAGCAGGAGATTCAGAGAAGCGGGGTGGCTCTGTTTGAACAATAAGGACCAAATTGTTCTGCGCAAGATCCAGGGACACATCGAGTCCATCCTGCGCTACTGCGAGGGAATCCAAAGTTTTCAGGAGTTTCAGAGCAACTCCATGCGGGTAGAAGCTACGGTGTTTAACCTCATGCAGATCGGTGAGCTGGCAAAGGAGTCCCTCAGCGATGAGGTCAAAGCGCAGCTCACCACAATCCCGTGGCCGCAGCTGTACGGTATGCGCAACCGGATCGTGCATGGGTACTCCGGCGTAAATATGAACATCGTATGGGATACGATCCAGATGGACCTGCCGGAACTGCTGAGCGAACTGCAGGCCATTCAGACAGGAGTAGAGTAAGGATAGAACGCGAGATCAGGAGAAAATCTCCCGGTCTCGCGTTTCGCCGTTTTTATGACCGTGACACAGCGCAACCCCTTGCTGCACCGCAGGTTCAGGGGGTGACGACCACCTCAAACCGCAGAAGCCTGTGATTCCGACCACCTAGGCCGAATCCGGAAAAGCCCCGCGCTGCGGGGCTTTGTGGGTGGGAGGCGGTCGCTTGCGACCACCTCCCTTTATCCTCGTACTAAAATCGAACGCCCCCAATCCCAGGGAAATTTGCGGAAATCCGCCCAACAGTGCCTCCTATCCGCCGGGGGTATCCCAGCCCGGCCTCTCAGGACAGCGGGGCACACGGAGGCGGACGCGGCCACAAAGGGGGCTCCTTTCTCACGGCTGTTCTCCGTCCTGCCCCTGACCAGCAGTTGCAGGTGCTGCCGCGCTCTTGGCCTGCGCACTCCGTGCTGGACGCTTTGGCCTGGGCCGTGCAGCAACCGGCCGACACTTGCTGTCCAGGTAGGCGCGAGTGTCCGCGGGGACATAGGTCTCATACAGCTCCTCCAGGGCTCGCTCCAGTTCCTTCTGAGGCGAGCCCTTCTGCTGCTTCTGCAGAAAATATCGGAGGGCATCCAGCCGCTCCGGTTCCATTGACACCTTCAGTTCAATCTTTTCCATCTCATCCTCCTTCAGAATGTGTGGAACTCCATCCAGAACGCGTTTTCCAGTTCCTCCGGGCGGAAGGTCTCCGGCTGAGCAAAGCGCTGGGAGAACTGATCCAGCTGTTCCTGGGTGAGGGAACAGAACTCGCCGTAGTCCGTATCCCCCGCCAGGAAAAACGTACCGGAGATGATGTCCCGGCCTACCCGGCGGTTGCCCTCCAGACCCACGAGCTTGCCCTCCTCGTTGCACACCAGACAGACGCCGTCCAGGTAGACGATCTCAATGAGGCCGCCCACCATCTGCTGCATGGCCTCCAGTGTGTTTGGAATGGTCACCTCCTCCGGGGCCTTACCAGGCTCCACCTTTAGGACCGTGATCTCCGGTTCCTTTTGGAGCGCTGTTTCTTCTATATACTCCATGTTCGTTTCCTCCTCCTATCATGTGGGCAGATAGTATCGCGGGTTCGTGCGTTCTCCGTTGACACGCACCTCAAAGTGCAGGTGGGGACCGGTGGAGCGGCCGGTGGAACCAGACAGAGATACAATGTCTCCCGCCTCCACCGTCTGTCCCACTCGGACCAGCAGCTTGGAGTTGTGGGCGTACAAAGTGGACAGGCCATTTCCGTGGTCCACCACCACGTAGTAACCATAGCTGCTGTTGTACTGGGACACGGTGACCGTGCCGGAAAGAGCTGCCCGAACTGGTGTGCCGGTAGGCACAGACAGGTCCATGCCGGTGTGCCCTCTTGTCTCTCCGGTGAACGGATCTTTGCGGTAACCGAATTCAGAGGTGACCCGGCTCTGCCACCCGGAACCGATGGGGGAGCAGAATCCGTCCGCGCCGATGTAAGGAACATCTGCGCCTGGAATCCACCCCTCCATTCCAGTGGAGGAACCGTAGAGCACCAGATTGTAAATGCTGTCCGCGTTTCGCTTCTGCTCTGCTGAAATCGTGAGCCCTGTTTCTGCAGAGACATTGCTCCAAATAGTTTCCAGGTCTGTGATTGGGACAGCCACCGTGTAGGTCTCCTCCTGCTCCACTTCGTTCCCGCCATCATCCGTAACGGTCACAGTGCGGGTACGCTCCTCATAGGTGACAAAGCAGTCCACGAAATCCTGATCCGCCGCTGACTGCGGGTCATCCGCACCGAAGTACAGAGCATAAAAAATCGCCTTGACTCGGGTATCGTCAAGACGTTTGTCCCCTTCTGTCATACGGTTGATTTCCTCTGTCAGCTCGTCCAGCTTGGAGAAACTGGACTGCATGTCTTCCATGTAGGTTCGGTACTCCGCTGGGACGCTCTCCGGCAGAGCCCCGCCGTGGAAGCACAGCTCCACCATGCTGGTGTTGTGCTCCGAAGTTCCGCCCAGAAGGCAGCACAGCAGAGCGACTACCAGAATAACTGGGGAGAAAATCGCCGCCAGCACCCAGCCGATTTTTCTGCGGCTGCTTTCATCGGTCAGGGTCAGGAGCACGGTCCTGGCCAACACCGCGGCAGAACTCATGCCCCTAACTCCTCCAGCGCCAGGAAGTAGGCGTAGGTCTCAGGCGCCGCTTCCTCCAGCGCTTTCATACGCATCTTGTCGCCGTTCCAGTCAGTCCAGTATTCAAAGAACTCCGCAAAATACTCATGGGAGTTTTCTGCTGAGTACTCTCCCAGTACCTTGCTGGCAGGCTCCGCCTCCTGGCGGTATAGATGGTCAACCTCCGCGGGAAAGCCAAGCGTCTGATGATAGAAGTGTCCAAACTCATGGACCACGCACGTGGGAACCTTTGCGCAGATCTTTTTCTGCTGATAGTTGGTAAACCCCGTGCAGGACATCCCCAGCTCATCTCCCAGGGCGTCTACCGCCCAGCTGTCCACATGGAAGGACCAGTCCCTCTGGATGTACTCGTCCAGAATGGACTCGGGTACTTTCTGGATCTCGCGCAGATACGGTCCCAGGTCCGCTTCATCTGGGTTGTGAACATCCCAGGTCTCTACCACGTCCGGAACTTCTGTCTGAAGGCCGTTTTCATGGAGCTGATACAGAAGCTGCACAGCCTCTCCCCGGGTGACCAGCTCCAGCGGTTCCGCATTCCCGCCGCACAAGCCATTTTCCCAGCCGACCCGGATGTAGTTTTCCGCCGCAGTCAGCGGCACTCCGTCTTCGTAGAACTCATAGGGATAGACCGGAACGTCCTCCGCCGCAAAGGCGCTGGCGTACACTGCGGAGCGGCACATCCCGGTATCCGGGCGGAGCATCGCGTCCATATCCAGCCATCCCTCCCGATAGGCCTGGGACAGCTCGGCCTCACCAATGGGGGCATCCAACGCTTGTTCATACCCCTGTCCATAGGCGCGGCAGAGCATCACCGCCCACTGCCGGATGGTGATGGGATCATCCGGCGAGAAGGTGTCCTCCCCGGTCCCCTGGGAAATCCCGTGCTCCACAGCGAAGACGACGCCGTCGTACCAGGGGGAGGTTGGCTCTACATCCCGGAACATAGGCGGTTCCGCCGCAGAGGCGCCCAGCGCCAACTGCAGACAGAGCACTGCGGCTGCTCCAGGGAGCGCCAGCCATTTATGGAGTTGTTTCATAGACGTTTTCCTCCTATTTTGGTAAAAAGAAAGCCGGGACACTCCCGGCACAAACATCTTTATATTTTCAACTGCTCATAAAGCAGGAACAGGGCAGATCCTCCGTCGAGAAAATCTCGGGAAGCGTGAGCTGCGCCTCATCCGCCAGAATAAAATCCCGCCAGGCAAAGTCACGGCCCAGACCTCGCACGGTCCGCAGATTCGGCTTGGCATTGTCCTCAATAGCCAGAGCTCGTTCCAGCAGTTCCGGATATTGGTGGTACAGGGTGCGGATCTCCCGGGGCTTCATGGACGGGCAGAAAAAACAGGAGGACTTGCCGGGCAGAGGCAGGCCCGCGCTCTGGATAGCTCGGACGCAGTCGCCGCGATCCCACCCCCAATCCATGAGGGGATACTCCTTCCGGTATTTGGGATCCTGGAGGTCATGGGGCAGCGCTTTGGTGCGCCGGCGCTCCTCCCCAGCGTCGTAGCCGATCAGCTTCACCACCTTCTCACCCTTTGCCCAGGCATCCCGGCAGCCGGGGTGGTGGTTGCAGAACTTTTCCTGGGGCGTTACCTTGTGTTTCAAGGAACACTTTTTGTGGCCGTAAGCGATGGAGGGCAGACTTCCGGACCTCAGACACTCCTGCTCCAAAGTCAGCCGCTCGCCGTCCTTTGTCGTGTACCACACCCTGGTAATGGGCGGCATCCCGTGCTCCAGCAGCCAGCGCTCCATGATCTCCAGGTATTCATAGGTATGTGGCTGTTCTCCACCGGGGTCCGCAAAGAGGATCAGGTCCACCGGGACCTGCCGCTGCCAAAGGCCCACCAGCATGGCCGTGGAGTTTGTTCCACCGCCATATCCCACTATCGTCATACGCCTCCCGCCGTTCCAAACAGCGCGCTCTTATGCTTGGGGGCGATAACCTGGAGGAGGTAACGCTCCTTGCCGCATTTGTAGAGGCAGTTCCCCTTCTGGGCCTGACACACTAGTTCGTACTCGAATTTCTCCAGCTGCAGATTGTCCATGTAGAACCGCCCGTCAATAGCTCCGGGGTTGAACAGGAACTGGTGGGTGGGGATGGCAAACAGAGGCCGGGTGAGCTCCCGGATGCCCGGCTGGTCAAAGTCCTCCAGGTTTTGCGAAGCCAGAATCAGGGAGGACTCCTTCTTCCGCACCCGTTTCAGACAGTTGCGGATGTAGGTCACTGCGGTGGGATTTGTGAGCCATAAGTAGAGCTCGTCAATGGCGGCCACGGTATTTCCGGCGGTCAGCAGCTGGTCGGACATGTAGGAGAGGACGGTAAACAGCAGGGTGTCCCGCAGGTTCTGAGCTACGTTGTCCAGGCCCTTCACACAGAACACCAGGAAGCGAGAGGAGGAGATGTTGGTATGTCCGTTGAAGAATCGAGCGTCCGCCCCCTTGCACATGGAGTGGAGACCCAGCAGCAGGTCCCGGAGCATCTCCCTGGGGTAGAGCTGGAGTTTCGCCTCCTGCTCATAGTGCTCATAGGCTGCCTCAATAACGTCATACAGGTCAGAGAGGATGGGATAGTCTGTTGGGACCATTGCTGTGAAGTCCGTTTTGTCGGAAATCCCCCAGCTCTGGTAGAGCCGCTCGATCATCAACTCCAGGGCGTCGATGTGCGGGGTATCGAAGTCCTTATAGACCCGGAAGATGTCCCGCAGGAAGGAGATGTGCTGGGCCAGGAGGGTCCCGCGAAAGGCAGCGGGCTCCTCCGGGTCATCCGGATCGCTCCCGTCGTCCCATCGCCTGGGTTCCAGCAGGTTGATGCGGTATTGGCCGCTGAGAAAGTCCAGGAAGCAGCCGCCCAGCTTTCCGCACAGCTCCTCCATCTCATGCTCCGAGTCCAGAGAGATGACCGACTTGCCCGCTAGGGCCACGTTGCACAGCAGGAGCTTTAGCAGGAAACTCTTGCCCTGGCCGGAGTTGCCCAGGATGATGGCGCTGCCGTTGGTCTTGTCCGGGGCCCGCCGGTCCAGGTCCAGAATAATGTTGGTTCCGTACTTATCCCGGCCAATGTAAAATCCCCTGGGGTCGGTCTTGCCGGAGTAGCTGATGGGGTACAGATTGGCCGCGCTGGAGGCGGGGAGCACCCGCTCGGCAAAGGAGCCGAAGGCATTCTTTCCCGCCGGATTGACGGAGAGAAACCCCTCCCGCTGACGCAGGAGCAGTGGGTCCGCGGAGAGCTTGGAGCGGAGGAGGACGGCTTGGACCGCGTCCTTCAGCCCCCGCAGCCCGTCCAAAGATTTGGCCGTGAGCTCCAGAAACACCGAGCAGTGGACCAGCGGCTCCTGATTCCGGCGCAGGCCCCGGATGAGTTCTTCCGTGTCCTGAAGCTTGGCCTCCGCTGTGACGCTCTGCTTCATGTTGTTCAGGTTGCTCCGCTCCATGCGTGTCTTATTGGCAGCGGCATGTAGAATGGCATTCTCCTCGGCAGCCGTGACCTCCCGCGTGGACAGATGCAGAGTGACGCCCTCCATCTCGCCCAGCCGCCGGAGGAGGGCCAGCTCCTCCGTGACGGGCGGGTAGGCCCGCAGGGCCATGACCGTGCGGTAGGTCCCGCCCAGGATGTAGTGGTCCGTGTTGAACTTCACCGCCGCCGGGGCGATCAGGTCCAGAAACTCCTTGGGCCTGGGGGGAGCTGCTTCCGCAGCTGGTTTCTTTTTCTGCTTTTGATTCTTAGCCATGTGCTGTCACCGCCCTCTCTCCATCCACATCCTCCGGGGCCTCAGTCAGGAGCTCCTGGCGGTAGTAGACCGACAGCAGCCGCTTTACATCCGATTCTTCCGCTAAATGCAGAGAGAGACCGTGACCAGAGAGCGCCTTTTCGGTCTGCCGCAGGCCGCTCTCATCCGCAGCCGATTTTTCATCCAAACGCTGAACGAGGACAAACTCCCGGGCAGAGGCGGAAGCGGACTGAATGGTATCCAGGTGCTCCAGGTCCTGCCTCAGCAGTTCCCGCAGGGCCGGATTCGTCTCCTCCTCCAGGCGGGTGCGATAGAACTCTCGGTTCTGCCCAAAGGTCTCCTGGGAGTCCAGGGCCAGCAGTTCCAGGTCCGGCTTTGCCTTGAGCAGCGCCGTGAACGCCTGTACCCGCAGCCGGATCGCTTCCACGGACAAAACGGAGAGATTATCTGGGTATACCAGAAAAAATACCAGCTCCTCATTCCCGGCAGTAAGGCCGTGGGCATTGATCCGGCGGATTCCCATGAGCTGCCGAGTGGTCTGCCGCTGTTTCAGTAGCTGTTTTTGCTTTCGATTCATCAGTTCAACCCCCATTCGTAAAATTGCCGCCGCAGAAAGAGAAAGCACGCCGCCCGCCACAGAAAGTCCAGAATGCTGGAACCGTCTACTTGAATGGACAGGAAGGCGTACAGAGCTGTGATCACCAGAGGGGCCATGCCGATCCCCTGGGCCAGTGCAAAGAAAGACAGGATCAGGCAGACGCCCAGAATGGCGACGTCCCGTAGAAGCCACAGCCACAGCATGGGTTTGGCCTTCAAATTTTCCGGATAGATAAACAATAAAATTCCCTCCCGAAATGGAAAAACGCCGCTGGATGGTCCAGCGGCGTGCAAGTCCGACTTTTTATTTGTCCTCTCCCTGCGGCTCATCCTGTACCGCCTCATCCTCCTGCCCTGCCCCATCCGCAGGCTCCTCGTCCGCCAGGGCACTCTGGATGCAGGAGAGGAAGAATTCCTTCTGCTTCATACCGCGGCGCTGGAGATAGTTCTTAAATTCCTCGAACAGCTCCGCTGGTACCTGAAAGGCTACGGTTCTGGTTTCTGTGTTTGTCATCTTCTGTTCCTCCTCGGATTGATAAAATGTGGTGATGAGCCAGGTCATGTACTCGCCCAGACTCTTGCCGGACTGCTCCTGATGTTCCCGGACCCGGCGATGCAGGTCGATGGGGATCTGTGCACATAAATTCTTTGTTTCAGCCACCATGGAATGTTAGCCTCCCTTCTTTGCAGCACAAACATTACCAGAAGAAATCCTAGAAAGCTATTACCACACCTACTAAAAATAGCCCTGAAAACCAAGCATAAGCGCCAATGTAATGCGGCGGATCAGGTACTCTACACAAGGAATCGCCACGCTGTTGCCCAAAGCCCGGTAGCGTGCGGAATCGGAAGCGCCCGGTACATCCGTCCAGCCATCCGGATAGCCCTGGAGGCGTTCACATTCGATTGGAACAAGCCTTCGAATCAAAAAAGGCTGTTCCAGAACTACGTCGGTGGCGTCTTTGCTTTGCCGGGCGCTCTGAGTCCCCGCGGTATCAGTCTCCCGAAACGCATCGGATCTGGGGCGGGCAAAGACCTGCCTGGACGAAGCCGGCTTTGGCTGCGCCACTAGGCTGAGATTGTTGCCGCCGGTCCCCGCCCGGGCCGGGAGAGTGGGGGCAACGGAGAGGGGGCCTCTGTACCTGGCGTCGATCCCATGATTTTCATAGAGAGCCGGCCCTTCGGGTAGCACCAGAGGCTGGTGGCCGTGCTCCTGGGACCGGAGTGTCCCGGAAATATTTTCGGAACATTCCATAATGTTGCCGCCCTGGTCGTTGAGACAGAGGACGGACGGCATACAGTTTCCGCTGGCCGAGCCCTTCAAGGTGGGGGCGATCTGCTCTGAGTAGGCGATGCTTCCTGCGCTGGATCCGGCTCCGGCGGAGAAACCTGCAGAAAACTTGGTGTTTTCCGTACCTTGCCCATCTGACGAATCACTGTCTGCCTCTGCATTCAGCTCCGAGAGCTCATCCAAGGAGCAAAGGCCCGCCTGGATCATCAGTGCGGCTTTCAATTTCTTCGGCAATTCTTTTCCCCGTTCCTCCGACCGGCGCAGGATTCCCCTGCAGGCAGTCTGGGAAGAATAGTATTTGGAGGGGACTGTATCCAGCAAAATCTGCGATAAGGAAGATTCTACGACGTCGCTGGGGCACTCCGAGGTATTGAGCGTCCCAAGTGACCCAAGCCACACAGGATCGTACTCCCAGCACGGCCCCAGCATATTCCCAGCGCCCGGTCTCAGGTCTAACAACATGAAGGTATGGTTCTTCAATTTGGAGGAAAGACTGGAGGACGATTTGGAAGTCCGCTCCCGGCCTCTTTTCTCTGGTGACGGGGTCTCGTCCGCTGGAGAGAGCTCCAACGACGTTCTCCCATATTCCGTATCTGGGCCGAACAGCGAGAGCTGTTCGGCCTCGGCGTTTCTCTGCATTCCGCATCTCCCCAATCACGCGGATCTGTTCCGCAAACAGGCCGGAACGAGCGCCGGCCAAACCGGCCCGGGCTCCGGCCACACTGAGTCCTGGCAGGGACTGCCTCCGCAGATGATATCCACCGGAGGCAATGCTGCTCCATCCAGTGTTGTGATGTCTCCCACATGCGTCATCCGCGGAAAGCGCCGCTGGGTCACGGAGATGGGAAAGGACTCGATCTCACTGGCCCACAGAGGCTTTACCCCGCAGCGCACCGCCGCGAGGGGGAATCCTCCAATGCCGTCAAAGAGACTGCCCATAGTAAGTACGCTCATCATGATCTCCTCCTTTTATTTCGCTACCGCTTGGGCGATGGTCCGGGTGGTGTTCACTGCAGCTTGGGCGGTGTAGACGGCGGACATGATGTTTGCCCGGGTGGTGGTGTCCAGGCCGAACGTACCGGCGATCCGGGGCACTTCATTGGCGGACAGCATGAGACCAAGTCCAAGCAGTGCGTTCTCCCGAAACACCATAAGGCCGGCTATCAGAATGGTGGATTGGAGAAAAGCGGTGAGGCACAGGCCAATGACCTGCTTACACCACTGCACGAAGGCGTCCCCGTATCCACGCGGGATGGAGAACATATAGAGACTCCCCACCGCGATCTGGATCAGCAGGATACCGCCCCGCTTCAGATTTGCGAAAAACACTTTGATCACTGCGTAGGCCATTAAAATCACGCAGAATAGAAACATGATGGGGCTGGTGAGGATGGTCAGGCCCAGGCTGGTGGTGCTCATCACGTCCCCAAGAGTCTCCGCCTCTCCCAACTCTGCCATGATCTGCTGTCCCACCTCCCCGATGCTGGAGCCATATCCAGTAAGACCGGCGGCAAACGTGCCTTGAAGGGTAACAGATAACTCATACAGCCGTACCGGCAGGGTAGAAAAAAGCGAGACCGCGAAAAATCCTTTTAAGATATTCAAAGCGGTCTGCTGAATATTGGCCCGGCCGCTGGCGTATTCGATCCCACACTCAAAAGCGCTGACTACCAGACTCACTGCAAACAAGGCCCAGGCCAAGCGGGAGAAGAACAGGATAATGGACTGCACCCAGTCCAAATCGAACAACTCTACTCCCATGCTGCCCATCACCGCAAAAAAATTGCCTAAGAACCCGACTATCTGACTGTAAACCCAGTCCAATAGAGCGTCCAGAATGGTTCCGGCCGCAAAATCCCAGATAAACATACCGTGTTACCTCAAAGTCCGACAATTCCCCAGATATAATTGGGGGCAAGCAAGATAAAAATGAGGCAGACGAAGAGAATCGCGGGGCCCGTCCACTCAAACTGGCCATGCTTCCGATAATCAAAGTAAGCCATAGCTAATTTCACGAAGAAGGCGATGGCGATCACCATGCTTAGAGCGGGAAACACGACGCTGTCCACCACGGTCTTGATCTGGCCAGAGGCATCCGTCCAGGTCTGCTCTACAGCCCCGGCTACGTCGCCGGCGGCCATAGCAGGGACGCAGAGCAGGCCAGCCAGCAGGAAAACTGAGAGGAACACAAGCATCCATTTTCTTCGATTCACAGAAATTCCTCCTTTTAAAATGAAGAGGCCGCCCCATGAAAGGGGCGGCCTCTCAAAACTATGGATAGGATCAATAGCCGGTGCGGGGCAGGGGCTGGGAGGGCTTGTAGACCGTGGTCACCCAGCGGGAGACCGCCATGATCCACTGGCCGTCATGGACACCGCCCACATCCGCAGTATTGGTGAACTTGGTGCCGCCGGTGAGGCCGGAGAGCACCGTGCAGGTCACCTGGGGAGCCTCTACCTGCCGGAAGTTGGAAGGTACCACGCCGAAGGAGACCATGAACTGAGTCACGCACTCGTTGGCGGCCAGTCCAAGGGCTGCGGGGGAGGCGTCCAGCACATAGTTCTGCTGGGTGGACAGGTTGTCCGCCAGAGTGCGCCAGGCCCCGTTGGACAGGTTGGTCTGGTACACGATCTTATAGTTTCCGGGTACGTTGTAGGTGCCGGTAACGATTTTGTCCAGCCGAACCGCCTGGGTGGGCAGGGTGTCCCGCCAGAAGAAGGAGGTGAGACTGGTGGTGGAGTTGTTGGCGATGTTGGCGAAGTCATAGCGGATGGACTGACCAGGCATGACCTCCACATAGCCGGTCTTCTGGATGGATACGTTGGTGTAGAGACTCTTGTTGGTCATGGCTGTCTTCACGATCTGCCCTTCAAACTCGATCTCCACCTCAATGGGTGTCTTGTCCAGCCCATAAAAGTCCGCTGCCTTGGACTCCACGATTTTGTACCGGCCCAAGGGCAGGGGACGGGAGGCGGCCACACCGTTCTTGTCCGTCCGAATGGTGTCCACTAAATTGCCAGTCTTTGCATTGTAAATTTCGAACTCTGTGTTGGGAATGGGCGTCCCGGCAGGCCAGCCGTTCATGGAGTTATAGTCCGCCGCGGTCTTAGTCACCTGGATCTGACCCGTAATGGGGGTGTTTTCCCACTCCACCAGGGTAGTCTCTCCGCTCTGGACATAGACAGTTTTCATCTGGGTGTCCGGGATATACCCCTCGCTCTCCAGCTCCCGCAGATAGTAGCGCCCGGCGGGCAGATTCTCGAACCAAGCATAACCCCGGTCATCTGTGGTCTGCTGCCCTATGGGGGTGTTGGTATCATCGTACAGCAGGAACGTCACGCCGTAGATGTCCTCGCCAGTAGTGCTGTCCGTCTTGTGGAGTAAAATTCCGCTGACTGCCTCATTTTCTATCTGAAGAACTGTAGTTTCGCCATTTTCTACAGTGAAATAGACGGGAGTGCTGTCCAGTTTGAAGCCCTCTGCCGCCTCGATCTCCACAGCATAATAGCTGCCGTCCTCCAGGGGCAGGAATACTCGGCCATCGGAGTCGGTGGTTACTGTGTCCACCAGAGCGTCGTCCATGCGGCGGATTTCAAAGGTGACATTGGGGATGCGCTGAGTTTTGTCGGCGGAATTGACCTTGACCAGTTCCACACCGCCCACACGCTGATTGTAAAATGTGAGGTACTGCCCCTCGCCCTCCTTGATGAGAATGCTCTGCGGGGTTCCATCCAGCACAAAGCCGTCTGCCGTCTTGGTCTCCCGTGCGATGATGGTAGTACCGGGGGCAAGGTCGGTGAGGACGATCTGGCCGTTTCGGTCGGTGACATACTCCCCGTTGCTGGGGCCCAGGGGCGTGCCCGCGCTGTCGGTAATCAGGAAGGTAACGCCCTCCAGTGGTTCATAGTCGGTCCCTTCGATGTATTTCTGGATGGTAAGCGTGGTGCCGGGAGTATTATAAAACGTCAGCGTCTGGGTATCCTCCGGATTGACCTCTACCGTCTGGATTCGGGTGTCCTCATCAATGGTGTAGCCAGGGATTGTCTTGGTCTCCTTGACCACGATGGTGCCGGTGATCCCGCTGATGCGTATCTCGCCATTGGCGTTGGTGGTGTAGAGGCCTTTGCTGGACAGGTGGCCGTTGGCGTCATCCACATATCCTCCATCGGCGTAAGTCAGCTCGAACTCGACCCCAGCGAGCGGTTCCAGCGTCTGGGAGTCCAGTTTCCGAATGACCAACGTTCCTGCCTGCTGGTTATAGAAACGCATCGTCTGCGCCTCTCCACCCGTGATTTCAATAGATTTCGGGGCGCCGTCCAGGACGTACCCCTCCACCGTCTTGATTTCCCGGGCGGTAACAGTGGTACCGGGCTCCAGATCGTCGATGACGATGCGGCCAGCCTCGTCGGTGATGTACTCGCCGTTGGAGGGCCCCACCACCGCGCCGGAGCTGTCCGTGACCAAGAAAGTAACACCTTCCAGAGGAGTAGTCGTGCCCTCGATGTACTTCTCAATGACCAAGGTAGTGCTGGGGGTGTTGGTGAAATACAAAATTTGGGTATCGTTTGGATGTACAACCACGGTCTGGGTCTGGGAGGAAGGATCGATGGTATAGCCGGGGATGGTCTCCACCTCCGTGACCACCAGGGTGCCCACCACCCCGTCGATCTGAATAAGGCCATCCTTGTCGGTCTTGTAGATACCGTTGCTGGAGATGTAGCCGTTTTCATCTGGTACATACTCGCCGGTGGAGGTAGTTACCTTGAAAGTGACCCCCTCCAGGGGTTCGCCAGTGAGGGAATCCCGTTTGTCGATGATCAGGCTGCCCGCCTTGGAGTTGGTGATGACCACCGTCTGGGTGTCTCCGCCCTCCCCAATGACTACGTTGGTGGAGGGAGCGTCCATCACATAGCCGTCCGGCGCTTTGATCTCCGTCAGCACATAAGCGCCGGGGGCCAGGTTGGTGATGTGGATCTCGCCTGACGAATCAGTAGTGAAAATTCCGTTCTGGGTGAGAGTGCTGTCGCCGATCACCCCGTCCAAGCCGACTTCGCATCCGCCCGCCGTAGTCACTCTGAACTGGGCATCGGAGAGCACCCGGCCCGTGGCGCTGTCCCGCTTCTGGATGATCAACTCACCCTTGGGCTGGTTAGCAAAGGTCAGGCTGACCGTCCGACCCTCTCGAATCTGGATAGTCTGGGATTGGGTGTCGATCAAGAATCCCGGAGGCGCCTGTGTTTCGGTAACGATGATGCTTCTGCCGGGGTCCAGGCCCTCAATGCGGATTTCTCCGTTCTCATCGGTCCGGTAGATACCGTTGCTGTCGCCGATGAGAGTCCCGTCCGCATACATAACTTTGAACTCTGCATTGGACAGAGTCACACTGGGGTTGGTGGAGCACACCTTGCGGATCAGGAGGTTCCCGTTCGGCATATTTTCAAACCGCACGGTCACAACAGACTGCTCGCCGCTGTCCGCCAGGTAGATGGTTTCAGAGGACTGGATGATGCTGTATCCGTCCGCGGGATCAACCTCCTCCAGAATATAGGTACCCGCAGTGAGGCCGGTCCAGATGGCGGTGCCGTTCTTCCCGGTGACTTTCTGACTAATCACGGTGCCTCCAGTGCCCGAGGTGCCGCCGAGGAACTTCAGTTGGAACGTGGCCCCAGCCAAGGCCTCGCCGGTGACACTGTCATATTTTTCCACAATAATTGCGTTGAGGGGGACGTTTTCAAAGGTCACGGTTCGGGTCTCCCCGCCGTGGAGAATGACTGTCTGCCTAGTGGGCTCTTTGAGTTGGAACCCAGGGGCCGGCTCCACCTCCTCGACGGTGTACTCACCAGGATACAGGCGGTGGCCCAGCTCGTGGAGCTTGATCTCGCCGTTGGCGTCGGTGAGTAGTTCCCCAAAATCAAAGGACTCCGGCGCGCCCTCGGCCTCACCATTGCTGGTGTAGGTCACATGAAAACGCGCCCCCTCCACGGGAGCGCCGGCGATAGAGTCCTTCTTATAAATGGTCAGTTCCGGGGCCTTGTGATTCTCAAAGTAGATATCGCTGTCCTGGTTAGGGTATAGGGTGACCAGCTGGGGCTCCGCGTCCATCAAATAAGGGGACGGCACCGACTTTTCGGAGATTTCGTACACACCGGGCAACAGATTCTCCAAAACGGCCTTTCCATCCGGCCCAGTCTTGATCTCGTCCACACTGTGGCCGTCCGCCGCTTCCACTAAAAACACCGTATCAGCCACAGGCGCGCCGCTGTCGGCGTCCCGTTTCACCACCGTCAAATTCGGCCGACGGTCATTTTCCAGGTCTATCGTGCTGTCTTTGCCAGGAAAAAGCTGGACATGGTGCTCCCGAGCGTCCAAAATGTGATCTGACACCGTGGCGGTTTCCACCAGGGAATAGACGCCGGGCTCCAGCCCCTCCCAGGTGATGGTCCCGTCCGGCCCGGTGGTGCGGTCCAGATAGTGTCCACCGTCTTCCACCTTGGCCAGGCGGAAGGTGACGCCCGCCAGGGGGGTGCCGTCCGAACTGGTCTTGGTCAGGGTGAGGGAGGGCAGCTTGCTGTTGGTGAACACAAATTCCGCGTTTTCGTTGGGGTCCAGGTGGATGATCCGCTGGGCGTCATCAATCACATATCCCGGACACTCCAGTTCCGTCACCACATAAGCGCCCACAGGGAGCTTGCTGAGGTCAATGGTCCCATCCTCCGAGGTCGTATATTCCTCGGGGCCCCAGGAGCCATCTACCGCTTCAAACCGGAAACGGGCGTTGGCGATTGGTTTGGAGAGGTCGGCACTGTCCACCTTCGTCAAATGGATTCCCGGCTTCAGATCGTTAAAGAAAACCAGCTCCTTGATACCATCCCCAGCCTTTAGCTCCACCTCCTGGGGGGTGGTGATGGTAATGTGAGCGTCGTCGCTCTGCTTCTCCTCCACCCGGTAAGTACCCGGCTGACAGTCGGTGAGCAGGATTTCTCCTGAGCTGTCCGTCTCATAATCGCCCAGGTACTCGCCGTCCCGCCAGATACTGAACGTAATGCCGCTCAATTTTTCCCAGCTCTGCCGGTCATACTTGGTGATCCGCAGGCCGGGCAGCTCTTCGTTGACAAAATAGGCCGTGGAGGTCTTGCCGGATACCACCGTGGCGGTCTTGACCGTCTCCGTGTCAGCCTGCCAGCCGGGGATACCGGCGACCTCCCGCACCTCATAGCCGCCGGGGGCCAGCTGGGTGAACTCGATGAAACCGTCCGGCCCAGTCTGGCCGGACTGGGTCTCCCCAGTCTCCAGATTTTTGATTTGGATGGTTACACCCTCCAGCAGCTCGCCGGTGTCGCTGTACTTCTCCACCCGAAGATTGCCGTAAGGCTTGTTGGTGAAGGTCAGTTCTTCCATCTGCCCTGCTGTCACATTGACGTGCTGGGTGCTGTTTTCCCCTTTCACATACCATTTCGGCGGGGTGAGCTCCTCCACGGTGAAGTGGCCAGTCTGGTTCAGCTGGACGGTCACGGTCCCGTCCGGCCCGGTGGTATAGGTACTGCCTACGGTGGAGCCGTCCGGGGCAGTGATTTTGAACACGGCCCCCTCCAGGCCCTGGGTGGTACCTTCCTCCAACTTCGTGATCGTGATTCCCGTCCCAGGGGTGTCGGGCTCATCCGGGGGCTCCGGGTTATCCGGTTCGTCAGGGTCAGGCGTATCTGGTTCGTCCGGTTCTCCGGGAGGATCATGTTCAAAATTAAACGGGGAGAAGACGTGCAAGCCAAAACTCCGCCGCTCGGAAAAAATTGTGTCCCGGATGGGCCGGGCGTACTGGATGGTGTCCACATAGCTGTCGCACTCGGCAAAACCATTATTGGAGATCAGTTCCTCTCCGGTGGGGGTGCCGTTCTCATCCAGAGGATACTCCAGGAACTGTTCCTTGGCCTGGCGCATCCACTGGGCCATGTTGACGGTGGTGGAGGACTGGTCCCAGATCAGGTTATACTGCTGGGACGCCTCGTTGTTGTAGAGGCTGTAGGCCATCATGTCCCGCAGCGTATAGGCCCGGCGGCCGCCATCCGGGTCCCGGAGGATCATGCCGGTCTCCACAATGATCCGGTATTTGGTCCGCAGATTGCCGTCCTTGTCCTTGACGTATTCAGACCACTTCTCCATAGCCTCGTCTGCGCTCCAGCCGGGGTTGGAGCCGCCGGAATGGTTGTCTGTCTCCGTCAGGCGGCCTAACAAGTAGAGAAATGCATTGTTTGCCTTATACACCTGATAGAGGTTGCCGGGGGTAACGGACTGGGGGTCTGTGCCCCACATGGATGTATAGTCCCCGTTGAGCCATCCGGTAGACCAGGAATCGGAGTTCAGGTGGAACATCTGCTCCTTCTGCTCGTTGGTAATTCCGGTTTCCGACTGGAACTCATCGGCGGTGGTTACCCACCGCTGGTTGTAACCCACCGTGGCGTCATAGGAGTAGACGCCGTTGCTCACCGAGGAACCGGCCATAAGCTGGGGGGCGTTGGAGCCCATGCCATTATAGTGCATAGCGCTGGAGTTGTACCAGGTGACGTCGCTGCGGCACTGGTCTGCGGACCACCCGTTGCTCCACACCACGTTCAGGGGCGTGCCCACCACATGCCAGGTATTCCAGTCCTGGGTGTTCAGGTCAGTGACCACGCCGCCCGGAAATTCCAGCAGGGTAAAGCGCAAAAATGTTCTTTCTGGGTCAATGGCCCAGGCCACGTTGGAGGTGTGGGGTTTCTGTCCGCCGGGGCTGCCGGGGTTATAAGCGCCCACATCTCCGGTGGGAGTGACGTTAGACGGAGCCCGGCTGGGCTGGGATGTCTGGGGCGCGAACATACCCAGGGTGACGCTGGGGTCCGCACTGTAAGCCGTGGAAATTTCATAGGGCAGCTGGTAAGCGGAAATGCCGCTGTCCACCGAGCTATCGGTCCATTGATTGTATTTCTGGTAGGTCTCGCCGTCCAGGCTATACTCCTCCAGACTGGCCGGCTCACCTACGCCGCGGGTGATGGTGACGGTCTGACCCTCCATGCGGACCAGCAGGGTCTCTCCGCCGTCCATAGCCTCGGCCTGGAGCTGGGCCAGGCGCTCAGCCTCCCCGTAGGGACAGGGGATGATGTACTCAAACCGGGTCAGGCGGGAGTTAAATGCTTTCTCCGCGTCCTCCCGGACATAGGCGATGCTGGGAATCAGGTCGGGCAGGTTGACCAGAATGCTGTCCTTGTCCACCCAGCCGGTGTCCTCCAGAGTGCCGCCGGTCCAGCCGTCTTCGGAATAACCGATCGTCAGGCGGTCTCCGCCGCTGTCCTCCAGCAGGGCAAAGGACTCTCCGGCTGGGATTTCTGCCTCCTGGGCGGTCCCAGTCTGGCTGGAGTAGACGGTAAGGGATTCCTCCCCGCCGTTCCAGGCGGTGGTTCCGGCTACGTTCAGCTCAAAGTTCCCGGTAGGGTCATAGGCCGCTTCTGTTTGGATTACAGGGGTGGCCGCTGTCTCAGCCGCAAGGGATGTGCCAGGCAGCAACCCCGCCGCCATGACCAGGGCCATGAGACCGGAGGCCGCCCGTTTCCAGTGGTGTTTCAGGTGTTTCAACATGTAAATTCTTCCTCCTTTCAGACTTCTACCGCCTGCACCTGCCAGCGGTAGGCACGCTGGTCCCGGACGCAGGTGAACAGGGTCAGGCGGTTGTCCGTGGTGGCGGCGGTGCCGCTGGTATCAGTCTCCAGCACCTTTTCTACCGACACTACCTCATAAGTCCGTGTTCCAAGCTTGGTGGTCCAGGTGATGGTGTCCCCTGGGTCCAGAGTGTGCAGGTCCCCAAAGTCATCCCGGACCCCCCGGTTGTGTCCAGCGATGGACACGTTGCCATCCCAGATAGATGTGTCCGGGAAGTGGCCCGCCCCCGTCATTAGGGTAGAGCTGTCGGTGCCCTGGTACACCTTCACGGACAAATCAATGGAGGGGATTTTCAGCGTGCCCAGGTAACCGCCGGAGTAGTAGAGGTCGCTGGTGACTTTGGTATACCCGGTAGAGGTGGTTACTGTACTGGCGCCACTGCCAGAGTTTTGACCGTTCAGAAAGGGGTTCTCCGGCACGGAGATCCCCACGCCGCTGCCGTTGACTACAGCGCCCACAGCAGGGGCGCTGTCCGAAGCCAGGTTGGGGGTCAGGTAGGAACCGGTATTCCGGGTATCCATGCTGACAGTCCCGAAGCCTGGCGGAATGATAGCGGCATTTTTGCTCACGTCCTTGTTTTCCATAGCGCCGCCGTCCAATGTGATCACCGGCTCTACTGAGGTCGCGCTTCCATAGTCTGGGTCACCGGGGGCGTCAATATCGTAGCTCAATGCACCAGCGGACACTGCCATCATTGCCGTGATATGCAGTGCGGACAGGACAGACAGGATTCGTTTCATGGTATTTTCTCCTCTCTGGCTTAAGGATTTGTGTCATCTTCACCGCTGTTCTCTCTGCGATGCTTTAGGAACAGGGCCCCGCCGATACAAGCACTCACTAGTACCACCACGCCAAAGGGAACCAAAAGGATCATCCAATCAAAATTCAGCGGCGTTCCCTCCTCCGACATGGGGAACGGCTGAATGGGCGTTCCCTCGAAGATGGCCACATAGCGCACCTGATTCAGGGCGATGCGGCTGACGGTCCCGGTGTAGTCCGCCGTGACCGTGTAGCCCTTGACATAGCTGCTGGTGGCGCTGCCGGTGTAGGTAGCTACAGCGGTGTATCGGTCTCCCAGGGCATAGCCTCCCACAGACGCGGTGTTATCCGTCTGCCAGCTGATGTTCTGGAGTGTCAAGGTCCGACCGTCCTCCTCAATAGTTTTAGGGATGTTGGCAGTGTCCTGATTGGCCAGATTGGGATAGGATCGGGTAGCAGAGACCTCCCGGGTGGAAGTGCCGTATCCGGCTGCCTCCACATTTACGGTCTCCAGCTGGAGGGAGAGTGTACCGGACAGGCCGTCTTCTGTGATGAACTCTTTTTCCGGGGGCAGCAGGGCCAGCACAGACTCCATATCCTTGCTCTTGCTCTCCAAAGTCACTGTTTCGGTGTGCTGCCGGCTCTCGTGCTCCGGTAACTCTTGTTTCAACACGTCTACCAGAGTGTAGTGGAAGCCGTCCTGCTCAAAGTCGGACCGGGGAATCCCCGCCGGGTCATCCTCCGGCCCCAGGTCGTACATTTTTCGCAGTTCTGCGCCATCCTCACTTTGAGTCACCGCAGTGGGATAGCAGACCTCTGCCTGAGTGGGCTCCGCCGCCAGCACTGCGGGAGAGAGGGCCATAGTCAGGCAGAGCACCGCGGCCAATAAGGCGATCTTTCGTTTCATGCAGATATTCCTCCTCTCTACATGCCCATGCCGCCCATCACCGGGCCGGACTGGACGGGTTCCTCTTTCTGCCGCAGCTCCATCTGGTAGGCCTCCAGCACCGTCTGGTCAAAGGCCTGCTTGAATTCCTTGGTACAGGGGAAGCAGACGTCCCGGTACTCGCCCTTGACCTGACGGCTGGGCATGGAGACGAAGGGGCCGTTTTTCCCTTCCCGGATCTGGATCCCCCGGATGGCGAAGCAGCCATTCAGAGTGACCGAAGCATCCGCCAGGACTGGTCCTTTGGGACTGGGACGGTAGATCTTCACCTCGACCTCCATGGGACTGTGTACCTCACTGGGGTACAGCGCGTTTTTCTGCTGATTCATCGTTTGCATCTCCTCTCTGTTTTTGCCGCTCCAGGGTGCGCTGGAGCAGCAGCGTATACTCCCAGGGGGCCACATCCAGCGGAATATAGGCTCCCTGTTCCGTAAGACCGTCCGCCTGGTACTTGAGGACCAGAATGGGGCGGTCGGTACGGCGGTACAGAATGCTGGGCGGGACCCAGCCCTTCCCGGCGGCGTATACCCACCGGATGGCGGAATGTTCGTCCTCCCGGACGTTCAGCCACAGATATTTATCCTGCAGACGCTTGGAAAGCGTTTTGAACTGGGAGACGGGGACCAGCACGGCTCCATCCACCCGATAGCGGGGATGAAATGCAGTTTCACAGGCGGACTCTGCCTGAGCAGACTCAGGCCGATCCCGCCACAGCGTCAGGGTCCGGTAGTCCGACGCCCACACGGTTTCGCCCTCCACATCGTCCGGATAAGGAGGCAGGCACTTCACCAGCTCCAGCACATGAAAGCCGTCTGTGATGCCCAGGGACTTCTCCCCGGTGGCGGGCAGTGCCTGATAGTGGGAGATGGCCGCCTCCACAGTATCGAAATGCCAGATGGTGCACCCTTTTCGAAACAGCCGCTTGGGGGGCTGTCTCAGATCGTCAATGGTGTAATAAGAAATTTCCATTTCAGTTCCTCATTTCATCGTCATGTCGGTGGAGAATGCAGGCTGTTCCTGACCGCGAAGTTCCTTCAGTTTCTCCTCCGCCCAGTCTGGGAGAAATTCCTCCTTCAGCACGCCAATAAAATCCGTCCGGTTCCAGCGGGTCATCTCTCCGTCTCCCAGGCAGGTGCAGCGGATGGAGCGGCCAATGGCGTGGGGACCGCACCCAAATCCGTCGTGGGCGTACCAGAGCTGGGCCTGGGGCGTCCAGTAGGACTCCTTCAAGATATCCGGGGAGAGCACCAGCACCTTCCCTTCATAATCCAGGCTGGAGTAGGAATTTGGTTCGCACTGCTCCGGGCCGAAGAGTCCAAGCTCCTGATATATCTTGCGGTATTGATCCACCACCCCGTCCAGCACAGCGGGGTGGCTGGTCACCACAAATTCCGGGCCGTGCCGTTTGTCCCACGGGATGGGGAATTGCTCCGCCCACGCCTTGTTCTTGGGGCTGAACCGGCCGTCCCACTCCAGCTGCTGGAGGGTGTTGGCCAGCACCCATGCCGTCCGCTTGTAGCCGAACTCTTGGAACACCCCAGTCAGACAGTCGTTATCTAGGTGAGAACCGTCAAAGTGCTGCCGGACGGCCTCCTCGATGGCCTCCTTGCAGGAGATGTTCTCCTGGTGGCTGGCCCGCCACAGGGACAGCTCGTCCCGGCGGCGGGCCTCCTCGGAGGAATAGGGATAGAGGTAAACATCATTCATCCTCAGATTCCTCCAAAACCAGAAGCATTCTCAGACCGTCCGGGTCCGCGCCGCAGTCCACCAGATTCTCAATCATATCCTCATCAAATTCATCCAAAGGGTCCTCACACTCCTCGGGCGGGCTGGCGATTTTGTTACTGGCCTCTACCAGCTGCTTCACCAGGCAGGTGGTCACCTGATCCAGGTGAGTGACCGTCTTGATGGCCTCTCTCGTGGAGAGATGGTCGTGACTTAAAAGGATGCACCCCTCGTCGGCCTGGAGGGTCAGCTCCTTCCGGTCAGCCAAACCGGCGATCTGCATGACGGAATAGGGGATCTTCTGGAGCTTGTTGCTGGGGTCTCGGTGTAAATTGAATTTCATGGCATGTTCCTCCTAAAAGTAAGATTTATGCGCTCAAACCAGGTTCATGGATCAGTTCATAGTGCAGGTCGTCCTCGTCGGCTTCCTCCCAACCTGGGAAGAGAGTGAGCTGACGGCCGTCTCCCTCCGTTTTGCGGGGGTCGTAGTTGGTGATGATAAGCTCCTCATATTCGTTGTCCGCAGTCTGGGACATGCTGTTGGGCCGTGTGGTGTAGAAGATATAAAACTCCTGATAGAGTTCCAGAATGTAAGGACAGCAGTTGTAGGACACCATGACATATCCCTGACAGTTCAGAAGCACGTCGTGGAGCCGCTGGTGGTCCTCTTTGGGAAACTCCACTTCATAGCAGCTCTCCGCTTCAAAATAAGGGGGATCGCAGTAAAAGAAGGCGTTCTTCCGGTCATACTGCAGGATCAGGCTCTCAAAGTCCTTGTTTTCAATGACAACACTGGCCAGCCGGCGGGAGCACTCCCAGATCAGGTAAAAGAAACGCCGGAGGTCACAGGACCGGCCGGCAAATGATTTTCCACCGCCGCTGAAGCTGTATCGGATCAGCTTGAAGTAATCAGCTGCCCGGCGGACGTCACCCCGGGGAGAGCGCTCCAGCATCAGCTGTTGGATGGCTTCCCGCTTTGGTGGCTCCAGGTAGATTTGGGTCAGCTCCAGCTCTTCCTCCAGGTAGTCGTCTGTAAACTCATTCTTGGAGAAGAATTTATACAGGACATTGAAGTCGTCTCTGGAGTTGAGGGGAAGAAACCCCAGCTCCTTCAGCAGGGCCAGGGTCCGGTTTTTCACACAGCAGAACAGATTGGTCAGATTGCTGTTGTAGTCGTTGTAGACCTCCAGGCACCCCTTGCGGAGGGGGCGGCCGAGGGTAACCGTTCCACTGCCGCCAAACACGTCGATAAAGCGGGGGTACCAGGGCGGGGCCAGCCTTCGAATTAGCCGGAGAAGCTTCCCTTTTCCACCTACCCACGGGATAAAGGGCTTGGCGATAAGGCCTCACCTCCCCACCGGAAAGTCGTCTAAGGATCGCTCCAGGCCTCGGATCGCCGCGTCCAAACCAGCGCGCATTTTCTTCAGATTCTGGATTGTGGCATAGACTTCTCCCGCGGTCTGCGCATAAAAATAGCCAGTCTGGTCGCTGGCGATGGGTTTGTTCTGCTGCCGCAGACGATTCACCAGCTTCCGTAACTCTGTGCCGCTGAGATTCAGAGTCCGTTCCAGCTCCTTCCCGCCAACACGATAGTCTCGGCCGGAGCATGCGCCCTCTAAATAGGCCAACAGCCGTTCTTCTCGGTTCATTTCTCATCCTTTCCGGGACCTGCTTTCCCGAAAAAGGGCACAAAAAAGAGGGGCCGTCTGCCCCTTTCGGGAAAACGGCCCCTCGTGTTTTTAGTCAATTTGATTTTCCTGTTTGGCAGTTACATCATCCCCATCGTCTGGAATGGTCCCTGCTTCGGCTGGCTGTACTCAAAGATCAGATCACCTCCATTCCATGCCGCATAACCGTGTTCGGTAACGGAGAGCCCATGTTGTTTCATATATGTCTCAGCGTAGGCTCTGCTGTCAAAGCAGTCCGCCAGCAGACCTGTCTTGGGGATGATACCGTCCCGTATGGCCAGCTCCCGGCCATACTCCGCCAAATCCACACCTCGAGGGATGACGGCGTAATGCTGAAGGTTCTGTGCATAGTCCAGTGCCTGGTCCAACCGGTGGCAGTCCTCCAACTCCAGGACTGCCTGCCATTTGTCCAGCCAGTGGGGTTCTCCCTGACCCTGCTCCGCCCAGACATAGCCGAAGTCGATGGCATGGCGCACCAGTTCACCGGCAGAGGCATACTGGGATGGGATGTCCCTGAGCTGAGACAGACAGCAGTCCGCCTCCAGTACGATGCACTCCTGCAGCGTTTCCGCCTGGAGGGCATCCAGTCCCAGCAGCAGTTCGTCCGGGCAGGCGGCGTCCATGTGTTCCCCGGTATCCGGGAATCCCACCCACACGCCGTCCATGTTGCTCCGGCTGGCCAGCTTCACCCGGATAGCGTACTCCCCGGCCACGGGCTGGAGGAGTTGGGACTCCTCCGGCCTGGGAACCGTGAGGGAGGCTCTCCGCAGATAGTGGCCCTGACAGAAGCCCCCTTTGTCCCGTTCCCGGTAGGCCGCGCCCACCTGTGCCGCATGGAGGAAGGGGGCGGCCTCCGGGGAGGGGCGCTCCAGATGTTCCAGGATAAACTGGCCCAGGGCCTCGTCGTCCCCGGCCCCGTAGTAGAGATCAAAGCAGGAGAGCTGGTTAGTCAGCTCCATAGCGCGGTCAACTCCTTCCGGATGCTCCAGTTCCAGTGCGCCGGTGAACAGGAGCCTCTCTTTTTCTGTCATATTGGCAAACCGCTGTTCCAGCCACTCGAACTTTGATTTGCTCATCTCCATGCCGTCCAGCAGATAAAACATTTTGTCCTGCTGTTTCAAAACTGCATTCCCTCCATCTCCAGGTGCGGCTCCGCCATCGCTTGAGTGGGCTGTCCATCCCGGCGCTCCAGCAGGCCGTAGTCCGTCTGGACGCTGTTGTTTTTCTCCATCAGCTCGCTGCCATAGGCGTATAAGTTCAAGTGACTGGCCACCACCTGGGCATCCGCTTCCGGCAGCATGGCAGCGAGCTCGCTCCGGGCCTGGTCCTCTGGAGAGAAGATTTCCGTATCCAGTATGTATTGATCCAACTGATTTCTCAGCTCCAACGCCTGGGAAATCTCCGTACAGTTTGTTGCAGACAGGACTGCCTTATATAGTCTCACGTCCAGTTGATCTATCCTGGAAAGTCCTGCAGCCAAGGCCTCCACCGCGGCAAAGTCGGAGGAACTCTCGATGATACCTGCCAATTCCGGAACTCTGCAATCCAGGCATCTCCACCCGTATGCTGTCTGATAGGGCGAATTGAGCGCTTTCAGAATTTCTATCGAGACTCTTTGATACAGCGGCAGCTGTAAAAGCAGCGGGGTTACATCCGGGGCATAGTCCGTGCCGCGTAACAATTCCAACAAAACTGTGTACTTGGGTGCCTGGGGGACCTTATTTGTTAGTTCCGAAGCGATATTCAAATCGCTGTTCTGGACCACATAGCCGTAGTCCGTAAACACACCGCCCTCGCCCTGTTGGGCACAGCGGCCGATGAGCTCAAAGTCCAGCAGCTCAAATACAGAGTCTGGCAGGCTTTCGATTTCCGGGACAAAACCGTTTTCCGCATAGAATCTGCCTAATTGAGAGGGGCTCCTTGCCTCCCGCACCACATGGCAGCAGTCCGCGCTTTCCGCCAGGTCCCGGAGCCGTTGGAGTGAGATCGGCCCTTCCTCTTTGGCTTCATCCATGCGCAGCAGACCTTGAAAGGCGATCTGCTGGGTATCCGACATCTCTGAGAGCCGTACCGCCAGGTCGTTCAATTCCATCAAGCTGATCTGATCTGCGGACAGATGGGGTTCCAGCTCCTCGCAGTCATAGTAGGTGTCAATCTCCAGAGAGAGATCGTCACCATTCTGATGCCGCACTTTGTCCAGCGCGTCCAACAGAGCCCAGGGCCGGGCCGGCAGGTCCAGCTCGGTATATAAGGCTTCCCCTGTGTCATTCACCTTGGATAGGCAGACTTGAAAAATCTTCTCACCCAAACTTCATTCCTCCCATCTGTTCTTCTTTCTGGATCTCATAGTTTTTCGGGTCTGCTCCCGGCACATTCCATCCCGCCATACTCCCGATCTCCATGGCCTGCCGCTGGGCGTGGGTAACGCCCAGCTTCTCGTTGAGGTCATCGGCCAGATCTACATTTTTCATCTTGTCTCCAGTGTCCCATTCGGAAGGGGAGCAGCCGCTTTCCCCGCGTTTGATACAGATGAGTTGTCCTGTGGATGGCAGGGTGGAGAAACACATCTCCGGGAGGCCATCCGCAATTTTAGGGCTGAACTGCTCCTGTTCCGTCTGGATGCTCCAGTCGTCCGAATTCCATAGGTGAACATACAATTCACCGCCATCGGTCTCGATTTCTCTCTGTTCAAAGCCCTCGCCCCAGCCATCTGACGCCTGACCGGTGAGATAATCCTTGAGACTGGTCAGCTCCTCAGTGGTAAGCTCGCCCACCACCCAGCACTCCACCACACACCAGAGCTTCCGATTCCGAACTTCCGCTGTAAACTCCGCGGATTTTACCTTATTATTTACGCCGTCCTGTTCGCTGTACCAGCGCATAACGCCCCGCTCTTTTTCTTCCGGCATTCTATTCTTGACCAGGGCCCCCAAGATCGTATCGGCATATGGAACTAGATCTCTGCTGTCCAATTCTGTGCTGTCGTAGGACATATCTCCCCATTCATCACGCTCATATAGGTCCGCGGTCATCGGCATATAGAGTTTCAGCAGAGTGGGCTCCGGGGGATGGACAGTAAACCGGTCCTCTCCGATCACCAGAGCCAGGCTGCAGCCGTTGTCCCAAGTGATTTGGAATTGGCCGTCGTCGTCAATGTGGTCCAGGGTCCCCATAGCGCCGGGTGGAATGGGGCGCGGGCCGTTCCCCATTTCAGTGAGCCTGATGCGGCTGCCCTTTGGGTACTGCTCCCGCAGGAAATCCAACCATGCTTGATCTACTTTCATAAACTCATTCCTTCCATCGTAATGGTTTGCCTTTGACTCTGCCTTTGCTGTTCTTCCTCCAGAAAGGCCTCCGGCAGCTTGATTTCATATTTCTCACAAAATTCACACAGGGTGGTCGGTTCCTTATAGAGCAGATACTTTCCCCTCGGCATCCGAAATGGATCAGATGGATGTTTGAGTGAATAAGGGGAAATGAGCGCGGCAATATATCCCTGTTCCGGATATTTGTCTACAATCCTTATACTTTTTACGTCTCTGTATAGGTGATAGTAGTGCCATTCCTTTGGAACAATGCTGGTCGGAATCATATCATAAGGCAGATGTATAATAGGTTTTTTAAACATCTCGCCCTCCCATAGAGGGCCGTTGATCATTTGATAAAACAGGGGATACTGGGTTGTCCCCGCCCACTCCTCGTTCATTTGTTCTGCCAGGCTCATCCACTGACGCACCTGTTCCCTGTTACCACAGGATTCGGTCAGTTCCCGCATGTGGATTCCGATCCCATAAAAGATCTGTTCTTTGGTTTCCGGGGCAATACCGGGGGCATTCCCGGTGTGTCTTGCTTGTTCGACCGCTTCATCAAAAGGCCCCATGTACTGGGTCAGAAATTCGTCCCACGGCATTTCTGTCTCACTGATCGGGTCGTAGCCCTCCCAAATCCAACCCATATCGATCAGCAGCTCCCGCAGGATACCTACTGTGTCATCCTGACCCTTGGCCGCCAGAGATGCGGCATAGCTTGTGAGTCCGGATATGGCGCTCAACATTCGTTGAGAGTATTCCTGATACTGTAAATCACTCTCTGTCCAAGGACTGCTCAGTTCAAATCCTTGCGTTTCAACGGTTTGCTCCAGCTCTTGCTTGAGTTTCTCCACCGCACTGGCGATGAAAGGATCATTTTGGAAACTTCTCAATTTGCGGTGATCCTCAAAGAACTGCTGCTCTCCATCCAGGGAACGAACCAGGTCCACCGTTGCAACTTCGTCTTTTGTAACTCCAATGCGTTTCTCCTGGCAGTCGCTGGCTTGATAGATCTGGATAGCCTCCTCTAAGATCAGATCCCGGAAAATCTGTTCCTCCAGCGTATTACAGTCCGTCAAGACGAACCA
>ERZ836939.1231-NODE-1231-length-30622-cov-3.735990_pt1 | contig 30622 bp, 20 predicted proteins | sample MGYA00519912_ERZ836939 | MGnify/ENA primary metagenome ERZ836939 (study PRJEB31850, sample SAMEA3708810) | human gut metagenome | biome: human gut; feature: human-associated habitat; material: faeces | place: China | collected 2014 ...
TTGTGCTATACTTTACAAAGATGATACTTGGATTTTGGAGGTTTTTTATGTCCTTTCTTTTACTGGAGAACCGGCTCAGCATAGATACCCTTGTTGTTCCCGGCTATTTTATAGACCGTTTTCTTCCTGCCGCCTCCGGTACGGATGTAAAGGTTTACCTATATTTGCTTCGCGCTGTCTCGACATCAGCCACTGGTTTAAGCAGTGCTTCAATTAGTGACAGGCTTGATATTTCAGAGCGCGAGGGACTTCGTTCTCTTAGTTATTGGGAATCTGTTGGTTTGATGCGCCTTAGCTTTACATCGGGTCACGAATTGTCAGGAGTTGCATTTACAGATCCATCTATTCAGGCAGAGACAGATGCTTCTGCACAGACTGCACCTACACAGACAGCTGCACCTGCTCCAAGCGTACAATCTGTGATTCCTACGCCCACTCCTGCTTTAGTTTCTCCTGCAAATACAACCATTGCAAATGCTTCTGGCTCAATGGCTTCCACACAAACTACTACACATTCTGCTGCAAATGCGACCCCTTCTATACAGTCACTTCATCTTTCCCAAGAGGAGCTGATTCTTCTTGAGAACGATCCAGAGTTTAACATGTATATGTCGGCATGGCAGCAGTATTTTTCGCGTCCGCTTAATTATGCAGACACAGAATCATTTGGCTATTGGTATCTTCAGTTTAACCGCTCACCAGATGTCATTGATTATCTTGTTGATTACTGCGCTAATCACTGCAAGGGCAAGCTTAATATGAAATTTATTGATTCTGTTGCCCAGTCCTGGCATCAAAAGGGTCTTCATACACTTGATGCTATTCGTCAGTACAATCTGCTTCATAATGATACTGTCTATGCTATCATGAAGGCATATGGATTATACAATCAGACTCCTGCTCCGGCTCAGCTTGAATATATCAATAAATGGATTAAGGATTACAGTTTCCCTACAGATGTCTATGTTTATGCCTGCAATATCACGATGAAAAAATGTCAGCGTCCAAATGTTAATTTTACAGAAAGCATCTTAAAACGCTGGAAAGAAAAAAATGTGAAGTCACTTGCTGACGCAGAGGCTGCTGAAAATCAGCGTGATCAAAAGGTAAAAAGTGATGCTGCAAAGCGCACCAGTTCAAGCCGTGCTTCTTCTGTTGCAAAGGGTACACAGCAGTTTCGTAATTTTACTGAGCGCAAAAATAATAATTACATGGAAAAGATTTTAAAGCAGTATAGTCAGGATTCAAATGAATGATTATCGCAGAAAGGATTGACTTTTTATGGCTCTGACCAATTCACAATATAATGAACTGATGCGCCGCTACAGCCGCATCCGTTTCCAACACCAGCATGAGATGGAAGAACGTCTGCGCCATATCTATGCGCAGTGCCCAAGACTTCTTGAGATTTCAAAGCTTCTTCCGACATCTAGTGCTGCTCTTGCAAAGGCTAAAATCACTGGCAATAAAGCGCAGGCTCTAAATGCACAGATGCAGATTGATTCACTTAGACGCGAGCGCGGTGCGCTTCTTTCTTCTCTTCACTATACACTTGATGATCTTCAGCCAAAGTATAGCTGCCCGGACTGTAAAGATACTGGATATCTTGACGGAAACCGCAAATGCCACTGCTTTGAGCAGGCTGGCATAAGCTTACTCTATGAACAATCTGGCATTAGAGACCGTTTGGAACGTGAGAATTTTAACACATTTGATATAAACCGCTATTCAGATGCACCAAATCCACTTCTTGGCGGAATGAGTAATCGCGCCCATATGCAGCGTCTCAAACTTATTTATGAAAAATATGCTTATCAGTTCAAGGATGGAAACCCTAGTCTTTTAATCTTTGGAAATCCGGGCGTTGGCAAGACATTTCTTTGTAACTGTATTGCAAAGGTTGTTCTTGACAAAGGCTTTTCTGTCTTATATATGACTGCTCCTGAATTTTTTGAATCAGCTATGCAGCGTTTTCATTCTAACAACGATGATTCATCAGAAAATGATTCATATGCACTCACATGCAGCCTGTTGATTATTGATGATCTTGGAACTGAAAATCTGACTCCTTTTGTAATCAGTCAGCTGTTTCATGTGATCAATTCGCGTGATCTGTCAAGGAAAACAACTATTATCTCAACAAATCTAAGCCCAGAAGAGCTTCAAAGTACCTACACTGAGCGAATCTCCTCACGACTTATGGGGCAATATACGCCTATCCCTGTTTTTGGAGAAGATTTAAGAAATTCGTAGACATATTTTTTTCTAAAAAATAACATGACCCCTGCTAATTCGCTTATGACTTTGATTCTCTGGGGTCATGTTGCACAAATTTTTCTTTCTTTTTACGTAAATTTCTTTTTATCCATTTCGACGTAAGGCTTGAATCTTCGACATCTTCATGTTATGATTAGTTAAGGTTCGTACTTTTGGACGCAGGTAAGCTGCATATTATAATCATGGAGGTCATCATGCCAAACGAAAAGAATCTGAACACGATACCAGTGGGCACACTGGGTCTTATCCCACTTGAAAGCTGCGCAAGCCTTGGACAGAAGGTTAATCAATACCTGACTGAGTGGCGCGCTGAGAGAAGTCATGCACAATCTACTGCACTTCACTTCTCTGAATACAGCAAGGACAGCTACATTGTCAAAGCAAAGAATCCTCGATTCGGTTCCGGTGAAGCAAAGGGCGTTATCGAGGAATCAGTCCGCGGCTGCGATCTGTATCTTATGGTGGATGTTTGTAACTATAGCCAAACGTATTCTCTGTGCGGATATGTGAATCACATGTCTCCAGACGATCATTACCAGGATTTAAAGCGTATCATTGCTGCTGTTGAAGGCAAGGCACGCCGTATCAATGTAATCATGCCATTCCTGTATGAAAGCCGCCAGCACAAGCGTACTTCCCGCGAGTCTCTTGACTGCGCTATGGCTCTTCAGGAACTTACAAAAATGGGTGTATCCAACATCATTACTTTTGATGCTCATGATGCACGTGTTCAGAACGCAATTCCACGTGATGGATTTGAGAGCGTTCCGTGTGTATACCAATTTATCAAAGCACTGCTTCGTGCAGAGCCAGATCTGCAGGTTGACAATGAGCATCTTATGGTCATCAGCCCAGATGAGGGCGGCATGGGCCGTGCAATCCAGCTGACTAACTATCTTGGTGTTGATATGGGTATGTTCTACAAGCGCCGCGATTACACCCGCATTGTAGACGGAAAGAACCCTATCGTTGCTCACGAGTTTTTAGGTACCAACGTAGAAGGAAAGGATGTCATCATTATCGACGACATGATTTCTTCTGGTGACAGCATTCTTGATGTTGCACGCGAATTAAAACGCCGTAAGGCACGCAAGGTTTACGCTGCTGCTACTTTTGGTCTGTTTACAAATGGCCTGGCAAAGTTTGATGCTGCTTATGAGCAGGGTATCATTGATCATATCCTGACAACTAACCTTGTTTACCAGAGACCAGAGCTGCTATCTCGTCCGTACTATGTAAATGTTGATCTGAGCAAGTATATTGCACTTTTGATTGATAACTTAAATCACAATGTATCAATTCATGGTCTGTTAAATCCGACTGACAGAATCAACCGTATTCTTGAAAAGCATCGTGCTGCGCAGGCACAAAAAGCTGCCGAGAATAATATCTCTGAGGAAGCATAATACAAACAAAAAAACCTTCAAATACATTTTTTATCGAATGTATTTGAAGGTTTTATTTTTATACTGCTTTACAAACAAGTCCGCATACTGTTCCGTCGGCTGCTGCTGTTGTCAGCTGACGCACCGTCTTAGTACGGCAGTCTCCTGCAGCGTAAACTCCCGGTGTCCTTGTTTTACAATTTTCACCGGCAATTACATATCCAGCCTCGTCAAGATCTACGAGATCTCTAAATACTTCATTGTGAGGCTCCATTCCTATTGCAACAAATAAGCCATCTGCCACAAGTGTCTTCTTTTCACCTGAAAGATTTGTAACTTCAAGTTCTGTCAGCTTCTTTTCACCAATAAGTGCAGTCACACGACTTTCCATCACACACTCAATATTCTCTGCCGCCATTACCTGATCAATAAGACTCTTCTCAGCGCGGAATGTATCTCTTCTGTGAATCAAATACACCTTGCTGCAAATGCCTGCCAGATACAGCGCATCCTGAAGAGCTGCGCTTCCTCCTCCTACAACAGCCGCTGTTTTCTCCTTAAAAAACGGTCCGTCACATACAGCACAGTAAGAAACTCCTCTTCCAATCAGCTCCTGCTCTCGCTCGATTCCTAGATGACGATGTGCCGCACCTGACGCAATAATAAGATTTTTGCCCTCATATGTCTCACCATCCTCAGTGCAAACTTCAAAGCCATTATCTATTTTTCGTGCCGAAATTACCCTGCCATAAGTAACCTCACCGCCAAGATTTGTCAACTGTGCCATCAGTCCATCTGCAAACTCCATTCCGCTGATCTTTGCAATACCTGGATAATTTTCCACACACGGAGACAATGTAATCTGTCCGCCCATAGCCTCACACTCCAGAATAAGCGGCTTAACGCCAGATCTGAGTGCATAAATTCCTGCTGTCAGACCCGCTGTTCCAGCCCCTACTATAATCATATCGTACATATTCTCTTATTTCCTCTTTTCTTAGTTAATAAATGGTATATATCCTCTAGCTTAATGAATAAATTTCGAGATAAAATCTCTTACCAGACGGCGCGTCTCATCAATTCCATCTGCATGGCCAAATTTTCGCTCTGGATGCCACTGAACACCTAAAATCTTCATCTGTTCAGACTGATATGCCTCGATGGTGTGATTATCTTCATCTATTGCAAGCGGCTCAAAGCAGTCTGCAAGTGCATCCTCGAAAATGACATCCTTATGATAATTGTTAACGTAAATGCTTCGATTTTCTTTTAGCAAACGTACCTTATGATCCTCACCGCGCTCTCTAGGACACGGCAAATCAGGATGATATGCCAGTTTTCCGCCGAATAGAACATTCACATACTGCATGCCTCGGCATGTACCTATAATCGGTATTCCATGATTAACACAGTAGTGAATAAGCTTTTCTTCCATCTTATCACGGTATGGCTGTACCGTTTCCTCATGTTTACGGTCATACCACTGCGGTCCAAGTGCACCGCCGCCAACTACAATCAAAAGATCTATTTTTTCATCAAACAGACGCTCGAAGTTTTTAGTATGGTTTGCAACAGGACGAGGAATAAAACCAATAGACTCATAAAATTCAACATATCCAGCCTCTAGTATATCGGTTGGGTCTCCATAATCATTGACACCCTCTCTCTGCGTAATAAGTGCATGGAGATTTGTATATTGAATGCCTTCCTTGATCAGACCATTTCTGCAGTCCATTTCCAAATAGTCAAGCTGTGATACCGTATCGTAAATTTTCTCGCCGCAGCCGATTGCTGCCGGAATATTAAATTCTGCGCATCGAATTGCCATATGAGAAGCTGCACCACCATACTTTGTGATAAATCCTTTGATATTTTTTGTAAAAATCCATTCGTAGCCTGGGTCAGCCTTTGGCACTACAACAATTTTTCCAGTGATATCAGCATCTGGCTCCTCATCAAGCAGCACCACCTCGCCCTCGACTGTCTTTGCCGTGATGAAATTAGGGCGTGCCTCATACACAGGAATCACATCTACGCTCGCACCTGACAAAATAACTTCTGGAAGAAGAATTAATCGGCTGTCATGATTTAAACGGCGCCGCTTTGTGATTAGCTTCATCCAAAGCTTTTTTAAATTTTCTGGATCACAGCCTGACTCATATAGCTTAAAGTCATCTACACACAGCCAAGACAAATCCATAGTACGAATCTCCAAAATTGAGCCAAGCTTACGAATCAGTTCTAATACCATACTAAGCGATTTTGTAAATTCAAATTTAAAATACTCTCGCTGTTCAATTGCGCTGATCCAAAATTTTGCCATACGCTCTGCAGGCACATCAAGCTGTGTATCTTCCAGAGCCTGCGTCAAAATACTGATATCAAGATCTTTTTGAATCTTTACCTTATCTTTTTTAATACGCGATGGCGCAGGGCGAAAATTCATCGCATCATAGCGGTCTGAACGAATATCATATGTGCCGCTTCGAAGATGTCCATACTTAAAGTTAAACTCCTCGCGGCTTATAAGCCCCTCAGAAAAGCGCTCAAAATCATCATTAAATTCTGATGATACTGTAGAAATTCCCTGCATGAAAGTATCCACATTTTCACTTGTATAGTAGCCAGCATCTACAAGCGTGCGAAGAAATGCTCTTGCGATAAAGGCAAGTCTTGCCTGGCGGGCAAATTGCGGAGTACCATTTGTGCGAATTTCTTTTAACAAAGTCAAAATACTGTCGATGATTCTGTCAATTGACACATCTTGGTACAACAGCTTTTCAATTTCCTCACGGCAATTTTCAAGACGCTTTAGTGCTTCAAGATCTTCTTTTAAAATCTTTTCCTGATTCATTACAGCATCAATCGTAAGCTTTTTTACTTCTCGCACAAGAAGTTTACGTTCTTCCTCGGTAAAACCATAACGAAGCAATCTCTTTGAATTTTCTTCCGTCATAAAATCATAGCTGCTGAAAATGATCTCAAACTCAATTTTATCGTGTGCAGAAAGGTCTTCCTCAAGCCTTGTCTGATAATACTGAATAAGACGAAGTGCGAGCGGTTCCGGAATACTTGCTGGAATCAGTGAATAATAGGAATATGTCAGGTTAATATATGGCTTATTTCCAACCTGATACATAAGATCCTCATTAAATGCACGATAGCCTAATGTACGGATTCCTTCATTCCATGCATGATGCGTTATGATCTCGCGGTACAGTGAATAATCTAACGCCCTTGGATTGCTTCCAATGATCTCAGATGGATTCCAAAAAGCCATATCAGAAAGCTTCATCGGCTTTCCTGTAATTGCATCAAGGTGCTCCTCATACTCCCGGCGAATCTGACCCTTTCTTGCAAAGAAAGAATAATCATCAATATAACGTCCTTCACGATAGCCTGCTGCAAGCGGACGAACCTGAAATAGAATCACCTGATTATGGCTGTCTATGGCAAATTCAATATCAAGCGGAATATCCTCTATGATGCTCTCTACTTCTGTTACTGCTGTAATCAAATTGCGCCAGCGCTCCTCAAGCTGATAAAGTGAAACATTTCTCGCAATCCAAAGCGTTTTGCCGCCACGACCGCTTGTTACACTGTCTGTTGACCCCAAGTCATCGTAATTAACAAGATAATATGGTCGCTTTCCTTTTAAGTCACGTGAAAAGACAACACCGCTGACACACACGTCCATTGCCTGGCGCTGGATCAGTACCTGCTCATTTGAAATACCCTTTATATCTTTTTCATATGACTGAATTACAGCCTCGATTGATTCTACGATCTGCGCACGACTCGCTGAATCTACATCAAGAATACTTTTATAATGTCCTGCATTTGAGGACTTCATACAGTCTTCCTGCGTAGAGGAGCTTCGCACAACGATTCTGCAGCCACCAAATTTTTCCATAATCTCTGTGCAGACTTGATTTTTATTGCGCCAGAAGTCTTCAACTCTAAGGATATACATTTCCTCAATGCTTGCCTTTTTGATCAGGTTTTTCATCGCATACAATGTATTTGCCTTTGTCGAAATAATCTTATTGATACGATTCGCCATATTGCATGTCCTCCCTTTCCTGTACTGCTTTGTCTATTTTTTATCCAGATCTATATCACGAGTGTATCTGGTTTTTTTCTACCATACCAGTTTACCACACTTTTGACAATCCCGCCACATAAAAAGGAACCACCTTGCGGTGATTCCCTTTCTTATTGCTTATTACTCATTTTGTATTTTACTTTACTTCCTGCTGCTTCTTCTCAACCAGTTCACGAATAGCCTTAAGATCTTCGGCTGTCAGTTCCTGACTGTCAAGATAAGCACGGATGAACTCTACCGCAGAACCACTAAAGCTAGTCTTCTGATAGCGCTTCATCAACTCTTTCTGATAATCTTGTTCTGAGATTAATGGTTTATAAACATATGCATGACTTCTCTTTTCATATGTTACATAGCCTTTGTCACGCAGGTAGGACATAAATACGCTAATTGTTGTTCTAGCATACTCTTTACCATACTCTGTCTTCAGACGCTCTAACAAGTCTGCTACAGCTACATTGTCACCAATTTCCCAGATACATTTCATGATCACTTGTTCTGTGTTTGTTAATTCTAACATCACGATATCCCTTTCTGTACCTTAATTTAGACAACAGTATCTTCTGTTTTTACAGCTGTTTTTTTGCTCCCAGAATAAATCCTGCCATGTGGGCAATACTTTTTTTCTAAGGCAACGAGATTATATTACCGCATTTTCTTAATAATTACAATGAATAAAATTAGCATTTTATTAACTTTTTGTATTTTTTTGATCAAAAATATGACGGTAAATTTAATCTCTTTTGCAATCATCGTCAAATTCATTTATTTTGTGACAAAATCTGTGCTTAATCCTGTGCAACAATCTGTGGACGATTTAAGATTTCCATAAATTCCTCACCCGTAATTGTCTCGTGCTCATAAAGGAACTTTGAAATCTCATGAAGCTTGTCCATATGACTATTTAAAAGATTCTTTGCCTTTTCATACTGCTTCTGCACAAGAGCTACTACAAGATCATCGATCTTTGCAGCTGTCTCCTGTGAACAGCTCATACTGGTATCTCCACCTAAGTAAACATTATTTAAGCTTTCCATTGCTACCATACCGAACTCACTCATGCCATATCTTGTGATAATTGCACGTGCAAGCTTCGTTGCTTGCTCAATATCGTTTGATGCACCTGTTGTCACATCACCGAACACAAGCTCCTCTGCCACGCGTCCTCCGGTAAAGGTTGCAATCTTGTTTTCAAGTTCTTCCTTTGTCATCAAATACTTTTCGCCTTCATCAACCTGCATTGTGAAGCCAAGCGCACCTGATGTACGCGGGATGATCGTAATCTTCTGCACTGGTGCGGAATTTGTCTGCAGCGCTGCTACAAGCGCATGTCCGACCTCGTGATACGAAACGACCAGTTTTTCTTTCGTTGAAAGAATACGGTTCTTTTTCTGATAACCAGCAATAACTACTTCAACACTTTCCATTAAATCAGTCTGTGTTGCAAATTTTCTTCCATCACGAACGGCACGAAGTGCTGCCTCATTAACAATGTTGGCAAGCTCAGCACCAGATGCACCTGCTGCTGTTCGCGCAATTGCGTTAAAGTCAACATTGTCTGCAATCTTAATCTTTGCCGCATGTACCTTCAAAATATCCTCACGACCCTTAAGATCAGGCAGTTCAACCGGAATACGGCGGTCAAAACGGCCTGGACGAAGAAGTGCAGGGTCTAGAGACTCCGGACGGTTTGTCGCTGCCAAAATGACAACACCCTTAGAACCATCAAAACCATCCATCTCTGACAGCAGCTGATTTAACGTCTGCTCACGCTCATCATTGCCGCCGATTTGACCGCTCTCTCTTTTCTTTCCAACTGCATCAATCTCGTCGATAAAAACAATACATGGAGCCTTTTCATTGGCCTGTTTAAACAGATCTCTTACTTTTGCGGCACCCATACCAACGAACATCTCAACAAATTCGGAACCTGAAATGGAGAAGAACGGAACATCTGCTTCACCAGCTACTGCTTTGGCAAGCATTGTCTTACCAGTTCCAGGAGGGCCTACAAGAAGCGCACCTTTTGGCATTTTCGCACCGATCTCACGATACTTTTCCGGATTATGAAGGAAATCAACGATCTCCTGAAGAAGTTCTTTGGCTTCCTCCTCTCCGGCAACATCTTTAAATTTAATACCATCAACAGACTTTACATAAACTTTGGCATTGCTCTTGGAGCCGCCGCCCATGCCAAAGGTCATCATGCTCTCTCCATCGCCCATCTTGCTCATCATTTTTCTGGAAAGAAACCATCCCAAAAGAGCAAAAAGAGCAATTGGAAGAATATAGCTTATCAACATATATTCAAGCATACCCATCTGCTGAACAATTGGCTTACTAAATACAGCACCAGCTTCCTCAAGACGATTTACAAGATCAGGATCGTTCATTGTTCCTGTCTTGTAAATATGCTCACCACTCTTGTCTGAGAAGGTAATCTGCGTATCTTCTACGCTGACTTCTCCAATGTTCTTTTCCTCGATCATTTGGAGAAATGTGCTGTAATCCGTCTGCTCTACCTGTCGTCTAAACAGATTCGGAAATACAAATGTATTTAAAAGCAAAAACACAATGATGGCAATGACCCAATAGGTCAGCATCGGTTTTTTTGGCCTGTTCGGCCTGTCATCTACTTCCATAAGCACCTCACATTCTGCCTTGGATTTCCAAAGCTTTCGGCATATTTTAGCCTACTCGTATCATACCCCTTTTCATTAGCACTGTCAAGGTGAGAGTGCTAAATTTTGTGTGAAATAAATATGAATTATTCTATTTTTCCGACTGTTTACGTGCTTTTTTTGAATGATCTGTGGCCATTTTTCTTTCGTAATAAAACATATATTGCTGCATGACACCGGCAAATCCTTCGTATTTTTCTACTGGGAAGCTTCCGTTATAATAGGTTTTCTGAATTCGATCAATCCATACATCTACTGGAAATGCACCTATACGATGATATCCAAACAACGCTACACAATTTGCAACCTTTTCACCAACGCCATAACATGAAAGAAGTGCTTTATGCAAGTCGTCATCACCAAGCATAGCCCATTTTTTTATGTCTAATTCCCCGGATGCTACCTTTTGGGCAGCTTCATACACATATTTTGCCCGATATCCCAAAGAAAGATCCTGCAGATCAGACAAGCTTAATCCTGCTAGCTGCGTTGGCGTTGGAAATGCAAAAAACTCATTTTCCTTATCTATACATGTTCCGCATGTCGTCGATAAGCTTTCCACTGCCTGACGTATTGCTGGAATATTTTTTCTTTGTGAAATTATAAAGGTGATGAGCATTTCCCATGGATCCTGGTTCAAAATACGGATACCTTTTCCATATGCAAATGCAGACTTTAGATAATTGTCATCCGCATCAATTGCCTTTTCATAACTGCGGTAATCAAAATCCAAATCAAAGTAATGACACCAGAACTGCTTGTATTCCTCTTTGCTGCAAAAGAATATCAGATGGACACCATTCTGGCAAACAAAAACTTTTTTATCTGCAGCCATGACTCGATACCATGCCATGCTTTCACAATTCTCCAAACCCTTGCTTTTGCAAAGCTTTTCCTGCTCCTGCAAAGAAAGTTTATAAATTCTGAAGCATTGTCCACTCTCCATGATCTGTTCAAGGTCAAAGCAATCTGCCTCAACATGAACACATTTTGATTCTATATACTCACATACATTTATATTCTCACTCATTGATACATTTCCTTTCTGCATGCGACTTTTCACATACAATACTATGATAAAGCAAATACAAATATATGTCAATTGTGTTACAAACGAAGGGCACCGCCCCTGCATTTGTCATTGCCGAGGCGGTGTCCTGCTTATTAGCAAACTTTCTTTACTGCGTGATTTGTTATGCCTTTTTGCTGCGCAGATACAGCCAGATCAGTGCTGTAAGCATAATTGCTCCGAATCCAGCTAGTGCCATACCAATGGTTCTGCTCATGTCTTCAATACCAAGAATTACTCTTTCAGATGAAAGCGTTGTTGTCGGCGTTTCACTAACCGTTGTTTCCGCAGCAGTTGTTGTTGTATTGGCTGCTGGAGTGGTAACTTCTGGTGTAGATTCTTCATCATCTGGTGAAGGCAATGTTGTTTCTTCTTCTGAAACAGTTGTCTCTTCCTCAGAAACAGTCGTTTCTTCTGGAGATGTTTCTTCCTCAGAAGTCGTTGTTTCCTCCGGTGTTGTTTCTTCCTCAGAAGTTGTTGTCTCCTCTGGTGTTGTTGTCTCAGACTGATGAGGATCTGTCGGTCCATCAGGTTCTGTTTCTTCTTCCTCTTCAGGGTTTCTGACATCGCGAATAAGGTAAATCACATTGCCTGCCTCATCTACTACTTCTTCAATTACATTCTTGCCATTCTCATATTTCCAATCCTGACCTTCTGTAATTTGAATCTTTCCATCGGCAGTCACATTAAACAGAATGTCTCCCGGAATCTTATGATAACCACCAGTCGCCTTGTCTTCTCTTAAGATGTATGACTTTCCGCAAGAGAGCTTTAATCCAAAGTTATGAACTTCCTTCCATCTGGATGTCCAGCTATCTACAAGAACCTCACCTTCATCTGTAATTTCATATACACTCAGAATGGTATCATACAATTCATGATCATCTGTTGCACTTACCTTATTTATAATAAAGTCGATGCGACGGGTATCTTCTACTAATAAGACTCCTTCTTCACTTACTGTTGTCGTTGTCTTCTCTGTATCGATACTTCCATCTTCCTTAAGTTCAAAGGTGGTATCTGATGTAATGCTATAACCTTCCGGTGCTACTGTCTCTCTCAGGATGTATGTCTTTCCTGTTGTAAGACCTGTTACTTCGTGGGCTTTGTTTGTTGATGTCCACTCTTCTACAACTTCTCCTGTCTCTTTATCGATAAGCTGGATAGTTGCTCCTTCCAGTTCCTCTCCATCGGCGATATCTACCTTGCTGATCTTAACTGATGTGATTGTATTAATCAAGTTGGTTTCACTTACAGTTGTGATATAGCCTTCTACTGGCTCTTCATCTACTGTATATGTGTAGGCTGTTGATCCATCTTCGCTGTATGCTGGAAGTTCTGTAAACTCATAGCTCCAGTCGTCGTCTGCTGTTACTTTCTTTCTAGCAACTGGCTCGTCGTTACGATTTAGGATTACTGTGATGCTTTCTGGAAGATCTGTTCCTTCTGGCACTCTCCAGATCTTGGTTCCTGATACGCTTGTAACTCTGTATGTATTCGTTACAACTAAGACACTTGCATCAATTTCAACTTCAGGTATATCTGTCATCACAGTGTTATAATATACAGATGCTGTCAACTTGCGTTCAGCATTCATAGATACCACTACTGTTACTAGGTATTCTGTTTCATCATAACTCATTCCAACAGTTGAACCCTTGGTTTCCTTTACAGTGTAATAATATACGCCTGTATCAGTATATGTGATTGATCCGAAGCTTCCAGTTTCACCTGCCTTTATAGAAACCTTATTGCCAGTTTCTGTTGGCATTGGTGTACCTTCTTCTGCTGCACTTAATGTAAATTCAAAGGCTTCATCTTGATTGTAACCAGTTCCGTCTACTATCTTCTTTACAGAAATAACTGCACTCGTCTCTGGTATCTCATAGATATTGGTCACAGTTACATTTACCGCTACAGTACCTGCTTCTTTGTCAATTGTTCCTGTTGCATTTGTTGAAAGACTTGATGTATATTCTTCCTCTCCAGTTAAAGCTGTTCCATCAAAATTTACCTCTTCCACAGTATACTTCGTTCCTAATGGGAGACCTGTAAATGTAATAGTTGCATCCTTTACAAGCTCATAGATAGCCGAACCATTTTCAAGTCTTATTCCATTGAAGCTTCCTGTTAAAGGCTTATTTGCTGCGTCTGTAAGAGTAACCTTGATATAATAGTGCATACCCTCTTCCATTTCGTATCCTTCAACCTTTTTAGTAATAGAAAGAATACCTGGATACTTACCATTCTCAATTATATATGCACCATCACTATTTGTCTGCAAACCATGCGCATCAACTACACAATCATTATTTACTGTAATTCTCCATGGTTCACTTGGTGTTACATATCCCGTCGGAGCACTTGTCTCATAAAGTAAGTATTCACCTGGAATCAGTCCTGAGAATACCACTCCAGTTCCACTAGCATTACTAATTGCTGTTGCAATTGGCAAACCAACTCTAATCAACTGATTCTGGTCGTTCTTCACTGCACGGTACAGTGCAAAACTTGCTCCTTCAAGTGGCTGTGGCGTTGCCGTTGATGCATCCACTTTGTTGATACTAAACGAAGCTGTTTTCACTTTTTCATCTGCCTTATTTATTACAACAATTGGATTTCCTCCAACACCGGCTAAAACGCCATTATTCTGATAAGAAATAGTATAACCATACAAACTAAACTCTGTTACATAGTAATAAATATCTTCTCCGTCATTTTCCTTTGTCGGCAAATCAGATACTACTGCTGTCCAGTTATTATGACTATCAATAGTTACATTCCGGACAAATTCCATATCACCTGCGGCTAATGTTGCTATTGTTCCATTAGCCTTGCCTGGCTTGTTGCCATCTAAAATCGAATTATATGTATTGGCTGTAACTACGATACTAATCTTATTCAGTGTGCTGCTTACAATCTCGCTATGCGTTACTGAATATACATTTTCAATATTCAGCTCGCCGCAATCATTTCCATTGATATACAAACGTGCTGTCATTTGTGTTGAAGCAAAATCCCAGCCTCCCCAGTTCTTTCTCCAGCCTTCATTTAAATATCCTGTAACTGTCAGCTTTGTACCAATCCTATAGTATTCAGTACTTGCAAAAGCAAGCTGCGGACTGCTCATTCCATTTCCTTTATAAGAAACTTCAACCTCAACTGGCTGAGCATCTGTATAGCGATGATGTGTCTTATACAATCCTACAGATATGCTGCTCTCAGATGCCTGCATTTCACTGCCGTCATGATTCAGCCATACTTTCTGGATTCTGACTGCTCCATCCTCAATCTCATTCTCGATATTTACAATTGCATTTGTATTGGCAAAATGTACATCGTCTACTGTAATTTTCGCTGCCTTTACTGCTTTTGCAACTGCAGCTTTTAAATCCTTGATAGATTTTCCGTATGTACCTAATGCAAAGTAAAACTTTTCATGTCCTGCTTCAATCTTATATCCACTTGGAGCCTGAATTTCTTCGAGATAATACAATACATTCTCTTCAACTGCAATATCAGTTGCAGCCATCATGTCTTCATCTGTTTTATCAGAAACAAACTTACATCCAGTAACAGGAATTTCAATGTCATTCTGAATCAGTGAAAAACTACCATCATTATATTTATAGAGGTTAAATTTTGCACCACTCAGTTTTTCATCTTCATTTCCCTTTTCTACCTTATAAACAATTAAAGAATTATATTTTGCAACTGATCCGCCAGCACTTTGATTCTTCCACTGTGTACTGATTTCTTTTTTGTAAGAACCGACCAGTTCTACATTATTCTTAATCGTAATTGTTTGTCCTGCGTAATTTGATGTAAATTTAAAACGATATGTATACTCTACAACAAACGCTGCTGAATCAGGAAGTACCATACTAATATTATGTGTTTTCTCATTATACTGGTATGTATAAAAGTTTTTGCTTACAGGTGCACCCTTACCATCAGGTTTGCTCGCATCATATTCATACACAGAAACTATATTTCCTACCAGTGTAATGTCCTGAATCTTTGACTCATCTACATCACATTTCAAAACATCATTCAGTGTAATCTTATCCACATTTGGAATCAGATCTAAACGATTTTTGTTTGCTACAATTGTATAGGTGATGTCACTGTTATTCTGGAAGCCCTTCTTATCAATAACATCGTCCTTTTCAATTTCTTTTTCCTCAAACAGCACTGGAACAGTTACACTTGCTGTATCTTCACCAGAAGTTGCTGTATTTGTAAAGTATACAAGCTCCTGCTGTGAACCTGACAAGTTTGCGTTGGAAATCTGAATTGCATAATGAATATACAAAACATCATGCTTATAGCTTCCATCTTCATTGACATATACTTCCTTTGGAATAGTAAAAGTCAAAGTTCTGCCATCTTCACTGACACTCATCTGGTTCAATGTTGTCGGACTTGCATTAAATGAATCTTCAACATAAACTGCCCCCTCTGGAAGTGTATCTGTAACAGTAAATGTATCGTTCAGATTTCTCTCAGCTGGCTTTATTTCTAACTCGTAATAAAGCTTGCCATCTGTCAAATCACTTTCTTTTACTTCATCAATGCTCGTTTGATAACCACTTGAATATCTTGATACCTTTTTCAGTAAAAATGCGTGCTTTGTATATGTATATGAATCTGTCTTTGTCTGATTGATTGAGCCACTGGCGAAAACTGCTACATTATCATACCTAAATGTTCCGGCCGGATAACTTGCAAACTCAGCTTTTACCTTGTACTCAAAGTTGATCTTTTGTGCCTTTTCAGGTGTAATCGCCTTAAATGTCACCTTAAAGCCAATCATTCCTTCTGCAAATTCATTAACTAATACTCCGTCTTTACCTAAATATTGAATTGTATAATCAGATGCTTCTATACCGTTTACAGTAACTGGTGTTAATAATGACTGTATACGATCCTGGTTCAATGTGTCAGTAAGCGTTGCTCCTTCTGCAATACCATCATTCACTGTTACTGTGACTAAATATGGAACTTCAACATATCCGTCTTTCTTAACAACCTGATTTTCATCATGGGTTTTATCCAGATAACCGATGATGCCAATGGTGTCTTCTACTTCTCCCCAAGTATTAGAGCCAATCTCTATACGGTTTACAAGTTTCTTCTCAGCATTTGTTTCATTAGCCGACGGATAATACCTATATGTAATCACAATTTTGTTATTAAAATCGTTCTCAAATTTATATCCGGTACTAAAGAAATTTTCCTTTGTAATTCCAGGATTGCTTCCGCCCTGCACATCAACATAAAAACCTTCAATATCATTGATATCAATTACTGTACCATCTAACTTAAAAGTATCTTTTATAGTAAGACCCTTTAAATTTTCCTGACTTTCATTTATAGTGACAGTATACTTATAACTGCCATCTTCTTGTTTTTCAGAAGTCTTTTTAATAACATTTCTGCTATATTTTGCTTCTGCATATGAACTATGCTCATTTTTGCCGCTTCTTACATAGAAAGTATTTTTATTCAGCTTAAGATTTGTTGTAGCTGATGTTGAAAGCAGCTGCTTATTTACTAATGCTACACACGTTATTGTATATTTTTGACCTGCTTCCAACTTTGGAAGTGTTGTCACAAAACCACTATTTTCATATTGCTCAAATTGAATATTTTCTACATAATTACCGTTGTTATCCCAAATATTAATACTATTCAGCAAAATAACCTGTTTCATCTGACTGCCTACAACATTATCATCTGAAAAGTAATCGAAAACCTCAATATCTTTGCCTGTTCCTTTTTTAGATGAAATGGTCATTGTATAAGTTACATACCATTCACCATCTCCATATTGAACTACTTCACTTGCCGTTTTCGTAGTCTTTATATCAAACGCTAAGGAAGACGGCTTTATAGTAAATGTTACCTCTCCTTTTCCTGGAAAGCTAAATGTTACCTCTTCTTGAGTTTTCCTTGAACCTACTTTACATTCAAAGAAAAAGTCTCCGCTAAATGATTTCTCATCTTCGCTAAATTCCTGACTGTATTCAAATGTAACAAGACCATTTGCATCAATACTGAATTTTCCGACTGGCTGCTCTGAAGAATCCTTCAATACACCCTCTAATGGCGGATTATCAATTTTAATTACGTCAGGAAGCTGATACTGGATTTTACGTGACTGACTTGTAATAAGTCGCTCTGGAAGGGTATACTTCAAATCAATTCTCACATTATGGCCTGATGTGATTTCATTCACCTTGACCCATGAGTCTCCTCTTCTCTTACTTACAGTAACATCTGTAATGTAGTCATCTAACCTTGGAATTGCCCCTCTTGCTGTGAGCATTAACCCGTCAGCGCCCCTTAAACCAAATGTTACTGGATCATTTGATATAAGATCATCCTCTTGAGTCTCTGGCTCTATTTCTTCTGTCACTTTTTCTGTTTCTGCCTCAGTTTCTTCTTCGGTCTCTTCCACTGACAGAATAGTCTCCTCTTCGTCGGTTGTTTTGGCTTCCTCTATAGTAGCTTCCTCTACTGTTGGTGCCTCTACCACCGTCGGCTCTGGTGTAGGTTCCTCTACTACCGTCGGCTCTGGCGTTGGTGCTTCTGCTACTGTCGGCTCTGGCGTTGGTGCTTCTGCTACTGTCGGCTCTGGCGTTGGCGCTTCTACTACTGTCGGCTCTGGCGTTGGTTCCTCTACTACTATCGGCTCTGGTGTAGGTTCCTCTGCTGCTGGTGCCACTGGTGCAGGTGCTTCTGCTGCTAGTGCCGCTGCTATAGTGGATTCTACTGTTGTCTCTTCCTCTGTTGTTTCTGGTGTTTCCTCTGATAGCTGACTGGCAATTTCTGTCTCATCGGCATCTGTAATCACAGTTGAAAATCCTGGAATACTGACATTCAAACTAGATACACCAACAAAAGCTGCTAATGCCGCTGCCGCTATACGCCTTTTGATTGACATTTTTTTCTTTTCTTTCCGCATACTTTTTCCTCCTTTTCCTAGCACCAAGGAGTTTCTCTCTGTCACATCATCTAATTTCCCATAAAGACGACACATAAAGAGTCTCCTAATGGTTACTATATTTTATACTGCTCAAACGAGTGTTTCATGTTAAATTTTTACACGTTTTTCATGAAACCTATTCTAATTTTAAGTATACGGTCACTTACACAAAATGTAAATCATACCAAAGTATGAAAAAAGGAGCGCACTTTCGTGCGCTCCCTTCAATAATCTAGTTCTTACACCAGATTTTTTATTTTTATATCTGATTACTCTACTGTATATGGCATAAGTGCGATATGACGAGCTCTCTTGATAGCTACTGTCATTGCTCTCTGATGCTTTGCACAAGTTCCGGTAATTCTTCTCGGAAGGATCTTTCCTCTCTCGGAAACATACTTCTTTAACATTGCAACGTTCTTGTAATCGATAACGCCGTTGTTCTCTCCACAGAATACGCAAACCTTCTTTCTTCTGCGAGGTGCTCTTCTCTTCATGGAGGAATCAGTTTTTTCTGCCTTATTGTAAGCCATGTTCTTCTCTCCTTTTTGATTTTCAATCTATCAAGCGATTTTCGCTTTGATTATGGACGTTTTCTCCGTCTGTCTTTGACATCATTAGTTAAATGGAAGTCCTTCGTCTTCTACGCCGTCTGGGATGTTCATAAATCCGCTTGCAACTGCGCTTGCCGGCTCTGGTCTGGACTGAGACATTGCCGGTCTGTAACCGCCATTGTCTGAACCTGCACTTGCTGACTTGCTCTCTGCAAACTCCTGATCCTCAACAATCACATCTGTCGTATAAACTTTCTGGCCATCCTTATTGGTATAGCTGCCGGTCTGAATGCGTCCGGTAACCACTAGCTTTGTTCCCTGATGAAAATATTTCTCAGCAAACTCTGCTGAACGGTCAAACGCTACACACTGAATAAAGTCAGCTGTCTGCTCACCATTGGATGTATTTGCGCGTCCTCTGCGATCTACAGCCAGTGTATATCTTGCAATAGCCATCTGGCGTTCTCCCTGTGAGTAACGAACTTCTGGGTCTCGGGTAAGTCTTCCCATTAAAATAACTTTATTCATAGTTAATAACCATGCCCTTTCTAAAATGCTTAAGCCTGATGCCTAAGCGCCCTGCTTACGCTTCCTGCTTAACGCAAAGATATCTGACAACCGGTTCCATAATGCGGATGTGTCTCTCAACTTCACCTGGACACTCTGCATCACCATCAAACTGGATGAAGTAATAGTAAGCCTCTTTAGACTTCTGAATCTCATAAGCCAGTCTCTTCTTACCCCAATCATCAACGTTGGTAACAACGCCGTTGTAACGGGTGATGTAGCCCTGTACCTTCTCGATTGCTGCAGCTCTCTCTTCTTCCTCAAGCTTTGCACTTAATACAACTGCTAACTCGTACTTATTCATGTTTTCTACCTCCTTCTGGTCTCTGGCCCTCCACCTGCTGGAGAGCAAGGATATGATATTACATCACAGTTTTTAACTCTACCATATCTACAAAAAAAATGCAAGCACTTTTTTATAAAAAAGTTCACGCGTTCAGATGTGTTCGTACAAATCCCATGCTTGCATGAGGATTGGACGAATCAGCTGAACGAAGTGAACGCACGTTAATGAACAAAACAAAGTTGCGAAGCAACGAAAGCACGTTAGTGCGGTTTTGTGAATGGGCGTTCCGTGAACTTTTCTTGGACTCTCATTCCGCCTTTTTAATACTTTTCGTGTTTTTCTCTACAAGCTTTCTCGGCACCATGATCTGGTGATCGCATCCACAACAGCGAATACGAAAGTCTATTCCAACACGCAAAACTTCCCATTCCTTGCTTCCGCATGGGTGCGGTTTTTTCATGATAATTCTATCTCCAACCTCAAAATCCATTTTCATACTCCTAAGACAGGCCTGTAAAAGCTTACTCTACTGCCTCTGAAAGTGCCTCTCCTATCTTTCTTTTTATAATCAAATCTGCTATGCCATCCCTCACTGTCGCTGCCATATTGATTAAAACAAGCTTGTTTCCCCGGTAATAATCAATCAGTCCTGCCGCTGGGTATACTGTCAGCGATGTTCCGCCTACAATTAGCATGTCAGCCTGACTAATATAGCGCACAGATTGCTCCAATGTCTTCTGATTTAGACTTTCCTCATACAAAACTACGTCCGGTTTAATGATTCCGCCGCAGCTACACTTTGGCACTAACTCTTTCTTTTCCATAAGATCTTCCAGGCTATAGAATCTGCCGCAGTGCTCGCAATAATTTCGAAGCACGCTTCCATGAAGCTCTAGCACTTCCCTGCTTCCTGCCTTTTGATGTAGACCATCAATGTTTTGTGTGATCACTGCCTTTAATTTTCCCTGCTGCTCCAGCCTTGCAAGCGCTTTGTGCGCTGCATTTGGCTGTGCATTTGGAAACAGCATTTTGTTTCGATAAAACCTAAAAAACTCCTCTGGCTTTTTTTTGTAAAAGCTGTGACTAAGAATTGTTTCAGGCGGATAGGCGTATTCCTGATTGTACAGACCGTCTGTGCTTCTAAAATCCGGGATATTGCTCTCGGTTGACACGCCTGCCCCTCCGAAAAATACAATGTTTTTGCTTGTCTTTATCCATTCTTTTAAAAGTTCCATCTCGTCTGCCATAAAATCACACCTTTCTTAAATCAGACCTTAATTTAACTTAAATCCCTTAAGCAGTGCGCCAAGACCTGTTGCTGCTGCACCGTTATCCTCGTACTCAGCTTGTCCTTCCTCCTCTACCTCACGGCTTGTAAGCTCAGCTGCCTCACGGATACTTAAGGAAATCTTATTGTTCTCGATCTTTATAATCTTTACCTTAACCTTATCACCTTCCTTTAATACCTGACTTGGATGCTTTAATCTTCTGTCGCTAATCTGTGAAATATGAACCAGTCCTGTAATTCCATCACCAATATTTACAAATGCACCGTAATCCTTTAACTGTTCAACTGTTCCTTCCATAACAGTGCCAACTGTATACTTGTTGATCTTCTTGTTCTTTTCTTCCATAACTTTCGCCAAAAGAAGCTCCTTTGCAGACAGAACTACTCTCTTTGCTCCCTCATCCACTGATATTACCTGAACATCAAGCTCCTTATTTAAGTAATCTGCCGGCTCCTCTACATATTCTAATGCAAGCTTCGATGCCGGGATGAATCCGCGCACGCCTTCTACATAAGCTACACATCCGCCATTTACAGCACCTGCCACCTTTACATGGTAAACCTTCTTTGTTTTCTGTGCTTCCTGCAGTTTATCCCATGCCAACTCCTCAGCTGCATCCTTGCAGGAAAGAAGCATATTTCCAGCACCATCATCTGTCTTTACAACTGTTGCAGTAAGTGTATCACCAACTGCGACATTTTCCAGTACATGATATGTTGGATCATCGCTTAACTCAGTCACTGGGATTCTGCCTGGTGCATAGTAATTAAAATCAATTGTCACATCCTGATCATTTACATCGATAACTGTTCCTGTCACGATATCACCTGGACGGATTCTGCGATATGATTCCTCAAGTGCCTCCTTGTAATCCTCCATTGTTTCAGTTGTTCCCATAGTTGTATTCTTTTCTTCCATGATCTATTCTCCCTTATTATTTAATTTGTAATTATTCAAACCAGAAATAACTAATGCCCATAACACCTTTCATAGAAAGCTTCAATGTAATGATTTCATCCACATATCCCCAGACTGCCATTTCCTCAGAAAGGTTTATGCAAACCTCCTGAATCATGCCCTGCGTGTTTAGCGCAAACATCTGTGAATCTTTATCATTTATGGTGATTTTTAACTTACTGCCTTCTATCGCATAAAGCTTCAAATGAAGCTCGCTGCCAAGGCTGTCATTATCACCCATTGTGTACTCCATCATCGCTTCCTGCGCCTTATTGCTGATGCAGACAACTTGAACACCCTCCCGTTTTGAGATTCTCACATTTCTGCACTCATCATAAAGCCAGGCTCCTGTAATATTGGCAAAATCACGACGAATACGAATATCACCCTCAAGGCAGACAATAGCCTGCGCTGGACGCTTAGTGCCATCACTTTCTATTATCTGTGCCTGTGTATCTGCATCCTCTCCTATCCAGATTCGATATCCGCCATCGGAAAGCATCATGCTTTCTGTAATCACATCATAGATCATCAGCTCTCTAAATGGAATTTTAATTGTCACTTCCTTAGCTTCATTTGCATGGAGCATAACAAATGCAAAACCGACAAGCTTTTTATCTGGTCGTGTAAGTGACGCTTCCTCCTTTGCCGCATAAATTTGGATAACCTTTGCGCCATCACAATTTCCAGTATTTCGCACACGAAGCACAGCCTTAAGCTGCTCCTTTTCCTGCTCCACTGCGAAAATATCATATACAAACGAGGTATAGGACAATCCATATCCAAACGGATATTGTTTTTTGCCTCTATAATATTGATAAGTCTGGCGCGTGCGAATAATATCACATTCATTTTTTGCCGGAAGATCTTCAAATGATGAATACCATGTCATATTCAGTCTTCCTGACGGATTATATGAGCCAGACATAACATCTGCAATAGCTCTTCCCAGTTCCTGACAACCAGACGGCGTAAAGAGAATGGCTTTTGCTTCCTGTAACGGCATCAGATCATGCGGATAGTTGCTTACAACAACAACGATCACCTGCTCATTCACCTTTTTCACAGCTTCAAACAATGCTATCTGAGCACTTGGAAGTCCATACTGCTCTCTGTCCTGTCCAATCTGACCATTGATCACTGGATTTGTTCCAAGTACAATAACCACCTTGTCAGCCTCTGATGCTAAAGTCACTGCACGAGCCGTACCATCCCAAGTCTGCTCAATTCCAAATAATGCACGATTTTCTCCTGGCCAGCCAATGCCAACCTGCTCATCTGTTGCTGCGCGAAGCATACCCTCGCTGTCCCAATACACATCACGTCCACGCCATGTTGTCAGGCGAAAACGTCCATCTGACAGCATCTCCACACAAAAGCATTCTTTTACATGACGCCCAAATGCCTCACTGCGGTTTGCAAATAACTTTCCATTCTCATCTACGCTTGTCAGATAGCATCCTGTCGATGCCGCCTGCAGATTCATTTTTCCCTGTCCCCAGTCAGTTATAACAAATTCCTCAGCCTCTGAGCGCGAACCCAGCGCCAGTCGTCCTTCTTGCGTCAGACAGACAAACCTCTCTCCACAACGAAGACAAAGACGCTTTTTTCCATCTGTGTAAGTCACACAATCTTCACCAAATGCATCTCTTATTCCTTCATACGGTGAAATACGATATGGCGGGATACCTCCATTCCAATCCTTAAACCATTCATTTGCCAATGGTCCTATCACTGCAATTTTTTCTTTTTCTTTTGGAGAAATAGGCAATATCTGTTCTTCATTTTTCAAAAGTACAATTGCCTCTCGTCCAGCCTGACGTGACAAAGCAGCATGATCACTGCCGCCTAAAAGTGATTCATCTGGATTTGCAAATGGATCATCTTCTTTTTTATTAAACATACCAAGACGAATCCTTGTCGCAAAGCTGCGGCGCACCGCCTGATTAATGTCCTGCATTGAAAGAAGATTTCTGTCGTAAGCACCGCGCACCGCTGCTTCCACAAACTCAGGCTCATCAGCAAAACAATCCACGCCTGCCTTTATTGCAAGAGCTGCTGTATTTTCCCTGTCAGAAAAACGCTCATCCTGACACAGTTCTTCTAGCGAACATTCATTTCCAACGATATGACCGCTAAAACGCCACTCTTTACGAAGTACCTCCTGTAAATGATCGCCAAAAAGTGCTGGTGTGCCATTGATTGCATTACTTGCTGTCATAACGCCTTCCGCACCGCCTTCTATGATGCACCTGCGATACGGCTCCAAATAATATTCATAAAAGCTGCGCGGATCAATTGATACACGAAGTGGCCGATCTTCTGAATTATAACCGGTAAAATATTTAAGCGTAGCTGCTGTTTTTATATAGTTAGGATTATCACCACGCATCCCCTTTATATAAGCAGATGCCATTTGACCACCCAAATGGGGATCTTCGCCAAATCCTTCTTCTGTCCTTCCAAAACGTGGATCACGCTCTGGCTCCGCCATAGGTGCCCAACGACATAGACCGCCATGTTCACCCTCTCGATAATAGAGGATTCTTGCCTCATCTCCAACGGCTGCCCCCATTTTTTCCATAAGCTTAGTATCCCAAGTCTGACTCATACCAAACGGCTGTGGAAATGTCGTTGTCGGCTTCGGTGCTCCCCAGTTTACGCTTCGATCATGCTTTGCTTCCACACCATGAGCAGCTTCTTCACCCAGATAAGTACTTCGGATTCCAAGACGCGCCACTTCTGGTGTAAGCGTCGAGAACATCCTGCATTTTTCATCCAGATTCAGTGCCTCAAGCAGCCAGTCTAACCGTTCATTGATGTCAAGCGAGGCATCCCACAATGGTGTATTCTGGTTTTCCATAATTCTTCAGATCCTTTCACCTCAATAAATGAGAAAGATGCCGCAGGGAACTCTGCAGCATCTTCTTACTTCTTTTCAAGCTCCTTTATCGCAGCTACAACCTCAGCTGCATTCTTCTTTGAAATTCCTTTAGCCAAGCATGCATACTGCACCAGTTCTTCGAGAGATCCGTCAAACCAGAAATTCATGAATTGCTTTACCTGTGCTTCCAAAAACTTCTTATCATTTATTGCTGAAGAATAGTAGAACACACGTCCTTCTCTTCTTCCATTTACATAACCTTTTTCAATCAAATGTGCAATAAATGTACATACCGTTGAACGTTTCCAGTCCTTCTGGTATTTCTTTTCAAGTTCATCCATGATGCCAACCAGACCAATTTCATTATCAGCTTCCTGAATACATCGATAAACTAGCATTTCACAATCCGTAATATCCGAAAACAGCATAACTTCTCCCTCTCTTTCTCCTAATTTGTTGCTTAATGCAGGCTAAACTTCATAAGAAGCACAAAAACAAGAGCAAAACCAGCTAAAAACAAGATCGCCTTAATTTTTCCAACTTCACCGCCTACGTAGAACAAAATACCAAATACGATAATCGCCACCACACATGCAAGCAACAGGTACGCACCTGCAAATGTAACAATAATAGGTGAAATTACTGCACTAAGACCTATCATAAGCAATAATCCAAGATTTCCAGTAGCAAGTGTCAAATGCATTGATACTGGTTTTTGTGTGTTCATCCAGTACTTTCTTGCTACACGCACATACTCTGGAAGTACAAGGCCTACGCCAATCACAGCAACACCAAGCACACCCTGCTCTATGTTCAGCGCATGGGTAAGCGCTGCCGTATTATTCATAAGAAGAACACCGCCAAGACCTGCCAGTGCAAGTCCCACAAGTGTAAACACAATTGCCGGAACAAAATCCGTATCAGGACGGCGCTGAAGCTTACGGTTTTTTCCCATAAAATAAGGAAGCATCCACACAGTAAACGCTACTGCAAGAACACAAAGAAAAAGACCCATTCCCCTAGAGATCGTGCTTGCTGGATGACCTTTACTCCAGGTGTAGTTAGTACAAACAATCAGAATCACAACGCAAACAAGAAGAAGCACAAGATCGCGAAGTGCATTGCCTGCGAGACGGTACGTTCCAGTGATTCCAAGCATTCCATAGATCAAAAGAAGCTGCAGTACACCAGCTGTCAGCGCTGCTGTAAATACCATGTTCCCAAGACCTAATACACCACCTGAGATTGCTATGCTTAAAAATGGCATCAAGCTAAGTGCAAACCAGGAAAAAATTCGCTCCTGCGCATCGGATGTCGGTCCTTTTCTCATAATAGAAATTCCGCCTCCATTGACTAGCTTTGTACTAAATAACAGTAAAACATATCCTAATACCAATAATAAAATATTCGTTATCCCCATAGAAATAACCACGCCTTTCTGTACACATATATACTTATTCTACCTTTATCTACTATTGATTGTCAAGTAAAAAAGATAGCTGTCCGAAGAATTTTCGGACAGCTATGCATTCTTTTATATTTTATTAAGTATTCAGAAGCACATTCACAATCACTTTTGTTTTTAGATTTCAAACAGAAGATCGCCATATGTTGGCATCGGCCATACCTTGCGCTCTACTAATACCTCAAGCTTATCAACTGGTGCACGTAGCTCATCCATTGCTTCCTTTACAACATCCTTATAATAGAATGCCTGCTCTTTTCCTTCCATAGCAACAGCCTTTGCGTGAACATCACTTAACTTCTTTAATGCCTTATATGTTTCACCAAGAAGCTCGGCAATCTCATGAAGCATACCCTCCTGAGTGGAGATGTTTGCTGCTGCGTATGCAGACTTAATAGTATTTACAGATGCAGCCAAATTGTTCTCATACTTGATAACAGCCGGAATAATCTTCTTTGTTACCATATCAATCATTGTACCTGCTTCAATATTTAAAGTCTTGCTGTATGTCTCATAGAAGACTTCTGCACGAGCCTCAAGCTCTCTCTTTGTTAAGATGTGGAACTTCTCATACATCTCTACTGTCGTTGGCTCTGTAACAGACTTGATGGAGTCAACCCATGTCTTTACATTTGGAAGACCACGTCTTTCGGCCTCTGCAACCCACTCATCAGTATATCCGTTTCCGTTAAAGTAGATATCCTTGTTCTCACGGATAAACTCTGCAGTCACTTCGCGAATAGCAACATCTGTGTGCTTACCTTCTCTAAGCTTTGCCTCAATTGCATCTGCTGCATCAGAGAATGCTTCTGCCATCATTGCATTTAATACAGTGTTTGGCTCTGCAACGTTGCAGGATGAAGCAACCATTCTAAACTCAAAACGGTTTCCGGTAAATGCAAATGGTGATGTACGGTTACGGTCGGTCGGATCCTTATCAACAGCCGGGCACTCCTTTACACCAAGATCAAGCATTCCAGCTGGAATAGATGAATCTGCATATCCCTTTTCGATAATCTGATCAACTACACCACCAATCTGATCACCTAAGAAGATAGAAATAATTGCTGGCGGTGCCTCATTTGCACCCAAACGATGATCATTTCCTGGGTTAGAAGCAGCGGTACGAAGAAGAAGTGCATGCTTTTTCACTGCCTTCATAACGCAGCCAACAACTAACTGGAAGCGAGTATCAGTCTCTGGCTTCTTGCTTGGCTTAAACAGATTAATACCATCATCTGTGGAAAGAGACCAGTTGTTGTGCTTACCAGAACCATTTACGCCTGCAAATGGCTTCTCATGAAGCAAACATACAAGACCGTGACGTGTTGCAACCTTCTTTAAGGTATCCATTAAAAGCAGGTTGCTGTCTGCTGCAACGTTTGTCACAGAGAAAATCGGAGCAACCTCATGCTGTCCTGGCGCAACCTCGTTATGCTGTGTCTTTGCAGTGATACCAAATCTCCACAGCTCTTCGTTTAGCTCCTTCATAAAGGAACCAACACGCTCCGGAATTACACCGAAGTACTGATCATCGAGCTCCTGTCCCTTTGGAGCCGGTGCGCCAAACAGTGTACGACCTGTAAATACAAGGTCATCTCTCTGTAAATATTTATCTCTGTCTACAATGAAATACTCCTGCTCAGGTCCAACACCTGCAGTCACCTTTGTAGATGTAGTGTTTCCTAACAGACGAAGAAGTCTGACACCCTGCTCACTTACTGCGTCCATAGAACGAAGAAGCGGTGTCTTTGCATCAAGTGCTTCACCTGTGTATGAGCAGAATGCTGCCGGGATACAAAGAATGGTTCCAATTGCATCCTCCTTTACGTAAATCGGTGAAGTCATATCCCATGAAGTATAAGATCTTGCGCGAGAGGTATCACGAATACCACCTGACGGGAAGGATGAACCATCTGGCTCGGACTCACACAATTCTTTTCCGGTAAAATCCATCATGACCTTACCATCTTCATCTGGAAGCGAAACGAAGGAGTCATGCTTCTCTGCAGTAAGCATTGTCAGTGGTTCAAATACATGTGTAAAATGTGTTGCACCTTTCTCAATTGCCCAGTCTCTTACTGCCTGTGCAACGATGTCTGCAGATCCCTTATCCAGCTTGCACGCCTTCACTTCATTATAAACCTTCTTCGGAAGACGAGCCTTCATCTCAGCATCTGTAAAAACATTGTTGTTAAATAACTCTGTAATTCTGCCGCTCATGTTTTCAACCCTCTCATTCTATACTGATATAACGCTCTGTCTGCTGCCTTTTCTTCTGTTAAGCTATTCTGCAGAGCCACCTGACTGAACTGATATATTATCGACCACTTTACTATGATAAAGTAAAAGAAAGAGCGCCCTTATCAACTAAGATAAGAACGCCCTTGTTCCAGTCAGGTCGTGATTGTCTGTTTCAATCACTGATGACAATAAAATACACCTTTTCATTCAGAAAAGCAAGTGTTTTTCCAGAATCGTTTCACTTTTGTGAAATATTCCTCTTTTTCACGCTAAACCTGAACGATAATTGTCTTATTTGTTTCAAGCCTTACCTACAGAACCGAACAGCTCCATCTTTTCCTTAACGGTAGCCTTGATTGCCTCAGCACCTGGTGCTAACAGCTTTCTTGGGTCAAAGCCCTTACCCTTCTGATCCTTGCCAGCCTCGATATACTCACGAGTAGCTGCTGCGAAGGACAACTGACACTCTGTGTTTACATTGATCTTGGAAACACCCAGAGAGATTGCCTTCTTAATCATGTCAGCCGGGATACCTGTACCACCGTGAAGAACAAGCGGCATATCGCCAACCTTCTCGCTTACTGCTGCCAGTGTCTCAAAGCTTAATCCCTTCCAGTTAGCCGGATATACACCGTGAATGTTTCCGATGCCTGCTGCCAGCATGGTTACACCAAGATCTGCAATTTTCTTGCACTCTTCTGGATCTGCACACTCGCCCATACCTACAACGCCATCTTCCTCGCCGCCGATAGAACCAACTTCTGCCTCAAGAGACATTCCCATGCCCTTGCATACAGCAACAAGCTCCTTGGTCTTCTCGATATTCTCTTCGATCGGCAGATGAGAACCATCAAACATGATGGAGGAGAAACCAGCCTTGATGCACTTATAGCATCCTTCATAGGTTCCATGATCCAGATGCAGAGCAACCGGAACAGTGATGTTCATTTCCTCAATCATAGCCTTTACCATAGCTGCTACTGTACCGAAACCGGTCATATACTTACCAGCACCCTCGGAAACACCAAGGATAACCGGGCTCTGCAGTTCCTGTGCGGTTGCAAGGATTGCCTTGGTCCACTCCAGGTTATTGATATTGAACTGGCCTACTGCATACTTGCCGGCCTTTGCTTTCTTAAGCATCTCTTCAGCTGTTACTAACATTGAAGTACCTCCTTTAATTGCTTGTGTGATTATTTTTTCACAATCTTCTGTAAGTATAGCATCTTCGCCGATAGATTTCAACTGGATAGTTACAAAAATTTAATGATTTCCTGTTTGCAGCACTTATTGACTTTTATACATAGGCACGGTATCATTTTAATTAAAAATAATATTCGCAGAAAGGCAATGATATGAAATTCAGCATGAAAAAGGATTCTCCTTTTCGCAACAACATTTTTCCGTGGCTTATCTACGGCTTTGGCACAGGCTTCTATATCAGCCTATTACTTGTAAAGATGATTAAGCGTCCAGAACTGCTTTCCCCATGGATCACCATTTTACTTGCAGCTGCCGGCATAGCGCTTGGTGCAGTCTACATGATGTATTTAAAAAAGAAAGTGACAAACCGCCGTCCATACCTTTCTTTAAAACAGGGTATGATCATCGTGTGGGTCGTAGGTCTTTTATGTATTCTTTTGACTCAGATTTCCCACTGGACCTATTGGCTCTGTATTTTCCTGTCAGGAATGAGTGTCGGTTACTTCTTTATTTATATTCCTAAATTCATTGAGATCAAAAATTACCTGACGGATTTGATGAAAGACTATGAAACAGAAAAGTAATGCTTCAGTAAATTTTTCAAAGCGGCATAAGTCATAAGCACCGTTTTTATAATTTACTGGAACAGTACTGGCTCTGGCCTA
>ERZ836939.1244-NODE-1244-length-30306-cov-3.973455_pt1 | contig 30306 bp, 27 predicted proteins | sample MGYA00519912_ERZ836939 | MGnify/ENA primary metagenome ERZ836939 (study PRJEB31850, sample SAMEA3708810) | human gut metagenome | biome: human gut; feature: human-associated habitat; material: faeces | place: China | collected 2014 ...
AAGTTATCAGTAATTCTTTATTATTTATTCACTCATAATATCAAGCTCCATTTGGTAATATAATTTGATTTTAATCTATGAGAATTTGTAGCAAAGTATAGAAGAACAGTATATTTATAAAATTCATAGATTGCTTTGATCAATCTACTGATAACTTGATTTGATTGTAATATGTATAAGTACTTTTATTTTATATTATGAGATTTATATGTAGGTGAAAAGTATAGATGAGTATGATAAAAACATATATGGCAAATAAAAAGGTTGTTTCTAGGTATACGTTTAGAAACAACCTTGGGTGTCTACCTGATGTAGACATGATAAATCTTTTTATCTGATAGGAATCGATTCATCTATACATTCATAATACCAAGTAGCCAGGTTCTTTTAGGCTAAGTCGTTATTATCAATGTATCTTCTATACAAAAACAATTTTGCTGATGAGAAAAATCCCTTTCTCAATTTGATTTTATTTCAAGTTCATTTTCTGTTGATGTTTTATGGTTTTGTTTTTGCATAGGTACTATCTTTAAAGACAAGACTTATTATATCAACATTTTTCAAATAAGAAAGAATAAAATCAGATATGAAGTTATTTTGTTTGGTATTCATATAAATTCGTCAAAAAAAATTGAAATAAAAAGTTGTAACATGTCGTGCTACAACCTTTTATGTTATTTTTTGTCTTTTTCGAGTAATGACTTGATATCACCAAAATACGCATTCTTTTCATCAACGTTTTCGCAAATGTAATCTAATGAAGCATTATAGAAACGAGAGAAACGAATTAATTTTCCTAAAGAAGGTGTTCTCTGGTTAGATTCATATTGTGAAACAATAGGTTTAGACATCTTTAATGTTTCAGCAACTTGTCTTTGTGATAATCCAGCTTCTAATCTTAATGTTTTTAATCTTTCTCCAATACTCATGATTTCACCACCTTGCGCATATTATACACTAATAGAATTTGCATTAGGTAATTTTCTTGCGTTTTGCAAATGTTTTTTTATGTGAAAATTTGAGCTAAAATACAATTTTCGACAAATAGGCGTAAAAATACCCAAAATGGGCATAAAAGTGTACTGACTATTTTGGTAATATTAGGTAAAATGAGATATGCAAAGTTCAATATGAAGGGGAGGATTTATAATGAACATAGTGGTTTGCGACGATCAATTGGATTATCTAAATTTAATCGAGAAAAAGATAGTTCAATGCTTCGATGAAAAGGAAATACCATTGAATACATACACGTATTCAAACATTAAGGATTTGATAGACAGTGTAAAGAAACATTCCTATCAATTTGCATTTATTGAAATGAATATAGAAAATGGGAAAGGAGTTGAAGCTGCACAATTACTGAGAAAAGCTAATCCAGCATGTCGTGTTATTTTTATAAGTGATAAATACAGACAAGTTCAAGAAGCATTTCAAGTACATGCTTTAGAATATTTATTAAAGCCAATTGATACAAATAAATTTAAAGATGTCATGAATTATGCATTAGATTGGTATAGAAGTCAAAACATAAAATTTGTTGTTCCAATAAGAGATATTGCTAGAAAGCGTGTTTTTAGTGTAGATGAAATTAAATATGTAGAAACATATTACAATGATTTAGAAATTGTTACTGTTAATGAAGAACATTTTATGACCCATGTTAAGAATCGTTATAAACTTAGACCAGCACTAAGAGCAAGATGGTTTATTCAAGTCAATCAAAGTGTGCTAATCAATATGAAATGTCTTGACTTTCTAACTGACAGAAATGCAATACTCAAAACAAGAGAAGTTTTTTCAACAAGTAAAGGAATGTTAATTCAAAACCATTTAGAATTTGAAGAATTTTTAAGAAAACAAAGAAAGTAAATAAAGAGGGAGATTTATTTATGAACATAGCAATTTGTGATGATGAAGCATATTATGTGAACGATATCTTCAAGCGTTTAATGACATATAAGGAAACAAATGATGATGTCTCTTTATATGTAGATTCATTTTATGATTCAAGAGAATTAATGAATAGTATTATGAAAAAAGATTATGACTTGGTTTATTTAGATATTGAATTAAATGATGGCAATGGTATTAACATTGCACAGATGATTCATAATATACAGCCAGAGTGTATGATAATATTTATTACAAGTCATATGAATTATTTTAATCAATCATTTCTTGTCAATGCATTTCAATATATGAAAAAGCCTGTAAAAGAACAGTTTTTTATTAGTGAATTAGAAAGAGCAATGAAAAGATTGGAGGATACAAGTAGATCTTTTGTCTTTCATACAACAGAAGGAAACATAGTTTTTGATACCAAAGAAATACTATACATAGAAACAGCATATAGAGAATATAAAATTCATTCTACAAGAGGTGCATTCTATGGAACTATAAAATCTATTACAGAAATTAAGAAAGCATTGTTGGAATGTGATTTCTTTAAAATTCAAAGAAGTTTTATTGTGAATCTTGAACATATTGAAAGATATGATAGTGCAACAATCACAATGACAAATAAAGATATGTTACCAATATCTAAAAAGAAATATAAAGAATTTAAAGAGGTTTTCTTTAAATATCTAGAATCTCAATAAAAAATGGCTGAATATTTAAAGTATTCAGCCATTACTCACGCTTAAAGTCACTCTTAGAATGACTTTATCTTTTTCTGTAATATATTTCATTTCCCCATTATATATTTTAGCAAACTGTTTAATCCCTTTGACTCCAAATCCATGATTGAAAGAATCAGATAATTTACTTGTTTTATTAAAATCCGGGTGACTATTAGATATAATTGAATTTTTGAAATACAGAACAAGATAACCTTGATAATTCTTAGCAGTGAATTCAATTTCCTTAAAGTCATTAACTTGTTCTGCTGCTTCAATAGCATTATCGAGTGCTAAGCCTATTAATAATGATAAATCACTAACATCAATATTTCCTATGTAAATATTAACTAAGTTTTCAGTATATTGGATATTCTTTTCTTTCATAACAAATATTTTCTCATTAAGAATACTATCAATACATGAGTGACCACTATGTATAAATGATGATGACTTATCCAGTATACCAATTCTTGTTTCTAAGAATTTTTTTATTTCTTCTATATTTCCATCATTGGCATAGCCATTTAAAATATGATAATAATTTTTTAAGTCATGTCTCATTCTTTTTATATTTTCATCGGCTTCTACTTTTCTTTCTATAAACCTTTTTTCAGCTAGAATTCTTTCATTCGTTTGTAACATATCTCTTTCTAATATTTCATGAACTGTTTGATATTTATTAAAGGCTATAAGTGCAAGATTATATGTTATGATAATAAAAATAAAAGTGCGTCCTATATTTTGAAAATAAAATAATTTATCAGTATTTATAATGATTAGAATACTGAAATATATAGAAATGATTATACTAATAATTTTAAAATGATGAATTGGTAGAAGTACTCCTTTTTTAACATTTAAGTACATGAGAATGATAGTATATTCAATATATCTTAAAATGAATTTTGATAATATAGCATAAGATGTCATCCAGTTTAAAAATGATAATGTTAAAGACGTATTTAATATTTTTTCAAAAATAATGAATATAGTAATTTCTGTTAATATTTTTATAATAAGAATAAAGTATGGAATAGAATCTTTAAAACTAACTAGTTTGATATTATTAAAGAGTGATAAATAAATAGTAGAGGTATAAAGCAATATATTGAAAATAATATTATGAAAGATATTCATATTTATAATTAATACCAAAACTAACTCTATAAATAATATGTATATTTTTCTTCTTTTAATAAATTTATGTGTATTTATGATTGAGAATTCTATTAAATAGACATCAATTACAGATAATACAGAATTAATTAATATGTTTATAAATATTTCCATATTCTATTCCTCATTATCTATATAATCAAAATACTTTTCTTTAAAATCTTTACGTTTCTTTTTAGTAATATGTAAAATTTCTTTATTAGACATAGTTATGTCTTCGTTTGTAAAAGTATAAACATGTTTAAAATTAATAATTATACTTCTATTCAATTGATAGAAATGTGAATCTAATAGTTCTTGTTTTGTGTCCGCTATACTTTTACATGTACCAAAATATGTTTCATTTGTTGTATATAGTTTATAATTTCCATAACTTGTTTCCAAGAAAATAATATTATTAGCTTTAACGAGTTTGTTTCCAATAGTTGTTGTGAATACAAAACTTTTATTTAATCTCTTATATTTTGTAATAGCCCTTTTTAACTCTAAATTAAAAAGTTCTTCTTCAACAGGTTTCTTTAAGAATTGAAATGCTTCAACTCGATAAGATTCATGTATATATTCATCATAAGAACTTACAAATATAACAATACAATTAGATTTAATTCTCTTTATTTCTTTTGCAACATCTACACCACATTTATCATTCATTTTAATATCTAAATACACAAGATCATAATCGAACATTTTGAAATGATTTAACAATTGACATGGATCAGTATATCCATCAAATTTATTGGGTAAAACATCTTCTACACCATATGCCTGAATCCTTTCTATAATATTATCAACGAAATATTTTTCATCATCACAAACTGCAATCCTCATAAATAATTCCTCCCCTTGACGTTCTATTTCGTACAACACAAAAATTGCGCTGTATACCTATTGTATACCAATTTTTGGTAATTGTGTGTGTAAAATGTACACGAACTCATGTAATTATGTACATTTCCTACAGATTTCAGCATTTTTTTGTTAAATTTGTCATCAGAAAGGAGGAATGAAGATGAAATTAAAGAAAAAAATAGCTATTTTAAGTATGAGTAGTTTACTTTTAGCAGGAGCAATTACAAGTGTATCAGCATATGTATATGTATCTGGAACTAAATATCAAACAGTAACTCATAAAGATATACCAGGATATGGTGGATATAGTTATGATACTTATTATGGAAGTAAGAAAGCAACGAATGGTTCATTTGCAACATTTACAAAAACATATGGAGAAGCTGCTTTAGGAAATTTTGGAGAGCTGATTTCTAGTTCAAAAAAACATATGTCTGAAGTAGTTGGTATGCGTTTAAATGATCCAACACTAGCAACTTTGTATGGTTGCTCTAAGGGGACTGTATATTTTAGTGCAGTTACTTCTAGTGGGATTGAACCAAGTAATAAATGTGATGTAACTATGAAATTTAGTGCTGACAATTTAAAACCTGAATAAAAAAGCAAGTCCCTATCCTTGGGACTTGTTTTCACTATGTTTTGTAATAATAACTTCTTTAATACGTCTGTTTTGTATTTTGGTGATTTGAAATGTTAAATTGTCTGCTTTGATAGTCTTTGTTGTTCCATCTTTTGGAATAGATCTTAAATGACTATAGATATAACCACCAATCGTATCATAATCTTCATCAACAGGAATTTCAGTATCTAACTCTTTAGACAAGTCTTCAATATTAACATTTCCACTCACTTTCCATTGATGATCATTAATTGTTTGGATAGAAGGTTGTTCATAAGCATCATGTTCATCATAGATGTTACCAACAATTTCTTCTACAAGATCTTCTAATGTAATAATACCACTCATTTCACCAAACTCATCAATTGCAATAGCAAAATGGATATTCTTTGTTTGCATATCTTCAAATAAGTCATCAGCAGTCATAGAATCAGGTATGAAATAAGCAGGGGTTAAGATATCTTTAAAACTCTTTTCTTTAGTTTGTAAATTCAGTAAGTAATCTCTAACATGAAGAATTCCAATAATATTTTCATCATCATGATCATAAACTGGATATCTTGAAATACCTGTTTTTTTAATAATGTTAATAATCTCATCATCACTTGCATCCAAAGCAATAGAGACGACATCAACAGAATGTGTCATAATCTCACGGATACAAGTATCATCAAAGTCAAAGATGTTTTGTAACCATTCACTTTCATCTTCATCTAAAACACCACGTTTTTCTCCAAGTTCAATCATCATTAATATTTCTTCTTCAGTAATTGTATCTTCTTCAGCTTCTGTTTTTAAATGTAATATTCTTAATATAGCATTTGTAGACATTGATAAGAATTTAACAACTGGTTTGACAACTTTTGCAACAGCCAAGACAACTCCACATGATAATTTAGAAACTTCATATGGTTTTTGCATCGCAATTCGCTTTGGAACTAACTCACCAAATATTAATGTAAAATAAGAAAGTATAAGTGTGATGACAATAACTGCTAATGTATCTAACGTTGTTAATGATAGTGCAGTAAATCCTATGTCATTATATATCCAATCAACTAAATAACCAGAAAAGTTATCAGCTGCAAAGGCACTTCCTAAGAAACCAGCCAATGTAATACCAATTTGAATTGTTGATAAGAATCCAGATGGTTCCTGAGTTAATTTTAAAAGACGTTTCGCAGTTTTTTCACCTTTTTCAGCTTTCTTTTCTAATTGTGTTGCATTTAATGATAAGACTGCGATTTCTGTTGCAGCAAAGAATGCATTGACTAAAATTAAAATTGCTTGTAATAACAATTGCGAGGGGATAGAGTCCATATAATCACTCTCCTTTGTATTGGACCTATATTGTGATACAAAAAAAGACCAGTATCACTCCGTGTAATAAAAGTCTCGTTATTTCATATATAAACCGGCTTTACAGCGTGGTGACGACTATATAACATCAAATGATGCTAACTACTCCCTTTTATGTTTCCTATTTTAACACATTCTACAAAACTGTCAACATATTGTGAATTTTAGATATGAATGTGCTACAATAGAAGAAAGGTTGGTGTAATATGAAATTAGAACTTATTGAATATGTGAAAGTCAATTTACCAGCAGGTTTTCTGCCTTATTCTATTTATAGTATCATCATTGAAGATAAAGAAGTAGGAAGAATCATTTTGCGTGAAGGTAGTGATCAGGAATGTTATTATGATGGACATATTGGCTATCATATAGATGAAGAATACAGAGGACATCATTATGCAGTTCAAGCATGTTTATTGTTAAAGGAAGTTATTGATAAGGATCATTTGTTAATCACATGTGATCCAACAAATATTGCTTCTATAAAGACTATTGAGGAATTAGGGTGTGAATATTTAGAGACAAAAATCATTCCTCAGCATTTAAAAAAGTTGTTTGCTAGTGATGAATGTGAGAAAATGATATACAGGTGGAATATAACTTCATGAAAACATGAAGTTCTTTTTAAGGAGGTTAGTTATGAAGTTTGTTCATATAGGTGATTTACATTTAGGTAAAGTTATTCATCAGTATTCTTTGTTAGATATTCAAAGAGAACTCTTATTTGAACTTTTAGAGTTTATGAATCAGGAAGATATTCATATATTGCTCATTGCTGGTGATGTTTATGATCGTTTTATTCCAAGTCAGGAGGCAGTTAATCTCCTTGATGATTTTTTGAGTTGTGCACTTTTGAAATATAATATAGAAGTTTTTATAATTAGTGGAAATCATGATAGTAATGATCGTATGCATTTTGCGAGTTCTATTTTATCAGCTCAAGGATTACATATTGAAACGTATTTAAAAGAAGAAATGCAGTATGTGGAAATTGATGATGTTAGGTTTTATCTCTTACCATTTGTAAAACCTTCACAGATTAAAGGTATGTATCAAGTAGAAGAGTTAAATAATTATCAAGACGCATTAAGCCTATATATGTCGCATCAGCATATTGACAAAAATTATAAAAATATAATGATGACTCATCAGTTTGTTGGGCATTCAAGTGTAACGAGTGAATCTGAAATTCCTTTAAGTGTTGGTGGTAGTGAAATTGTTGATGTATCTTTATTTCAAGACTTTGACTATGTCGCCTTAGGTCATTTACATGCACCTCAGAAAGTATCAAGGGAAACTGTGCGATACAGCGGATCTTTAATGCGATATTCTTTTGATGAAGTTCAACAAAAAAAATCAATTGTGATTGTAGATACTGATGATATGTCAGTCACTACATATGCATTACATCCGTCAGTGACATTAGAAAAATATAAAGCAACATTTGAACAGTTTATGGATCCTCATTATATTTATAAAAAAGATGATTTCTTAGCATTTGAATTAGAGGATCAAACACTTATACCCCATGCTATTGATCAATTAAGAGTATTGTATCCACGACTTTTACAAATTACTTATTCATATTTAATTAATCAGCAGACCCATCAACAAATCAAGAAGATTCAATCTATTGAACAGATGGATACACCAGCTTTGTTTACTCAATTTTATCAAGATATGAAAAATAGTGAATTATCATCACAACAACAAAAGATTGTCTTAGAATTACTTGAAAAGGTAGGTGAAGATCATGAGAATTATTAGTTTAACAATGAATGCTTTTATGACTTATAAATCTCAAACAACAATAGATTTTGAAGATATGATTGAAAATGGTCTTTATCTCATTAGTGGTCCTACAGGGGCTGGTAAGACAACTATTTTTGATGCTATGACATTTGCTTTATATGGGGTTGCAAGTGGAAGTCATCGCAATCAGTCTTATTTTAGAAGTGATTTTGCTGATGCTAAGGATGAAACATATGTAGAAATGGTCTTTGAACTTCATGGAAAGATTTATAAAGTGAAACGCTCTCCAACTTATACACGTCCCGGCTATAAGAGTGCTAAAATGGCAAATGCATATTTAAGTTATAACAATGAAATGATTGAAGGTGTTAAAGAAGTTAACCAGAAGATAAATCAATTATTAGGTGTTGATGTTCATCAATTCAAGCAAATTGTTATGATTGCCCAAGGAGAGTTTACAAAACTGATATATGCAAGTAGTGAAGAGCGAGAAAAAGTATTAAGACATATTTTTCATAGTGAATCATTGGTTGTTTTTGAGAATCTTTTAAAAGAAGAAACGAGAATATATAAAGAAAAGTATCTTCTATCTAGTCAGCAATTATTATCACGTTTCCAGCTTTTAAATTTCTCTAAAGAGTTTATGGAAAATCATACTGCTGGTTTTCATCCAAGTTATATTGAACATGCTATTGAACAAAATAAATTGCTTCATAATCAACTTCAAATTGCAAAATCACAGTATGAAGCATTACAAAAGCAATATGATCAATTATCGCAAACATATTATCGAAAGGAAAAACAGAATCAGGATATTCAGGAATATCATATGATTAAGGAACAATATCAAACCTTAATGACAAGACAAGAAGATATGAATATTTATCAAAAAGATATTGAGAAGATGAAGATTATTGAACAGCATCAGTCTTTTTTATATCAATATCAAAAAGTTAATGAAGATTTTGAAAATAATCAAAAAGAACTTCTCATTCTTCAACAAAAAGAAAAAGATTTCTCTCTAGAATTTAAGAAACTGGAAAAAGCGTATAAAGGATTAGATGAACTAAAATCTCAAAAAGATATATCACTAATTCAAATAGATAAAATGAAACAATCTATAGAAAAACAAAAAGAATATAAAGATATGCTTAAACAACAGCAGTCTCTGCAATTAAAGAATCTTTCATTACAGAGTGAATATCAGAAACATTTACAAAAACATCAAAAAATGTCAAAAAGAATGGAAAGAGACCAAGAAAATGTTAATCAGTTACCATCACTTCAATTAGAACTCCAGCAAAATGAACAAATGGTTAAAGACATCAATCAAAAACGGATCTCTATTCATGAATTAAGTGAGTTATTTGATCAGTTTACACAAAGTCAGGATAAACATTTTGAATTGTCTGATAAATATCAAAAGGCTGATAATATATATCAAAAGACTTTTGAAAAGTATCGTTACGAAGATGAAAACTTTAAACGCCAGCAAGCGGGTATCCTTGCTTCTACTCTTAAAGATGATGAACCTTGTCCTGTATGTGGTTCATGTCATCATCCTCATTTAGCCTCTCTCTCTCAAAGTGTCTTGTCATCTAATGAATTAGAAGAATTAAATCAGGAATTAGAAAAAAGAAGAGTTATAAAAGAGGAAGCTTACCAAGAAACACTTTCTCAAAATGAACATATTCAAGATATTAAAACAAGAATTAATGTTTTAAAAAAGCAATTAGGTATTGATGATGAATTATCAAAAGAAGTATTTATCCGTTTATTATCAGATATTATGCAAGTCACAAAACAACAGGAGAAAACATATCAGAAAAGACATCATGAAGTTGAATATTTAAGGAAAGTTAAAAAGTCTCTTGAACAAGACCAACTTGTCTTTTTAAAACAAGCACAGAATCTTGAAAAGGAATTAGCAGATATTCATGGATTAGAAAAATCATTAGCTGTTTGTCAAATCAAAATATCTGAATTAGAAAGTTCACATCAATTCTTATTAACCAATGAATTAGATGAAGAATTAGCTAGACAGACTAAAAATTTAAAGAGTCTAGATATGAAGATTCAAACAATAGATAATGATTATCATCAATGTCAACAAAAACTTGAAATCACTAAACATCAAAAAGATATTCTATGCAAACATAAAGATGAAGTGTTATTGTCTTTACAACAAATACAGATTCAATACGATCAGTTTGTATCTCAATATTTTGAAACAAGCGAGCAATTAAAAAATTATGAAAACATGTTATCAACTTTGAATGAAAAAGAGAATGAATATCAAGAATATATAATTCAAAAAAGAACGCTTTCCAATCGTTTAAAAACATTAGAAGAAACGACAAGAAATTGTAAATTGGTTGATTTAAGTCAGGAAGAGGATAAACTTAAAGAGTGTGAACAACAACGAGAACAATCTTTAAAAGAGTACAATGTCTATCTTCATACTTATGAACAAAATGAAACATTAATCAATCATCTACAAAAAGATTATCAAAAAAATAAGAATGTTTTTGAAAAGTATACGATGTATCAAGATTTAGCAGATATCACATCTGGAAAAAATGGGCAACGTATGTCTTTTGAAAGATATGTCTTATCTTCTTATTTTGAACATATTTTAGAGTATGCCAATGTAGAACTTTTAAAAATGAGTCAGGGACGTTTCGCTCTGTATCGTAAACAAGATACAAAAGGTGCAAAGCAGCAGGGTTTAGATTTAAGCGTTCTAGATTATGAGACTGGTATGATGAGAGATATTCAATCTTTATCAGGTGGTGAATCTTTTAAGGCGGCTTTATCTCTTGCTTTAGGATTGTCAGCAATGATTCAAAGTTATGCTGGTGGCATAGAGTTAAATACACTTTTCATTGATGAAGGATTTGGAACGTTAGATAGCGAATCAATTGATCAGGCATTATCTGTGTTGTTAGATTTGAAAAATGACAATAAAGTGATTGGGATTATTTCACATGTTGATGAGCTGAAAGAAAGGATTCACACTCAAATCGTTGTTGAAAAGGGGAAGATGGGAAGTACTTTACATATTGAAAAAGATTAAGAATTGTTGTTAAAGGTTAAATTTGAAATGAGCGCTAGTGCGTAAATGTAAAACAAAGGCTTCACTTAGGTGAGTTCCTCAAAGAAAAATCAGGACTTGGTTTCCTGATTTTTTAATATCTGGTTATTCATCTTGCTTATGGCACATGGTTATTTGTTTGTTGATATTAAGGATATGCTTTGTCATAATAGGAACATAAAATTCTTCTGTGTCTTAACCTGTTACTCAATTGGATACATTTTTCTCTCAGTGCACTCTCAAGAGAAGTTTATTGTTCCATATAAAGTTAGGAAGTTTATGAGAAAAAAGGTTGATTTTAAAAATAAAACGGGACTTTAATGAGAATGAATAATATGGTTTAGTGAAAATAATGACAACTCAATAGAATATGTGATATCAAGATTGCAATTTATATAAAATCTTGTATAATAGAAAAGTAAATATTGAAAGAAAAAGGGGTATAAAAATGGCAAATAACAAAGTGAAAAATGATGCAATCACATCAAGAGACGTTGACTTTGCAAAGTGGTATACTGATGTATGTCGTAAAGCCGAGCTGATGGACTATTCAAGTGTGAAAGGATTCATAATCTATAGACCGTATGGATATGCTTTATGGGAAATGATTCAAGCATACATGGATAAAAAATTTAAAGAAACTGGACATGAGAATGTCTATATGCCGATGTTAATCCCTGAATCATTACTACAAAAAGAAGCAGATCATGTAGAAGGTTTTGCACCAGAATGTGCAGTTGTTACAAGAGGTGGATTAGATAATCTTGAAGAAAATTTAATAATTCGTCCAACTTCTGAGACATTGTTTTGTGAACATTATGCAAAGATCGTGAATTCATATCGTGATCTTCCTAAATTATATAATCAATGGTGTAGTGTTGTCCGTTGGGAAAAAACAACAAGACCTTTCTTAAGAGGTTCTGAATTCTTATGGCAGGAAGGCCATACAATTCATGCAACAGAAGAAGAGGCAAGAGCTGAAACGATGCAAATGCTTGATATCTATGAGGAAACATCAAGAAATCTTTTAGCTATTCCTATGGTAACTGGAAAAAAGACTGAAAGAGAAAAATTTGCTGGTGCTGAAGAGACTTATACAATTGAAGCTTTGATGCATGATGGTAAAGCTTTACAATCAGGAACTTCTCATTATTTTGGAGATGGTTTTGCAAAAGCTTTTGGTATTCAATTCTTAGATAAAGATAACAAACAGAAATATGTTCATCAAACATCTTGGGGAGTTTCAACAAGACTTTTAGGAGCAATTATTATGGTTCATGGTGATGATAATGGATTGGTATTACCGCCAAGAGTCGCCCCAACGCAAGTGATGATTATTCCTATCCAACAACAAAAAGATGGTGTTTTAGATAAAGCTTATGAATTAGAACAACAACTCAAAGCACATGGAATAAGAGTCAAAGTAGATGCAACTGATAAATCACCTGGCTGGAAATTTTCAGAAGCAGAAATGCGTGGGATTCCATTACGTTTAGAAGTTGGTCCAAGAGATTTAGAAAATGGTCAATGTGTTGTTGCTAAACGTGTTAATGGTGAAAAAATCACTTTATCATTAGATGAGAACTTATCTCAAACACTATTACAATTACTTGATGATATACATGAAGAAATGTATCAAAAGGCTTTAGCATTTAGAAATGACCATATTACAAATGCAAAAACATTTGAAGAATTCAAGGATATTTTAAATACTAAGGGTGGTTATATTAAATTACCTTGGTGTGGAGATGAAGAATGTGAAGTCAGAATCAAAGAAGAAACGGCTGCTACATCTCGTTGTATTGACACAGAAGCACAAGTTGATGGCGTATGTCCTATATGTGGTAAAAAGGCTAAGCATATTGTTTATTTTGCAAGAGCTTACTAGGAACAAGAAATTGTTCCTTTTTTTATTTTCCAATAAGTGGTGTATAAAGCATTGTATTGTTCTGCTTGTTTTTTGTCTAATTGCTTATTGTCTTTGAGAGAGTCTTTTCTAAATTTGCTCTCATGTTTTTCTAGCTATCAATTGGATACGATAGAAATTGATTAAGTTTATAAACAATCAAAATGATTCGATGGATAAGAAAAATAGCTATGATTGTCTTATTGATAGATTAAGTAATCTATCAAGCAAGAGAATGAAATGATGAGTTCATTAATTTATTATTAGTATACTGATTAAATTGCTTTTCAATTTTTTCAATGATATAATTAATTTGAAAAAATTGATAAAGAGAGGATGATATTATGAAAATAAAACAGTTTGTTAAAGTAATAATAACATTCTCTTTATTCATATTATGTCTAGGATGTCAAAACAATCAATCAAGAAATATTATTATTCCTCAAGATGAAGAAACTATAAATTTATCTTTTTTTGGTTATAAAAGTGAAGCTATAAATGTTGTTGCGATTGAAGAAACACTTCAAAATTATATGAAAGATCATCCCCATGTTCAGATTTCATATGAAAGTGTTAAAGGAACAGATTATTATGATATTCTTTCAAAAAGACTAAAGAATGGTTCTATTGATGATATTTTTATGATTGATAAAGAATATCTTCAAAAATTTAAAAATAGTGGGTATTTTGAGGACTTATCTGATCTTTCAACAATTTCAAACTTTAGTCAGAGATCTTTAGAGCAGATGAAAGATGAGGATGGTCAGATTTATTATGTTCCATCAACGATTTCTGCTTTTGGACTGTATTGTAATTTAGATCTTTTGAAAAAACATAATCAATCAATCCCTCAAAATGAAGATGAGTTCATGAAAGTCTGTCAATATTTTGTTGATCAAGGAATAACACCACTTGTTGCCAATAATGATATATCTTTAAAAACAATAGCCATTGCTAAAGGATTATATCCGCTTTATCAAGAAGAAAATTATAGAGAAATTATTGAAAAAATGAATAATGATTCTCAAATCTTAAAAGATTATATGAGACCTGGTTATGAACTTGTAGAAAAACTCATAAAAAATAAATTTGTAGATGCCAAAGCAACTCTCAAAACACAAAAAACTCAAGATGATTTAACACAGTTTAGTAAAGGTGAAAATCCTTTTATGCTTACTGGCGCTTGGGCTGCAGTACGAATGGAAAAGATGGCTCCTGAATTAAAGTTCGAAGTTCATCCTTATCCTATTTTAGATAATGGGTCAGTTTTGGTGACGAATATTGATACAAGACTTTGCGTGAATGCTAAAGGAAAACATGTTGAAGAAGCTAAAAAATTTATTGAGTATATGACTCAAACTGAAGAAATGTGGAAATTTGTTGATAATCAATGTTCTTTTAGTCCTTTAAATAATAATCAATTGTCTACTAATAAAGCAGTTCAACCACTTAATAAATATTTGAATGATCAACAGAGTATTCTTGGTAGTAATCAATTAATTGATTATGAAATGTGGACTCATACGAGATCTGGCGTACAGCTTCTTTTGCAGGGTGAGACTGTAGAAGCAGCGTTAGAACTTATAAAAAAGTAAAAATAAGGAGGGGTGAAGATGAAGAATAAGAAAATACCTGTCTTTATTTTAGGCAGTCTTTTTGCGATTGCTATTGTTACAATAACAATGATTTCTTATATTGATTATGTACAGGAATCTTTATGGGATAAATCAGTAGATGATATTTTAGAAACAACATCACAAGAAGAGAAGTCTTTGAATATTTATTTACAAAAGGATACTGAAAATTTAAGGAATGTTTTAAATAATATTGTCAATTCAAAAGATCATTTGGCAAAAAAAATTGCAGAAATTCCAAGTCATGAATATATCAATTATTTCTATATTGATACACTTCAGAATAAATATATTGATAAAACGGGTGAACATGCAATCGATCGTGATAAAATCTTGCAATTAAGTCAATTGTATAAAGAAGAAAGTGGTATTATTGATCCTTTTTTTAATGATAAGACTGGAATAAAGGTTATAGGAACTTATGTTAGGGATGAACATAGATATTTGATTAAAGAGAGTCAGGTTTCTTATATAGCTGATAAATTCTCTTTATCATTCTATAATAATTTAGGGTTTTCTTACATTGTTAATACAGATGGAGATGTCTTAATTAGAACAAATCATAAGAATGCAAATAGGACTTTTCAAAATCTATTTGATATTATTGATTTAGAAAAAAATAATAATGCTGATATTGAATCGTTTAAAAACTCATTGGCTCATCAGCAAAAGGGAATTGCATTGTTTAATTATCATGATAATACAAATGTGTTTTGTTATGTTCCAATGTCAATAGGAGAACAATGGTATGTTGTTTCTATTATTCCTAATGCTGCAATTATGGAACAGGCTAATAATATTATTTTACATACTATTGTATTATCATTAATTATTATAGGCTCTATAGGGTTTGTTGTTTTGCTGTATTTATTAAATCATAGAAAACATAAAAGAGTTGTTGAAAATTTAGCTTTTTATGATCATCTTACAGGATTATACAATTATCAGAAATTTAAAATGGAAGGGCAAAAATTGCTTGCTCAAGAGAATAGAAGCTGGGCAGTTATTTATATTGATATTGATGGTTTTAAAATCATTAATGATTTAAATGGATACCAGTTTGGTGATTTTGTTTTAAAAGAATTGGCTGCTTTGTTAGAAAAATATGTCACTGAATATTGTATAGCTTGTCACATGAATGCTGATCAATTCTTATTCATGTGTCATTATCATAATAAAAAAGATATTGTCAAAATATGTCAAGAAATCAATCAGGATTTAAGGCAATTTCTTCATAACAATGGATATGAAAGAGAAACTGTTATGAAATTTGGGATTTGTTGTCAGGAAGATGATAAGCATATACATACGATGGATCATTTGGTAGATTGCAGTCATCTTGCTTTGAATGCATTATCACATAATGTGAATGAGTATTATTACTTTTATCATTCTCAGATGCGTGAACATTTATTAAAAGAGGCTGATATTGAATCAAAGATGGATAAAGCGTTAGAAAATAAAGAATTTGTTTTCTTCTTACAGCCTAAATTTAATGTGAATGGTGAGAAGATTTTAGGTGCAGAAGCATTGGTACGTTGGATTGATTCTCAACAGCAAATGATTATGCCTAATGATTTTATTCCACTTTTTGAAAAGAATGGATTTATTTTAAAATTAGATGAGTATGTTTTTGAAAGTGTTTGTCAATATATGTCTTCTCGTATTTCTCAACATCAAAATGTTATTCCTATTTCGGTGAATATTTCACGTTTGCATTTATATCAACATGATTTTATTGAGAGATATGTGAAAATTAAAGAAAAATATCAAATTCCTGATCAATTATTAGAATTAGAAATTACAGAAAATATTTTATTAGAAGATGTCAAAAGAGTTCAAACTATTGTTGCTGAATTACAGGCTCATGGTTTCCTTTGTTCAATTGATGATTTTGGTAGTGGCTATTCTTCTTTAAATCTCTTAAAAGACTTACCAATTAATGTCATTAAATTAGATCGCTTTTTCTTAAAGGATAATTATAATGTGGTTAGAAGTTATGAAATTATTAAATCGGTGATTAATATGGCAAAAAGTATAGATATATACACAGTTGCTGAGGGTGTTGAAACTAAAGAACAACAGCAGTTTTTACAAACAATTGGGTGCGATATGATTCAGGGATATATTTTTTCTAAACCTCTTCCTATTGACGAATTTAATAAATATTTATAATCAAAAAGTCAATCTGAACGATTGACTTTATTCTTTGACTTTAACTCTTAAAAGATGTATTAATGACGATGCTTGATAACTCTCAATAATAGCACCTCTGATATCTTCTGGTGTTGTTATAATGTTTGATAAATCACAGTTTGATAAATCTATATTATAAAATGATGAATGTTGAACTTCACATTGATGGAAAGCACATTCTTGGAATACTGTCTTTTTTAAGTTTGTTTCTATAATACTTGCATTTTGAAAATCACAATTGATAAACTGGACTTCTTTATTTTTCATAAAAGCAAAATTTGCAAAGCGGCAAAGACAATCCTTTATTGATACATTATCATAAACTGATTCTGAAAAATCTGTACCCATAAGTTTACAATTTACAAATTCAACTCTTCGAAACAAACAAGAATAGAATTTTACATTAGATAAATCACAATTCTTAAAAATAATATCCATAAAATAGCTATTTTCAAAATTAACATCTTCACATACGATATTTTCAAAATAACAATTTTTAAATTCCTTTCCTTGTTCTTGTCTATTGGTTAATGTTTCATTTTCAAATTGCATGAATTGAACTAACTCTTCATCAATATGGTTATATAGCGATGATTTTTCAGTCATTGAAAGATTTGCTTTTCTCATATTTTCACCTCATTCTTTATCATAACATAAATTCATTCTCTTTTGACTTGAAATATGATAAAATGTACAAAAATGAGGTGAATCAAATGCAACGACAAAAACGTATGGCTTTAATTAATGATATTACAGGTTTTGGAAGATGTTCTATTGCAGCAATGGCACCGATTGTTTCGGCAATGAAAATACAGGCTGTGCCTATTCCAACTGCTATTTTATCTACTCATACACAGTTTCCAATTTTTTATTTTGATGATTACACATCAAGAATGAGTGACTATATTCAGACATATAAAGATTTACATTTAGAATTTGATGCAATTGCAACAGGGTTTCTAGGTTCAAAGGAGCAGGTTGATATTGTCATTGATTTTATTCAGACCTTTAAACAGGAGGGAGTATTTGTGCTTGTTGATCCAGTTATGGGTGATCATGGCAAACTCTATACAACTTATACACCTGAGATGTGTGCAAAAATGAAACAACTGGTACAATACGCTGATTTAATGACACCTAATTTAACAGAACTGGTTACACTTGTTGATAGGCCTTATCCAACAACTTTACCAACTTTTGATGAACTTGAAGAAATGTGTCAACAACTTTCTCAACAGGGACCACAACATATTGTTGTGACAGGTATTCCTTTTAATGAAAAACAAATATTAAATTTTATTTACAATCAAGGTGAAGATTACCAAATTGTTATGGTTGATCGCATTGGTGAAGATCGTTGTGGAACAGGAGATGTTATTTCTTCAGTGATTGCTGGCAGTTATTTAAACGGATATAGTTTTTATGAGAGCGTCAAAAGAGCAACCCTATTTGCTTCCAAATGTATTGATTATTGTGAAAAAACACAAGTTCCCAATTATTATGGATTATGTTTTGAGGAATACTTATACGAATTAGGAGAAGAGTAAAGATGATATTATATACATTATACAAGAATAGTTATATAGATATTGGTGAATTAGATTCTTTAGCAAATGTGCATGTTTATGTAAATATGACGAATAGATGTCCATGTGCATGTACATTTTGTTTACGTCAAACCAAAGAAATGACTGAATCAAATACATTATGGCTAAAACAGGAGCCTACTGTTGAGGAGATTGTTCATGAGTTTCAAAAGTATGATTTAGATGATTTTGCAGAAGTTGTTTTCTGTGGTTTTGGAGAACCATTTGAGAGAGTCGATGATATGATTCAAATTGCAGGTATTCTCAAATTATATCGTCAGGATTTGCCAATTCGCGTGAATACAAATGGTTTAGGAAACTTAATTCATAAAAAAGATATAACACCGATGATTAAAGGACGTATTGATACGATTTCAATCAGTTTGAATGCTCCTGATGCTCAAGAATATTATGAATTAACAAGAAGTCGTTTTGGTATTGATTCTTATCAGGCAATGCTAGATTTTGCAGTGAGATGTAAGGATTATGCACCACATGTTGTCTTGAGTGTTGTTGATATCATTGGTGAAGAAAAAATAAAAAAATGTCAAAATATATGTGATGAACTTGGAGTGACATTGCGTGTTCGTCCATTTGAAGAATAGGAGGGAATAGAGATGTTATATATGACAAGAGAAGAACGTTTGATAGTTTTAGAAAAGATGGTTAATACAAGAGATTTAGGTGGATATGAAACACAGGCAGGAACATATACAAAATCACATAAATATATTCGTGCATCTTCACCAGCTAATGCTTCAAAAGCTGATATTCAAGCATTAAAAGACTATGGTGTGAAAGCAGTTATTGATTTAAGAAGTGATTTTGAAAAAGAACAACAAGTCAATCCTTTTGTAGATGATCAGGATATTGATTTTTATGAAGTGAATCTTTTTGATTCTACGAAAGCCTCAATTGTACCAGAAGAAGTCAAGCAGTATAAAGATCTTGGTGGCGTTTATATTTATATGTTGGAAGGAATGAAAAATAAATTTAAGGATTTATTTGATATATTCTTAAAGTATCCATATGATGGTGTGATGTTTCATTGTTCAGCTGGAAAAGATCGTACAGGGATAACAGCTGCTTTGTTACTTGATCTTATGGGATGTCATGAGTATGATATCGTTAAAGATTATAGTGAGTCTTATGAAAATAATATTGAAATCAATGAAGAATTGGCAAAAATGATGGAGAATGAAGAAGCCAAGCAATATTTGAAATCTTCCCCAAGATATATGATGGAATTACTTGATTACTTAAGAGAACATTATGGAAGTAGTAAAGAATACTTGTTACAAATCGGACTTAAAAATGAAGAAATTGAGCAATTAATTGAAAATTTTACAATTTAAAAAAGAAAAATAGCCTTTTACTTATGAATATATATAGTAGGAGGTATTTTTTTATGGAAAAAGAATTAACATTAAAACAAAAAGATAAGTTGGCAAAAAAAATTTATAAAAGTTATCAGAGGGCTCAATTAGATATTTTATATTTGAGTCAGCATTATAATTATTATCCTCAGATTGATATTTTTAAAGTTAAAGAAGGAGATACGAATTATCAAAAACCTGATGCAATGATTTTACAACAAATGGAGAGAAAACAGGAATTAGAGAATTTTGTTTCTATGATTAATCAGATTCACTCACATATGTCTAAAGAATCTTATTCCTTTATTGAGAGTGAATATTTGAATTTTTATAATCCTGACTGGTGGATACCTTATTTTTCAAGAGCAAGTTATTATCGATTGAAACATAAGGTGTTAGATGAATTAATTGAGTATACTCAATCTTTTTGGACTTCTGATGATCTAAGGAGATTGTTAAAATGATTTATTGCCATTTCTATACAAATTATGTATAATACCATTAATGTTTAATAAAGGAGACAGGATTCATGATTAAAAATTTAATTGGTGGTATTGCTGTTGGAATTGCAAATGTAATTCCAGGTGTAAGTGGTGGAACTATGATGGTTATACTTGGAATCTTTAATAGAACAATGGAGGCTATCTCAGGTATTTTAAAGAAAGAAAATGCTCATCGTAAAGATGATATCTTATTTTTATTTCAGGTTTTATTGGGTGCTGCTATTGGATTAATAGGATTTGCGAAAATTTTAGAGTTTTTATTCAATCATTATCCTACCCAAACAATGTATTGGTTTATTGGACTTATTGCTTTAAGTATTCCTTTATTTTTAAAAGGGGAAATGAAGGGTGAAAAGTTTAAGATTATTCCTTTGATTTGTGGATTAGCAATTATCTTTGCATTAGAATTTTTAAATCCTGGTGAAGGTAGTGTGAATGTCAATCCAGCATTTCCAACAGTTGATGTTATGTTATGTTTAACTATGATTGTTGTTGGTATGATAGGTGGAGCGACAATGCTGATGCCTGGTGTGAGTGGTTCTATGGTATTGTTAATTATTGGTCAGTATTATCTTTTTAAATCTTATTTAGCTAATGTGACAACTTTTCAATTGAATGTGCTTATTCCTTTGTGTTTTATTGGTATTGGTGTTCTGATTGGAATTGCTTTAAGTGCCAAAGTATGTGATTATTTCATTAAGCATTATAAGGCTGGATTCTTAAGTTTTATCTTAGGATTAATCATTGCTTCTTCACTTGTTTTGATTCCATTTGATGCTACATATGATGTGTTTATTATAGTGACTTCATTGTTGGCATTTGTATTTGGTGGAGTCATTGTCTTAGGATTAGGGAAATTACAGTAGCAGAAATGCTACTTTTTTTATTTTAGAGATTGATTTATCTTATTATAAAAAAGCAGTCAATATAAACTGCTTAGAATTCTTATAAAATAGCTTATTTTATGAATTGTTCATGTCTTTGATTGTGTATAATAACTGTTACAATTGAAATCAATACAATAATGATATTGGCTATGATTGTTCCAAGCCAAGTCATTGTCATAGTCCCAAAAAGAGGAGATGCTGCATTAAACATTGTATGAAATAATACACACATAAAAATACAACCTTTTCCTGATATCTTATAGATAGCCCCAATCAAAAAACGAAACGACATAACTTGTACTGCAAACATCCAAAAGTTGATAAGACCATCACCATGATTTGTTCCAGGAATAAAAAAGAGGGGAATATGCCAGAAGAACCAGATAATACCAGTATAAATTGATGATAAAATATAACCATATTTCTTATTGAATTCAGGCTGTAATATGTACATCCAACCAGATTCTTCTAAACCACCAATCATAAGACAGCCTGGTAAAGACAAGAAAAATGTATAAAAAGGAAGTGCTATTTTTGTATTCCCAGTTACAAACATGTGAATTAAGAAATACAATGTAAGAATGGCAATAACATATAAATAAGCGTATAGACTATTTTTTGCATAAAAAACAGTTTTTAACCATTCTTTGATATCTGTTATCTTGTTGTATTTTTTTAGAATAGCAAATGATGCAATGGCTGGTGATAGAATATAAATAGCAAAGGGGATATTCATTATAAATTGTTGTAATGTATTGACCCAATTATAAACTTTATATCCATATTGTCCGAGAATAATTAAAAGACCTGATGTTGAATAGGCTATGATAAATGTTAATAGTGTAAAGTGTAGGATCATTTTTTTGTTTGACATATTTTTATTGTCTCTTTTCCTGTGTGGTTTGTATATTTATTATTATAATTAGAAATTTGTCTGATAGAAAAAAGAAAGGCTTTTTTCAGGGATATGTAGACCATTTTCAATCAGTGTTGCAAGCATTTTTAATTGGTTCTGGACCTGTAGGGGACTCCAAGTAAATATTCCTGGATCTAACAAGAAACAAAAGATAGACAAAATGATTTGACTGATTTCATCAGGAAAGTCGCAATGTAATAATCCTTCTTGGATTCCCTCTTTGATAATTTGGGAAACAATTGGAGATAAAGACAATAAAATTTTTGCTAAAGATTTTTGATGTATATAAGCATTTTGAGGCTGGTGCAAGTATTCATCTAATTGTGAAGACACAAATGAAGTTCGATAATATGTATACAAGAGATTGAGTTTTTGTATGGCATTATCTTGTGATTGGTTAAGAAGTTCTTGGCATTGTAGAATAATACTATGATAAGTTCTTTCTACAAGAGCGTCAAATATCTCCTCTTTAGATTGAAAATAATAATAGATTCCCCCTTTAGCGATTCCAGCTTTTTGAGCAATTTCTCTCACTGAGCATGATGCTCCTTTTTCTTCAGTTAACAAATCTTCAAGACTATCTAAGATTAAATCTCGTTTATTCATGTTCTTCACCACCTTGTCTCATTATAGCATAAATTATAAAAGTTGACCAGTGGTCGAAAAATGTATATAATAAAGAAAAGTTGACCGTTGGTCAAAAAGGAGGAGACATATGTTTTATGTAATTCTTTGGGGGTTATTGTTGTTGATTTGTATTGGGTTGCTTATATATAATTTGGTTTTGTTAATGGGAATTGTTTATAGAAGGTGTAAAAAAAGAGAATATCAAAAGATGGTTCTACGTTTAATAAAAGGAGGCTTTCTATTCATTGGAGGAATTGTAATGACTATATGTTTAACAATGGTGACACAGACAACTGCTAATACACCATCCATTGTTAACAAACATAATCAAGTTATTGAAGGGAGCATTGCTGAACTCAAGGAAGTCAATTTAAATGGTAGAAAAGAATGGATTAGTATAAGAGGAGAAAGCACTCATAATCCAGTGTTACTGTTTTTGGCAGGTGGTCCAGGAGGAAGCCAAATGGCAGCAACTCGCTACGAATTATCAGAACTTGAGAAGCATTTTATTGTTGTAGGATGGGATCAGCCTGGATCTGGTAAATCCTATAAAGCAATCAAGAAATCTGATTTAACCATTCAAACTTATATTGATGATGGACATGCTTTAACAAAATATCTAAAGGAAAAATTTTCAGAAGAAAAAATATATATTGTTGGTGAATCATGGGGAAGTGCATTAGGCATTTTTTTAGCAAAAGAATATCCAAAAGACTATCATGCAGTTATTGGAACTGGCCAAATGGTTGACTTTTTGGAAACTGAAAAGTTAGACTATGAAAAAGCATTGGAAATTGCAGAGATTCGTCAAGATACTCAAAAGATTGAAAAATTAAAATCAAATGGATATCCACCTTATTATGATTCAGATATGGTATGGAAGAGTGCTGAATATTTAAATTATTTGTCCTCTTATATGACTAAAAATTCTCAAATTCATAATGGTGGCTATAATACAATGAGAGATATTTTTTCTATAGAATATGGAATCATTGATAAAGTTAATTATTTACGAGGAATTGTCACGACATTTAATCATGTCTATCCCCAATTATATGATATTGATTTGCGAGTAACACATGCTGAACTGAAGGTCCCTGTATACTTTTTTCTAGGAAGGCATGATATCAATGCACCTATTCAATTAGTAGAAGATTATGAGCGTATTTTAAAGGCACCCTATAAAGAAATTGTTTGGTTTGAACATTCAGGTCATAGTCCATGGATAAATGAATCACAACAGTTTGTAGAAGAACTTTTAAAAATCAAAGACCATGATTAATAAATTCATTTCACAAATACTCATAATTGGTATAGAATAGACACATAATGAATAGAGAAAAGAAAAGTTGTAAGTAACTTTGGAGGTATTCAATATGAATGTTGAGATTATAAATGTCGGTACAGAATTATTATTAGGTGAAATCGTTAATACAAATGCAACACTTTTACAAAAGATGTGTAAAGATTTAGGCTTTAATGTTTATTTTCAAACAGTTGTTGGTGATAATCCAGAACGTTTGTATGATTGCTTAAAATTAGCTTTTGATCGTGGTGCTGATTGCGTTATGACAACAGGTGGATTAGGTCCCACCAGTGATGATTTAACTAAAGAATTATCTGCTCAATATTTAGATTTAGACATGGTTTATAATGAAATGGAAGCGAAAAAAGTTGAAGAGAAATGTAAGTATTGTTCAAGTTCTTCTACTATTTCAAGTAACAATTTTAAACAAGCTTATTATCCAGCTGATGCTTATATACTAGAAAATGATATGGGTACAGCAAATGGATGTGTGATGCAAAAGGATGGTAAGATGATTGTGAACTTACCAGGACCACCTAAGGAGATACAATATGTTATTGAACATTCGTTATTACCTTATCTTTCACAATATAAACAGGAGACAATCTTTACTTTTGAATATACAACAATGTTTATTGGAGAAAGTCGAGTTGATGAAATTCTAAGAGATTTGATTGATGCTCAAGGTGATGTTTCTATTGCCCTCTATGCTGGTGAAGAAACTGTGAGAATTAGATTAGCAGTGAAAACGCACTCACAACAGCAAGCTGATCAAATGATGGAGACAACAAAGACAGAGATTGAAAAGCGTATTGGTCAATATATGATTGCTGAAAAAGATTTAAAAGAGGCTCTATTAAAGAAACTTCCATCTTTATCTATTGAATACAAAGGAACATTTCAATTAAAAGATGAATTTTTAAAACCTTTCTTTTCAATTCAACCACAAATAAGAATTGTTGTAGAAACGAGACAGGAAAAACTTGGAGAAGTTGTTGTTTTTCAATTTAATGATGACTATGTATTTAAAGTACCTACTTTTGTGAAAGCAAGGTATTCTTATGGCAAAGTAGAGGCTAGATTTGTAGCACAGTTATATAAATATCTTTTATCTCAGAAATGATAAATACCATATTTTAGGTGTGTAAACGCTTTTATTTTCATAATTTGAAAATTGTGCTGTATTTTAATGTGAAATGCAATGAAAAAATTGTATTTTCCTGATTTCTGTATATAATAACAATGTACTTTTTGAAGTACAGAATCGGGGGATATGAATGAGATATAAGATTGATAATTGTCATTATGAGTTGGTTAAGGATTTATTATCGAGTTTAGACTCATTGGTAAAAAATGTTGAAAAGGATGATCAAGGTGCAATTGTCACATTACAAGATGGCAATACCCGTGATGATTTAATGAATGCATTGAATCGCGGTCCTCTACATACATTTACACAAGAATCTCATGTGATTATCTTGTAAGAAGCTTTGTGCTTCTTTTTTTATAATATCAAAAATATGGTACTTTTAAAAACTATTCCTATCTTTATAGTATGTAAGAGTTTACAAATGATTTGTTTGTGAAAAATCTTTATAAAAATGTACAAACTTTCAATTTTTACTTGCGTAAATAGAAAATATACATATAATGGGAATTGTCCTAAGGGATGATGTATGTCATATAATATTCCTCGACATACACTCAGCAAACAAAAGTATTCATATGAGTTTACTCATATAAATGATCACTTGTTGGAGGCAGCAGTCCAACAAATATAGAGAACAGCAGCTCTATAGATCATAATATAGAAAAAGGAACGATGATTAGGGGTATCGTTCCTTTTTCTATGTTTCAATAAGTTCTATGAATCTTAATGTAGCGGGAGTGAGAGTCTTTCTTTTTAAATGAGCATAACCAATACTGCGTTTTGGAATCGGTGTTGATAAAGGGACTTCGAAAATCAACTTTTTTTGAAGGGCATCTAATGAGAATTCTTTGATAACACATGCTTTACCAAGATTATTTTTAGCAGCTTCTAAGAGTAAGTCATGTGAACCTAGTTCAATTGTAGGGGTTAAAAGAACCCCGTTATTCGCAAAGTGATTATCAACAAAATGACGTGAATTAGATGAACGTTCTAAAAGGACGAGAGGGGCATGAGAAATATCTTGTAAAGAATAAACTTTGTTTTCTTCTTGTTTGGAGACAAAGATATCATGAACTTGGAGGCATTCTTGGATGATGATTGTATCATCATGTAAAGGCATGTTGATAAAACCAATTTCTATTTGTCCTGTTTTGAGTAACTCAATGATTTCTAAACTAGTACGATTAACCATTTTAATTATGACTTGGGGATAAAGCTTATTAAATTTGACAAGATAGGGCATAATATAATTCTCACTTAATGTATCTCCAGCACCAATTGTGAGTTCACCTTTTGTGAGTTCATGTTGATTGACAATTTGGTTTTCAGCACTTGTAATCAGTGCCAAGGCGGCTGATATTTTTTGTGCTAATAGCTTTCCTTCTTTGGTTAAGAGGACCCCTTTAGACTGTCTAATGAATAATTGTGTGTTTAATTCTTTTTCTAAAGTATGGATGGCTTGAGAGACAGCTGATTGTGAGATAAAGAGATTTCTGGCTGCTAATGAGAAGGATAGTGTTGAGGCGGCTTCGTTAAAGATTTTGTATTGTTCAAGTTTGATATTCATATTAGTTCTCCTTATATCATATTTGTTAAATATTAATTTTACTAATAGATAAAAGTATCATATAATATTGCTGTTAATTCGTCAATGAATTGACTGAAAAGAATAAGTAAATCATTGAGATTATGTTATAAAGAAAGGAAGATATTATGTCTGGAATTGTTGTTGTAGGAAGCCAATGGGGTGATGAGGGAAAAGGGAAAATTACTGATTACCTTGCCCAAAAGGCTGATGTTGTTGTTCGTTATCAAGGTGGAAATAATGCTGGTCATACAATTGAATTTAATGGTCAGAAGTTTGCTTTAAGATTAATTCCTTCAGGAATCTTTACATCTGGGAATGTGATATTAGGAAATGGAATGGTGATTAATCCTAAGGCATTACTAGAAGAAATGAAGTATTTGAATGATGCTGGTGTTTCTACTGATGGCATAAAGATTAGTGATCGTGCGCATGTCATTTTACCATATCATTTGGAAATAGATGCTATGCAGGAAAAATTGCGTGGAGATAAAAATATTGGAACAACAAAAAAAGGTATTGGTCCGACTTATGTTGATAAATATGCACGTATTGGTATTCGTGTTGGAGAATTTATTCATGAAGAATTATTTCGTTCAAGACTTGAAGAAGTTTTGCCTTTAAAATTAAGAGAATATCCAGAATTAGATTTTCATGTGGAAGATATCTTCCAAGAATATAAAGAATATGCTAAAATGATAAAACCAATGGTCACTGATACTGGTTTATTATTGGATGAATATTTTAGACAAGATAAGAAAGTTTTGTTTGAGGGTGCACAAGGAACAATGTTAGATATTGATTATGGAACATATCCATATGTCACAAGTTCTCATCCTGGTGCCAATGGTGTTTGTGAAGGGGCAGGAATTGGTCCTGTCAATATTGATGAAGTTATTGGTATTGTCAAGGCGTATACAACACGTGTTGGTTCAGGCGCTTTTCCAACAGAGATTGATGATGAAGTAGGAAATCGTATTCGTGAGGTTGGAAGAGAATATGGAACAGTGACAAAACGTCCACGTCGTATTGGATGGTTTGACGCTGTTGTTGTGAATCAGTCAAGAAGAATGAGTGGTTTAACTGGATTATCTATAATGTTATTGGATGTCTTAACTGGTATTGAAACATTAAAGTTATGTACAGCTTATCAGTTGAATGGTGAAATCATTCATGCATTACCTGCAGTTATTCAAGAGTTGGATAAGGTTGAACCTATTTACGAAGAAATGCCTGGCTGGAGTGAAGATATTACGCATGTCACTTCATTTGAAGAATTACCTATAAATTGTCAAAATTATTTAAAGAGAATCAGTGAATTGGTTCATTGTCCAATAGCAATGTTCTCAGTTGGTCCTGATAGAGAACAAACAATTATATTAAAAGAAGTGATTTAGAGGAGGGAAAGTGTGAAAAGAGAATTAGTGATTGTCTTAGATTTCGGAGGACAGTACAATCAGTTAGTTGCTCGTCGAGTGCGTGAATGTAATGTTTATTGTGAAATTTATTCATATAAAGTTGATATTGAAAAGATTAAAGAAATGAATCCGAAAGGGATTATCTTAACGGGTGGTCCAAATAGTTGTTATGAAGAGAATTCACCAACATATTCAAAAGAGTTATTTGAATTAGGGATTCCAGTTTTAGGTTTATGTTATGGTGCACAATTAATGCAGCATGTAATGGGTGGAAAAGTTGAACGTGCTGATGTGAGAGAATATGGAAAATCAAATTTAACTGTTAACAACAATTCTCCACTTTTTAGCGATGTTGCTAAAGATAGTATTTGTTGGATGAGTCATTTTGATTATATTTCTCAGATTGCCCCAGGTTTTGAGATCACTGCAACAACTCCTGATTGTCCAGTTGCTGCTTGTGAAAATATTGCTCAAAATTTATATGCAATTCAATTCCATCCTGAAGTTTTACATACACAAGAAGGAACAAAGATGTTATCAAACTTTGTTTTAAATGTTTGTGGATGTCAAGGTGATTGGCGTATGGATTGTTTTGTTGAGGAACAAATCAAAGCAATTAGAGAAAAAGTTGGAAATGGCAAAGTTTTATGTGCTTTATCTGGTGGGGTTGATTCATCAGTTGCGGCTGTTTTATTATCAAAAGCCATTGGTAATCAATTGACTTGTGTTTTTGTTGATCATGGTTTACTTCGTAAAAATGAAGGTGATGAGGTTGAAGCTATCTTTGGACCTAATGGTAATTATGATTTGAATTTTATTAGAGTTAATGCACAACAAAGATATTATGAGAAATTAAAAGGTATAGAAGATCCTGAAACAAAGAGAAAAATCATTGGTGAAGAGTTTATTCGTGTCTTTGAAGAAGAGGCTCAAAAGATTGGTACAGTTGATTTCTTAGTTCAAGGAACAATTTATCCTGATGTTGTAGAAAGTGGCTTAGGTGGCGAATCTGCTGTCATTAAGTCCCATCATAATGTCGGCGGATTACCTGATTGTGTAGATTTTAAAGAAATTATTGAACCTTTAAGAGATTTATTTAAAGATGAAGTTCGTGCTTGTGGCTTGGAGTTGGGATTGCCTTATGAGATGGTTTACCGTCAACCTTTCCCTGGTCCAGGTTTGGGCGTACGTTGTTTAGGTGCTATAACGCGTGACCGTTTGGAGGCTGTACGTGAGTCCGATGCTATTTTGCGTGAAGAGTTTCAGATTGCCGGATTGGATAAAAAGGTATGGCAATACTTTACAGTAGTACCCGATTTTAAATCTGTTGGTGTACGTGATAATGCCCGTTCTTTTGATTGGCCGGTGATTATTCGCGCTGTCAACACGGTAGATGCTATGACGGCTACTATCGAACCGATAGAATGGCCTATCCTGATGAAGATAACAGACCGTATACTGAAAGAAGTGAAGAATGTAAATCGCGTTTGTTATGATATGTCTCCGAAACCTAATGCGACTATAGAATGGGAATAGAGAGACTTTTTAAGTGATATTTCGATAGCCTCAATTTTTTGTAAGTTGAGGCTATTTTTTTTAATATGTTGAACCTTGCCACATTGAATTTGACAGATGTTTAATCTGATTGATATATGATTTGCGTTGGTGTAAACCATAGTGTAAACCGGCACCAATTGATGTATAAAAGAAAAAGGCACCCAAGAGTGGAAGCCTCTCAAATGC
>ERZ836939.1258-NODE-1258-length-30063-cov-5.696914_pt1 | contig 30063 bp, 28 predicted proteins | sample MGYA00519912_ERZ836939 | MGnify/ENA primary metagenome ERZ836939 (study PRJEB31850, sample SAMEA3708810) | human gut metagenome | biome: human gut; feature: human-associated habitat; material: faeces | place: China | collected 2014 ...
TCTACCTCTGCCTGATAGGAATACATCTGCTTAATGTCTTAACTAAATGACATTGGTCCACAGGCAGCACCTTCATTCCCGGAGCTTTGCTGTCACACAGTTGAAGACATGAAGGTTATGGATGCAAGAGATTTGATTTATTTTCGTGTTTCAGAAGAGGACTTAAAGGTTCAGGAAGAAACGATTATTCCGTTTTGGGAGAAACGTTCGATTCGTCATAAAATTCTGGAAAACATGAGTGAGGAATGGAAAGACGCCTATGCCGCAGGTATTTTTACGGAATTTATGGAACAACGTGGTCCGGGACATACGGTTGGCTCTGAGAAGATTTACAAAAAAGGTTTTCAAGATTATAAAAACGATATTATTGAGGCAAGAAATCGTCTTGACTTTTTAAACGACAAAGAAGCATTTGATAAGAAAGCACAGTTAAATGCGATGGAAATCTGCTGTGATGCGATTATGATTTTAGGTGAAAGATATGCGGCCTATGCAAGAGAACTTGCAGAAAAGGAGACAGATGAGATCCGTAAGCAGGAATTGCTGCAGATCGCGGCAAACTGCGATGTCGTACCGGCGCATGCACCGAAGACGTTTTGGCAGGCGATTCAGATGTACTGGTTTGTTCATCTTGGGGTGACAACAGAGCTCAACCCTTGGGATGCGTACAGTCCGGGAAGACTTGATCAGCATTTGAACCCATTTTATCAGAAGGATACAGAAGATGGTATTCTGGATGATGAGAAAGCGCTTGAGCTGCTTGAATGTCTGTGGGTGAAATTCAATAATCAGCCGGCGCCGCCAAAAGTTGGAATTACTTTAAAAGAGAGTGGTACTTACACTGATTTTGCAAACCTGAATACGGGTGGCATCACACCTGATGGGGAAAATGGTGTCAACGAAGTAAGCTATCTGATCTTAGACTGCATGGATGAGATGAAATTGCTCCAGCCAAGTTCGAATGTTCAGATCAGTAAGAAAACGCCGACAAAATTTTTGAAACGTGCGTGTGAGATTTCGAGAAAAGGATGGGGACAGCCTGCATTCTATAATACAGAGGCGATTATTCAGGAATTATTAAACGCCGGAAAATCGATTGAAGATGCAAGACGCGGAGGTACAAGCGGCTGTGTGGAGACAGGTGCATTTGGAAATGAGGCATATATCCTGACGGGATATTTCAATCTGCCGAAAATTTTGGAACTCACCTTATACAATGGTTACGATATTGTAAGTAAAAAGCAGATTGGTATTCCGCTTGGATATGCGAAAGATTTTAAGTCATATGATGAACTATATGAGGCATATAAAAAACAGGTAGAGCATCTTATCGACATTAAAATAGAGGGAAGCAATATTATTGAAAAAATCTATGCGGAATATATGCCGGCTCCATTTCTTTCTATTATTACCAACGACTGCATTTCAAGAGGAAAAGATTACAATGCGGGCGGTGCAAGATACAATACAAATTATATTCAGGGTGTTGGTATCGGAACGATTACAGACTCTCTTGCTGCAATCAAATACAATGTATTTGATGAAAAGAAATTTACAATGGAAGAATTAATAGAGGCACTTGAGCACAACTTCGAAGGATATGATATGATTGCCAATTTGGTACGCAATAAAACACCTAAGTATGGCAACGACGATGATTATGCAGATAACATCATGAAAGATGTGTTTAATTTCTACCAGAAAACAGTTACGGGAAGACCGAATATGAAGGGCGGTACATATCGTGTTAATATGTTGCCAACGACTTGCCATGTATATTTTGGTGAAGTAATGAATGCAAGTCCAAATGGACGTCTTGCACAGAAACCGGTATCAGAAGGAATTTCACCGGAAAAGGGCGCGGATGTGAACGGACCGACAGCAGTTATCAAATCATGCTCAAAAATGGATCATTTAAGAACCGGCGGAACACTTCTGAACCAGAAGTTTACACCTAGTGTTGTAAAAGGTGAGGAAGGACTTGATAACATGGCGAACTTAGTAAGAGCTTATTTTAACATGGACGGACATCATATTCAGTTCAATGTAATTGACAGAGAAACATTGATTCGGGCGCAGCAAAATCCAGATGAGTATAAAGATTTGATTGTGCGTGTTGCGGGATATAGTGATCATTTCCGCAACCTGAGCAAAGCGCTTCAAGATGAGATTATTGAGAGAACAGAGCAGTCATTTAATTAAAAAGCAAGGAGAATAAGATTATGAAATTAGGATTTATAGGCGCCGGAAATATGGCGAAAGCAATGATTGGCGGTATTTTAAAAAATAATATTTTTAAGCCGGAGGAAGTGATTGCATCTGACTTGCATGAGCCGGGGCTCAGACAGGCAAAAGAAAGTCTTGGAATTCATGTTACTACAGACAATAAAGAGGTTGCAAGAACAGCAGAAGTGCTCGTTCTGTCTGTGAAACCACAGTTTTATGATGCAGTAATTAAAGAAATCAAAGAGTTGATTACAGAAACTCAGATTATTGTTACTATTGCACCGGGTAAGACATTGGAATATCTGGCGGGTGCATTTGAAAAACCGGTAAAACTTGTACGCACGATGCCAAATACCCCTGCGCTGGTAGGAGAAGGAATCACAGGTGTTTGCCACAATAATTTAGTTACAAAAGAAGAGCTTGATTATATATGTAATATTTTGAGTGGATTTGGAATGGCTCAGGTATTAAGTGAAAACTTAATGGATGTGGTTGTATCTGTCAGTGGAAGTTCGCCGGCATACGTGTTTATGCTGATTGAGGCAATGGCAGATGGAGCAGTTGCGGATGGAATGCCGAGGCAGCAGGCTTATCAGTTTGCAGCACAGGCAGTGTTGGGAAGCGCAAAGATGGTGCTTGAGACAGGAAAGCATCCGGGAGAGTTGAAAGATATGGTATGCTCACCAGCCGGTACAACAATTGAGGCAGTTCGAGTATTAGAAGCAAAAGGTTTTAGAAGCAGTGTAATAGAAGCAATGAAAGCTTGTGTAAAAAAGGCAAAAGGGCTATAAGATATAGGATCCGCACATCGGAATGATGTGCGGGTTTTTAAATTAAACGAATATTAAGAAATTTCCTATCTGCCTCTTAAAATTTGTTTGATAATCTTGTATACTACAAGGGAGGTGATGATTATGTTTAAAATATTAGTATGTGATGATGACAAAGAAATTGTAGAGGCAATTGAAATATATTTGACACAGGAAGGTTATGAGGTATTAAAAGCCTATGATGGAGAGGAAGCGATTCAGACATTGAAAAAAGAGCACGTCGATCTCCTGATTATGGATGTGATGATGCCAAGACTGGACGGAATCAGAGCAACCCTTAAGATCCGTGAAGAGAACAGTCTGCCAATTATTATTTTATCTGCAAAATCAGAGGATGCAGATAAGATTTTGGGGCTGAATATCGGAGCGGATGATTATGTTACAAAACCATTTAATCCGTTAGAGCTTGTTGCGAGAGCAAAATCGCAGCTTAGAAGATACACACAGCTTGGAAGTACAGTGCAGGATGAGAAGAAAGAAGTGTACGAAGTCGGCGGACTTTCGATTAACGATGAACTTAAAGAAGTGACGGTAGATGGTGAATCGGTAAGACTGACACCGATTGAGTACAATATTTTGTTGCTATTAGTAAAAAATCAAGGGAAAGTCTTTTCTATCGACCAGATTTATGAAAATATCTGGAACGAAGAGGCGATAGGAGCGGACAACACAGTTGCAGTTCATATTCGCCATATTCGTGAGAAAATCGAAATTAACCCGAAAGAACCAAGATATCTGAAAGTTGTGTGGGGGGTAGGATATAAGATAGAAAAGCTTTAGAAGGGAGTATTTATGAAACATTGGTACAAATCAGCACCGATGAAAGGAATTCTTCTGATTCTGGAGCATATTTTTGCAGTACTGGCAGTGCTTTGTGTTGTATTTATTTTGATTTATCCGGGACAGGAGTATGGGAAGAATCTCAATGATCTTTCAAAGGGTGAGTATAAGGAAACCAGAGGGTTTGAAGAGAATCTGCAGTCGGCATCGCACACTATTTTGAATCAGATTGATCGTCAGAAGAATCTTGAGACAGACGGAAAATATGATGCGAATAAGCTTGTGGATATTATGGCATACATGGATTCCCAAAAGATTACAGGGGAAGATGAATCCGGAATCGCATATCGCTTAGGAGATTTATCGGACTGGGTTGACAATTGGGGAACGGAGGAAAGCTCAGGAGACAATATTATCGTATGCAAAAAAGCGGATGGTACATACGCATACTATACGGAAGAAGAGTTTGCAAAGCTGTTCAAAGAAGGACTGAAGTTCTCAGACGATACTTCTGATGTTGATCAGATGGAAGAGTTGGAAGATGGATATGTAGAAGAGAATTATTATGATGAAGATGTGATGCAGGTATTGGATGCGGATGGAAAGGTAGTCTATACGGATTGCTGGAATATGACTGCTATTCCGGAGCGCTATATGACGGCAGATGGAAAGTCATTGCTGCAGATTGTAAATGAGAATCCAAAGTGGAATGGAAAGCTCAGTGAGATTTATCGAGCATTGAGTAACACGCTTTCTAATCTGGAAAGTGAACTGAGCGCATATGAGCAGTTCCAGGAATACTGGACAGAAGGAAACACAAACCTTACCTATATATTTGCAGATTTTAACAGTGGAAAATTATACACGAACCGACAGGTATATACGGACATTAACAACATGCAGGAATATGTAAAAAATCTCACCGAGAGTGGAAAGTATGTAGTTGTGACACCAAAACTTGCGGATTTCAAGACAAATCTGGATACGGAAGCGGATAATTGGTCTTCGAGAACAATGGCCGGTACAGACAACTATATGTATGTGGTTTCGGTTGATACGAAATATCCGATTCAGGACAGCTTTTATTTGCAAAATAAGTTGTTTGATAAATATGCACCAATGATCAACACAATGCTTGTTGTCGCACTTGTTTCGATTGCGGGATTTTTTATTGGATTTGTATGGCTCACCATTATTGCAGGGCGCAATGGAAAAGATGACGGTGTGCACCTTATGTGGTTTGACCGGGTTAAGACGGAGCTTGCGCTTGCGTTGATTGTTGGTGTGTGGGTGTTGGCACTCTCTTTTGTCTATGCGCTTATTGACACGTGGGGGGTGAAATACTGGAGCAATGGATATCGAACCTATGCGGCGACGATTTTGGAACGAGGATTTTTAGATGATGATTGGATCTTGCTTGGTTTTGCAATGCTTTTATGCTGTGTGGCATTTTTTATCGGCTATCTGAGTATTGTCCGAAGAATCAAGGCGAAAATGCTGTGGAAGAACAGTGTTCTGCGCTGGCTGATTCGTGGTCTGAAGAAGTTTTTTGCATATAGAAGCTGCACATTTAAAGTGACAGCAGGTGCACTGGCATTTATTGTGGTACACTGGATTGCGATCGGTACAATGGGAACCGGCGGCTGGATGTTTGTCATGTTCCTCGTTGAGGGAGTGACCCTGTATTATCTGATCCGAAAAGCGATTGCAAGACAGAAACTCAAAGACGGAATTCGTCACATTGCAGATGGAAATGTAGAGTATCAGATTCCGACGAAGGGATTGAAAGATGATGAACTTGATATGGCATTGCACATCAACCATATCGGGGAAGGATTGAGCAAAGCGGTAGAGAAAAGTATGAAAGATGAGCGTTTGAAGACGGATCTGATCACAAACGTATCTCATGACATTAAGACACCGCTTACATCAATCATTAATTATGTTGATCTGTTGAAACGTGAAAATATTCAAGATCCGAAGATTCAAGGATATTTGGATATTCTGGAGGCGAAGGCCCAGAGGCTGAAACATCTGACGGAGGATGTGGTAGAAGCGTCGAAGATCAGCAGTGGAAATATTACGATGGAATATATGAATATCAATTTTGTGGAAATGATTAATCAGACAACCGGTGAGTTTACGGAGAAATTTGAAAAGCGAAATCTTCAGATTGTGTTGAATGTTCCGGAGAAGCCAGTTATGGTCCGCACCGATGGAAGACGGATGTGGCGTGTAATTGAGAATATTTATAACAATGCGGCAAAATATGCGCTGGAAGGCACGAGAGTTTATGCGAATTTGATTGAAAAAGAGCATACAGTGGAGTTTTCGTTGAAGAATATCTCTGAGCAGCCATTAAATATCTCGGCAGATGAGCTGACCGAGCGGTTTATCCGGGGAGATGTATCAAGAAGTACGGAAGGCAGTGGTCTAGGTCTTTCGATTGCAAAGAATCTGACAGAATTACAGGGCGGAAAATTTGAACTATATCTGGATGGAGATTTATTCAAGGTTACGATCGTATTTCCGAAGGCGGTTGTTGGACAAAGTGTGACAAAACCTTAAAAGAGGTTACGGGTTAGTAACAAAATGAAAGACAGGGGATGAAAAAATTCCTTGTCTTTCTTGCGTTTCGGGTGCAGAACTTGTAGAATAATGGGTGATAGTTGAAAAAAGTAAAAGAGGTCAGTTTTATGGAAAAAATAAAAGAACTGTTACAACAGAGTTTGAATATAGATTTTATTGCAGCAACGCTTAGCAATCCGCGAGAGAAAGACGGGCTAAAAAAAGTGAAGGTAAGACCGATTTTGAAAAAGGGAGTGTTGCTGTTTCAGTGTGAGGAACACCAAAACAATCAGGTGTTTCATGAAAATTGTGATGCAGCTCAGGTGGTGTCTGTACTGTGCGGATATATGGAAAAGTTTCGCCAGATGCAGATGGAGACAAAAACAGTAAAATACACAGTGCTTGTGAGTAAAAAAGGGAAGGTGACGATTCAGAAAAAGCAGCAGACTGGCTGTGTAAAAGAAGTGGATCTTTCTCATAATAGAAGTAAGCGGTATATCTTAGAAGAAGGAACAACAGTTCCGTTTTTGCAGGATTTGGGAGTCATGACGGCAGAGGGAAAGATTGTCAGGACAAAATTCGACAAGTTTCGTCAGATTAACCGGTTTCTGGAATTTATAGAAGATATCCTGCCACAGCTTGACAGGGACAAGGAAGTGACAATTCTTGATTTCGGATGTGGAAAATCTTATCTGACATTTGCAATGTATTATTATCTGCATGAATTAAAACAGATAGATGTTCGTATTATAGGATTAGACCTGAAAAAAGAGGTGATACGTCATTGTAATGAGCTGAGTGAAAAATATGGATATAAAAAGCTGAAGTTTTTGGAGGGAAATATTGCGGACTATACGGGCGTGAATGAAGTGGACATGGTCGTGACGCTGCATGCCTGTGACACTGCAACAGATTTTGCGCTTGCCAAAGCGGTCGGATGGAATGCAAAGGTAATCTTATCCGTTCCGTGTTGTCAGCATGAATTGAACAGGCAGATCAAAAATGAGATTCTTGCACCGATCCTGAAATATGGTCTGATCAAGGAGCGATTGGCAGCGCTTGTGACCGATGCGATGCGGGCGGAATATTTGGAAGGACAAGGCTATGATGCACAGATTTTAGAGTTTATCGATATGGAGCATACGCCAAAAAATATCCTGATTCGTGCGGTGAAGAGTGGCAATCAAAAAAAGAATGGGGAGAAATTGGAGGCCTGCGAGCAGTTTTTGAATATCGCGCCTACATTGAAAAAGCTATTAGAAGAAAAAGAGGTATAGTAAATGAAAGACAGAATCATTAAAATAGGGGTTTTGACGGCTGTTTTTATCGTTGCTGTGATCGTGTTCAGTTTTATCACGAATCAGGGCAATTCTGACATGACAGTTGAGATGAATGCGGCGACATTCCCGACCATTTCCTTTGTGACAGACGGAGATGAAATCAATCATCTTGTGGGATATAAGGATGAGATGAATATTCCGGCAATGCGCGATACGATCACACCAGTGAATGCAGATAACACAGTAGAGATTCGCATGAATTTGTATGAGATGGATCCGGAGTCGCTTACGTATGAGGTATATACATTAAACGGAGAGGACCGGCTTTTACAAAAGACGGAGAAGACACTTAAAGAAACAATGACCTTGAGTGTCGGAAATGTTCTGACCGAGGGGACAGAAGGTGTTTTGAAGATTACATTGAACATAGATAAAGACAATAAAATTCGCTATTATACAAGAATTGTGAAGTCAGATGAATACTATGTGAAGGAATGTATTGATTTTGCAAACACACTTCACACGAATATGTTGAATAAGTCAGACACAGACAGTATTACAGCTGTGATTGAACCAAATGAAGAGGGAGATAATACCACACTTCAACATGTGACGATCCATTCAGATCTGGATCATGTCACATGGGGAAAACTTTCACCTGAGATTTCCGGCGATATCCAGTGGGATATTAAAGAAACAAATTCTACTTACACGGCGATTCAGTTGAAATATCAAGTTAAGTGTAAAGGAGACGACAATGATCAGGAGACATATAATGTAAGAGAATTCTTCCGTGTGCGCTATCTGAAAGGAAAGCTTTATCTTTTGGATTATGACCGGACGATGAATCAGATATTGGAGTCTTCTAACCAGATTTTATCGGGAAAAGGAATCAACCTTGGAATTGTTCCGAAAAATGTTCAATATGAGACAAATGAGGACGGAAGTATTGTGTCATTTATTCAGGAGAGAGAACTGTGGTGCTTTGATAAGAATGAAGATTCGTTGGCGCTTGTATTTAGTTTTGCAGATACCGAGAAAGAAGATGTGCGGAATCTGTATGACCAGCATGCAATCAAAATTATTTCCATGGATAAGAATGGAAATACGACATTTGCAGTCTATGGATATATGAACCGTGGGGAACATGAAGGAGAAGTAGGTGCGGCGATTTACTACTTTAATCTGTCTCAAAATGTTGTGGAAGAGAAAGCGTTTATTCCAAGTAATAAATCTTTTGCAATTGCAGAAGAGGAGCTTGGGAAACTGGTATATTACAACAATGAACAGAACATGTTGTATGTGTTAGTGGACGGAACTATTTATAAAGTAAATTTGAAGACCGGTGAAAAAGAAGTGGTTGTAGAATCGTTAGCAGAAGGTCAGTACGTTGCGGGAGACGACGGACATCTGATTGCTTACCAGGATAATGGAGGACTCAATGATTCTACGGAAGTGACTATTTTGAATTTCATGACCGGAGAGACACAGAAGGTGACAGCGGCAGAAGGTGAAAATATACGACCTCTTGGATTTATCTCAGAAGACTTTGTGTATGGAACCTTAAGGGCATCAGATGCAGGAAAAACAGTGTCTGGTTCTGAGATACTTCCAATGTACAAGCTGGAAATCAAGGACTCTGATGACAAGATTGTAAAGACATATGAATTTGAAAATGTTTATATTTCAGATGTATTTGTGGAAAACAATATGATCACATTGAACCGTGTGACAAAGAGCGGAGATACTTATACTTCAATAGACAGAGATTATATTACAAATAATGAGGAGAAGGCGGAGAGCAATATTTCTTTACAGGAATACTCGACCAGTTTGAAAGAGCTGCAATACCGACTTGTATATGCAGATGGTATCGATGATAAGAAACCAAAGATTTTAAAACCGAAGCAGGTATTGTATGAGAATCCTACAACGGTTGCGTTTGACAGTGAGAGTGAAAAAGGAAAATTCTATGTATACGGTCTTGGACAGATGCTTGGCTTATATGACAAAGCCGGATATGCAGTTCAAAAGGCCGATGAGGTATCAGGCGTAGTGGTATCTTCAGATCAGGCGTACGTCTGGGAGAGAGGAAACCGCGATCTTCGGTATGAAGTGGAGATGGAAGGATTTACGGTTCAGGAAGGTGAGTCGACCTTTGTGGCATGTATTCGCCAAATTTTGGCGTTGGAGGGCAAGAACGTCAATGTGGCAGAGGAGATGAACGCAGGTAAACCGGCAATTGATATTCTAAGTGAATATTCCGGCGGAGAGGGAATGGATTTGACTGGATGCACAACAGAGGAGATGCTTTATATTATCGGAAGAGGAACTCCGGTCATCGCAATGACAGATAGTTCCAATGCAGTACTTTTGATCGGATATGACACATCAACAGTCACTTATATTGATCCGGCAGACGGAGCAGTCAGAACAAGTACAGCAGAAGAAATTGATTCTATGGTAGCTGGAAGTGGTCATACGTTTATCGGATATGTGAAATAAGAAAAAAATTGGGGTATCGCTTAGGCGACATCCCAATTTTTTTTGTACATGTATGTGTCGGATAACACATTTTTGTACCGATAAATGCTGAGTACAATTCCCAGAAGAATGTAAGTTACAACCATAGTAACGCCCCCATAGGAGAAAAATGGTAAAAAAGTGTAGGTAGGAAATACAAGTCCAAGTGTAACTAGCACATTCCAAAAAGCGGAGACAAAAAATACTATTCCACATCCGTATCCCATCATCATTCCAAGCTGATTTTTCTGTGAGGAAGAAATCTGGAATATTTTTCTGATCAATAAGAGAATAAGAAGAACGGCAACAAGAGCCACTAATATTCCGTAATAAGCGGAAAGTGTGGATAGAATATAATCACTGTTTTGCCCTTCCTGCAGTAGTGATTTCTTATTGCTTGCGCCGATAAAAGCGCTGTTTGTTACGATACTGCGGAGTGTTTGCAGTGCATGGTTTTCCACCGTAGGATCAAACAATGCGTGAATACGTGCAATTTGATATGGCGCAAGCTTTCCGGTCTGCATCAGAATCGCAACACTGGCAATCGGGAATGAAATAGAGATTCCCCAAAATGCCGTCAAAAATTTCTTTTTATGGAATGTAAACCATCCTTTCCATACAGCAATGGTCAATAGGCTTGCCAGCATGAAAAATAGTGAAATGGTTACCCCGAGATTCGGCAGCTCCAGCGTTAAAAAAAGCGGAAGAGCCATCCAAATGAAAATTTTTGGAACAACGCGCCAGCCCTTTCCTCGATACTGATATAGGATTGCGCCGAAAAGCGGCACGTACAGAAAGAACAACGGTGACATTATAAGCACTTTGGATAAAATGCGCATATAAAGAGTTCCGTTGAGGCGCATCTCCACTATAAATATTTGGAAAGCGAAAAACAATAGGAAGATCGTGGCAATCCACTTGGAATATTTTCCGATCAGGCTGTAATCGATCCTATAGACTACAATCATCGCACTAAAACTGATTATTGCATTAAATATATGATGGCGGAAAAAATATGCGTTATTGTCTGGAATATATCTCGTGACGAGATACTGTATCAAAATGCTGAAAAGTGTCAGTATACCGATTGCCACAATTATGCGCCAAGCCATCTGCGGGCGATGGAGCTGATCCATCTCCACACCTGTCTGAACAGGATCCCCCATATCATTTAGCGCCGCTTTTAAAGCATCGTCTTTGCTCATGTCCTCTGCTATATTGTCTGCCACCTGTTCTTCGATGTGCCCCCTGATTTCATGATAAATGGAAGCATGTGCTTTTTTACAGCGGATTTGTTCTAATAAAGTTTTCAAATATTCCTCCATATAGATTACACCTCCAATAACATGACGTCGGCTACAGCACCGACATATTCGTTCCATTCTTCTTGTTTCTGAACCAATAATGCATGCCCCTCTTTGGTTATGTGATAATACTTTCGTACTTTTCCAAGTACCTCTTTCTCGTAAGAAGCCACAATATTCTTTCCTTCCAGATTGTGAAGCAAAGGATATAAGGAACCGGCTTTCAGTTCGAAAACATTCTGTGAACGCTCACGTAATGTGGAAATCATCTCGTACCCATACATATCCTTTTCCGACAAAAGCTTGAGAAGGAGCATCGTAACACTCCCTGAAACTAATGTTTTATCAATTGACATTGAAATACCTCCTTTTTATGTGTAGGATAACTATATATAGTTTAACTATATAATATATCGGTAGACTATATATATCAAGTGAAAAACATATAAAAAAATAGGAAAGAGAATATCATCACTCTTTCCTATTTTTTACTATGAGACTTGTTTTTTAAAAAGTATATATTGATATTTGTGTAAGGCAGTATATACAATCATTCCCAGTACACCGCATGAAATAATCTCGCCGATGCCGACTGTGAGCATCATAAATGGGATTGGGAGTAGTACACCGTAAGCATAGCGAAGTACAAAAGGAACAACGACAATATTTGCCAAAATCGGAGGAAGTGGTGCAAGGAATTTTGATCTTTTACGTAACAAATAAGTAAATAACGCACCGATTAACGTCGCAAGGCTTCCGAAAATAATATCCGGAAGAAGCGCACCACCGAGGATGTTACCAATCAGACATCCGATGAATAGTCCCGGAATAGCTGCCGGAGTAAATACCGGTAAGATAGTCAATGCTTCAGCGATACGAACCTGTACCTCCCCAAAGCTGGATGGTGCAAATACGATTGTCAACACCACATAGATTGCAGCGATCATGGCTGCCTGTGCCATAAATAATACACTTTTGTTTTTCATATTCTGTTTTCTCCTTTAGTTTTGTTTTACGAGTGGAAGGTCACGAACACTCGGTTTAAATTGCCCTTAAGACCTTGTTTTTATGGGCTTTGCAACGAGTAATAGTGTAGCATAGAGAGAGGGGAAAATCAAGGCGTACCCACAATTTACCCACAATGAAAATAATACTAGGTAATTGGAAGAAGTTTTATGATTATGCAAATATAGCAGTTCATGCTACTGCATTAGGAACATTTGGAAGATGTGGAGTTTATAAGGGGGATGTTGGAATTGGGCCAACAATTTTGGGGTTAGGTGAAGCGTCATCTCATGCAGCACAATCGTTAAATATAATAATGTTGACATATTTAGAATGTATAAAAGGAATGTATGCAACTATCGAAGGAATGGTGATTACTAAATGGACTGATGAGATCAAAAGAATATATAAGGAGATTGAAGAAAACCTTGATAAAAAGATTTAAATATTAAATCAGACGCTTAACAATTTTATTGATTATTTGAATTATGTGATGAATATAAGACTTCAATGTAGCAGCAGGTAATTGAAAGCAAATTAAGAATATGCTATAATTTCGGCATGGGAAACCAGAGCCGGGCGGCTTACCCTCTTTTACGGAGGGATTCACCCTCCAGTCGAAAGAAAGGAGGGCGATGCTGATGTATGTTACATATTCTGATCTGATTCAGTTATTAATATTCATTGTTGCCCTTGTAGGTCTTTGTTATGAGATTTTCAAGGATAAACGAAAATAGCCGCCATTACTGCAATAATGACGGCTGTTTGTAAAACAGTTTAATTCATTAATGAGGTAGCCGCTTGTGGTTTCCCTTTTGTATTTTCAATATAGCACATTTCAAGAGCTTCTTCAAGTGTCACCTAGCTTTTTTCTTTTACTAATGCTATAATCGTTACTGTTCACTTCATAAAAGAAAGGACAACAGTACATGAAAGTTTTGATATTATCTTGTAACACAGGAGAAGGGCATAATTCTGCCGGGAAAGCCGTAAAGGAATATATAGAAAGTCATGGGGATCAGGCAGAGTTTATTGATTTGATGATGCTGAGTGGCAAAAAGACATCGAAGGCTGTAGGAGGCTTATATGTTAATGTGGTAAAGCATTGTCCGCACCTTTTTGGGCTGGTATATCGGCTTGGGAGGCTGATTTCTTCGGCGAAGCGGAAATCACCGGTTTATTTTGCGTGTGCAAGATTGGGGAAAAAATTGAAACAATATTTGGAAAATAAAGACTTTGATATAATTGTGACACCGCATTTGTATCCGGCGGAGACATTGACGTGGATGAAGCGAAAAGGAATTTTGAGGCAGAGGACCGTTGCGATTGCGACCGATTACACAAGTATTCCATTCTGGGAGGAGACCGAGTGTGATTATTATGTGATTCCGCATGAAGACTTGATAAATGAATTTGTATCAAGGGGTATTCCGAGAGAAAAACTGCTCCCTTGGGGGATTCCGGTCAGAGAAAAGTTTGGCAGGAGATTGGACAGGAAAAAAGCCAGAGAAATCTGTCAGCTGCCTCAAGACGGCTTGATTTATCTTGTAATGAGTGGAAGTATGGGATTTGGAAAGATCCAGATTTTTGTGCTGGAGCTTGCGAGAAGACTGAAAGAAAATGAAGAGATTGTTGTAATCTGTGGGAATAATAAGAAACTGGAAGAGACTTTAAAAAGAGAACTTAGAAGGGATAGAAGGGTACGCATCCTTGGTTTCACAGAGCAGGTGGCAGAGTACATGGAAGCGTGTGACGTCATTTTTACGAAACCGGGGGGCTTAAGCAGTACGGAAGCAGCGGTGAGCAGAATTCCGATCATCCACACAAATCCAATTCCGGGATGTGAGAATCGGAATCTGGAATTCTTCGAGGAACGGCATATGTCAATTGGGCGAAGGAGTTTCTTTGGACAACTGAGGGCTGGACAGAAGATTTTGGAGAAAGAAAGATTGCGCCGTGAGATGATTCGTGCTCAGGAGATTAACAGTAAGCCGATGGCGACAGAGAAGATTTATCATCATCTGAAGAAGCTATCTGGTGAGGAATAGGAAGTGAAGAAAAGATGACAACACAATATTTGTTTTATATTCTTTTTGGATATTTGTCTGGGAGTGTATTATATGGATATTTACTTCCCAAATATATAAAGAAGATCGATGTCACAAAAGAAAGTCCGGATCAGAATCCGGGAGTGGCAAATGCATTTCTCTGCGCTGGAGCACCGATAGGATTCTGTGCATTGATGCTGGAACTTCTGAAGGGATATCTGCCGGTGCATGTGGCAATGCACGTGTTAAATCCTCGACACCTTATTTTTGGTTTGGTGTTGGCTGCACCGGTTCTCGGGCATGCGTTTCCGTTTTGGAATCCGAAGATGGGAGGAAAGTCAATTGCAGTATCATTTGGAGTATTGCTCGGGTTAGTCCCTTATTGGAGACTGGTTTTGATTTTGGCGGTATGTTATTTGATGTTTTCTATTGTGATTGTCATTCGGCCTCACTTTTTCCGGTCTGTTGTCACATTCGCAATTTTCTGGGGAATGGTGATAATCAAGAGGGGACCGCTTGGAATCACAGCGGGAACAGGGATTTTGTCCTTTTTAGTGATTTGGAAGCATCTTGTAAAGTATCAAAATGAGCGTTTGGAAATTACATTTCCAGGCAGACAGGAGAAAGTATGAATATAGAGAATATAATATTTGATGTTGATGGGACGCTGTGGGACTCTACAGGTGAGGTTGCGAAGGCGTGGAATCTTGCGGTGAAAGAGCTTGGTATTGAATGTGAGGAGCTTACCTCGGATACGCTTAAACGAGAGTTTGGAAAGCCGATGAATGTGATTGCCGATCATTTATTTCCGAGCGCAGGTGCAGCGGAAAAAGAACGGGCATTGGAACTGTGCTGCATGTATGAACATGAGGTGTTGGAGCGATGCGAGGAGAACTTGTTGTATCCGGGTGTGAAAGAGACGATTCAGGAGTTAGCAAAGACACATAAAGTCTGTGTGATCAGCAATTGCCAATCAGGGTATATTGAGCTGTTTCTGAAAAAGAATCAACTGGAACAGTATGTGTTGGATACGGAGTGCTATGGTGACACAAAGAAGAGTAAGGGTGAGAATATCCGTCTCGTAATAGAACGGAATCATCTTCAAAACTGCGTCTATGTGGGAGATACGAAGGGGGACTGTGAGGCGGCAAAAGCAGCAGGAATTCCATTTATATTTGCAGCATATGGATTTGGAAATGTAGGGACATTTGACAAAGAAATCGGAGATGTGAGAGAATTGTTAGAAATACTATAGGAAAATGGCGCAAAATAGGTTATACTATAAGGAATAGTGAAAATAAAGGAGTTTTGGTTATGGAATTAGTAACAGTCAAAGAGCTTTATAAGCATCGGGAACAATATTTAGACAAAGAAATTACAGTGGGCGGCTGGATTCGCAGTATCAGAGATTCAAAGACATTTGGATTTATTGTTGTAAATGACGGAACATTTTTTGAGACACTGCAGGTTGTTTACCATGATACAATGGAGAATTTTGCAGAGATATCTAAGTTAAATGTAGGTGCGTCAATTATTGTAAAAGGAACACTTGTAGCAACACCGCAGGCAAAACAGCCGTTTGAGATTCAGGCAACAGAAGTTGTGGTAGAAGGAGCGTCAGCACCGGATTATCCGCTTCAGAAAAAGCGTCACAGCTTTGAATATTTAAGAACAATCTCACATTTGCGTCCGAGAACAAACACGTTTCAGGCAGTATTTAGAGTACGTTCTTTAATCGCATATGCAATTCATCAGTTCTTTCAGGAAAGAGGGTTTGTGTATGTACACACACCAATCATTACAGGAAGCGACTGTGAAGGTGCCGGAGAGATGTTCCGCGTGACAACATTGGATATGGAAAATATTCCGAAAAACGAAGATGGAACTGTAGATTACAGTCAGGATTTCTTTAATAAAGAGACAAGCCTTACAGTGAGCGGACAGTTGAATGGTGAGACATATGCACAGGCATTCCGCAATATCTATACATTTGGCCCGACATTCCGTGCAGAGAATTCGAACACTACACGTCATGCGGCAGAATTTTGGATGGTAGAGCCGGAGATTGCATTTGCAGATTTAGACGATAATATGATGCTTGCAGAGGCAATGTTAAAATACATCATTAACTATGTATTAGAGAACGCACCGGAAGAGATGAATTTCTTCAACTCATTTGTAGATAAAGGTCTTTTGGATCGTCTGCACAATGTGGCAAGTTCTGATTTTGCACGTGTGACCTATACAGAGGCAATTGAAATATTAGAAAAGAACAATGACAAATTTGATTATAAAGTATCGTGGGGAGCAGATTTACAGACAGAACATGAGCGTTACCTTACAGAAGAGGTTTACAAACGTCCTGTGTTTGTAACAGATTATCCGAAGGATATCAAGGCATTTTACATGAAGATGAACGATGACAATAAGACAGTGGCTGCTGTTGACTGTCTTGTTCCTGGAATCGGTGAGATTATCGGCGGAAGTCAGAGAGAAGATAACTACGAAAAACTCTTGGCACGTATGAATGAGATGGGCTTGAAACCGGAAGAGTACCAGTTCTATCTGGATCTTAGAAAATATGGTTCTACAAGACATGCCGGATTCGGACTTGGATTTGAACGCTGTGTAATGTACTTAACAGGAATGTCGAACATCAGAGACGTTTTACCATTCCCAAGAACAGTGAATAACTGTGAATTATAAGAGGATTGAGATTGGGGACGGGGGAAAGTATTCTCCCGTCCTTTTTAATAATCAGAAAGGGAGAAAAGCATGAATATATTAGTAGTAGATGATGAAAAAGAGATTGCGGATGTCATTGCATTGTATCTGCAAAATGATGAATATCAGGTACATAAGTTCTATGCAGGAGAAGAGGCACTAAACTGCATTGAGACGACGAAGATTGATTTGGCGCTGCTGGATGTGATGCTGCCGGATATTGACGGGTTTGAGATTTTAAAAAGAATACGTGAAAAATATACATTTCCGGTGATTATGCTGACTGCGAAAGTGGATTACATGGATAAGATTACCGGATTGACTCTAGGAGCGGATGATTATATTCCAAAACCATTCAACCCGCTGGAACTTGTTGCGAGAGTGAAAGCGCAGCTTCGGCGTTATACACAGTACAACGATGGAGGAAAGATAGAAGGCGATGTAATCGATTTCGCAGGAGTGCTGCTAAACAGAACGTCTCACGAGTGCATTTTTAATGAGCGTTCGCTGACATTGACACCGATTGAGTTCGAGATTCTGTGGCTTCTCTGTGAGAATCGTGGCAAAGTGATTAGCTCAGAGGAGCTGTTTCGAAAGGTTTGGAAAGAAGAATATTATAAAAACAGCAACAATACGGTGATGGTGCACATCAGGCATTTGCGGGAAAAAATGAGTGGACCGACCGGAAAGTCAGATTTCATCAAGACCGTCTGGGGAGTGGGATATAAAGTTGAAGAATAAATATCGAAAATTAAAATTAAGTATTTTATTGCAGACCGTGTTTGTGACAGCGCTGACTATTTTAGTCGGAGGATTTATACTGGAATATTTTCTGGAGGACTCTTCGAACGACCTTGTAAAACTGCTGACGTCTGTTCATGTGCAGGAGGAAAGTGCGAGACACTGGTATTGGAGAGTGATAGGAAACAATAAGGATTTCTTTCTTGTGATTGGATTTTTGTGCCTGTTTTCTTTATTTTTTTATGCGGCATTATTAAAAATGGTAAAATATCTGAATCAGGTGGAGACCGGGATCGATAACATTGTTTTAGATTCGGCAGATTCTATTCATATGATCACGGAACTAAAGCCGATTGAGACAAGGCTTAATGAGATCAAGCAGATTTTGAAAAAGCAGGAGCAGGAAGTGATTGAGGGGGAGAAAAAGAAAAATGACCTGATCGTATTTCTGGCACATGATTTAAAAACACCGCTCACTTCAATTGTAGCGTATCTGACGATGCTTGACAGTTATCAGGACATGCCGGAGGAAGAACGACAGCGGTATACACATATTGCATTGGAGAAATCCATCCGACTTGGGGAATTGATCAGTGAGTTTTTCGAGATTACAAAATTTAATCTGCAAGATATTGTGTTAGAGCCGGTGGAGCTGAATCTTTCAATGATGCTCGAACAGCTTGCCGATGAATTATACGGAGTGCTGAGGGAGAAAAATTTGACTTGTGAGGTTGAGGCGGCTGAGGATATGGTAGTTTATGGAGATGCAGATAAGCTGGCAAGAGTATTTGACAATATCTTGCGAAATGCGGTGTCTTATTGTTATCCGAATACAAAGATTCGGATTCAGGCGGAGATGACAGAAGAAGGGAATCGCATTGTGGTTTCCAATAGAGGGAAACAGATACCAAAGGAACAGTTGGGGACAATCTTTGAAAAGTTTTATCGTTTGGATGAGGCGAGACATAGTACGACCGGAGGTGCAGGACTTGGACTTGCCATTGCAAAAGAGATTGTAGAGTTACATGGAGGTACTATTCGGGCAGAAAGCGATGAGGAGGAGACACGTTTTATCGTAATGCTGCCGAAGAAAGAAGAAGGGGAGAGAGATGAAATTCATTCATATAGCGGACGTCCATCTAGGGGCAGAACCAGAAGGTTTAAAATTAGGCAGTAAAAGCCGTGGACAGGAAATATGGGAAAGTCTGGAGCAGATTACCAAGATCTGTGAGTGGGAAGAGGTTGATCTATTGTTGATCGCAGGAGATTTATTTCACCGTCAGCCATTAAAGAAAGAGTTGAAAGAGCTGAATTATCTGTTTTCGCGGCTTACGAAGACAAAAGTGGTGTTTATAGCGGGGAACCACGATTTCATCAAACCAGATTCTTACTATCTTACATTCAAGTGGCATGAAAATGTCTATCCATTGCTGAATGGACATATGGGAAGTGTTGACTTTAAAGAATTGAAGACACGGGTTTATGGTCTGAGTTACTATCAGAAAGAGATCAGAGAAGGACTTTATGATCGGGCAAAGGCGCCTAACAAGCAGAAATATGAGATTTTATTGGCGCATGGTGGGGATGAAAAGCATATACCGATAAAAAAAGAAATTTTGAGTAATCTTGGGTACAGTTATATTGCGATGGGGCATATTCATAAGCCACAGGCATTGGTGGAGAATCAAATCGTGTATGCGGGGGCGTTAGAGCCAATCGACAAAAATGACACTGGAAAGCACGGCTATATCCGTGGCGAGGTGACAGAAAAAGGTGTGAAAGCAGAATTTGTTCCGAATGCAAAAAGAGAGTACATGCATCTGCCAGTTGAAGTAGGAAAGAATATGACAAATGGTTTTGCAAAGGAAAAGATTCGGGAGATGATTCAGATAAATGGAATTGAGAATATTTATAAATTCATTTTAACCGGTTTTCGAGATGCGGATATCACGTTTGAACCTGAGAGTCTGAGAAGTTATGGGAATGTTATTGGGATTGTAGATGAGACAAAACCATCGTATGATTTTGACAAATTATTGGAGGAGAACAAAGGAAATCTCTTGGGAAGATATATTGAGAGTCTGAGAGAATGTGAGGATGGCAGTGTGGCACACATGGCATTGTACGAAGGAGTACAGGCGCTGCTGGATACGAAGAGGAGTTGACTATGAAGATAAGGGAACTTTATTTAAGAAATTTTGGAAAGTTCTCAGGAAAAAAGATTGTGCTGAAAGATGGAATCAATCTTTTTTATGGGGAGAATGAGTCTGGGAAGACAACGATTCACACGTTTATAAAAAGTATGCTGTTCGGGCTGGAGCGCGGAAGAGGAAGAGCATCGGTAAATGATACTTTCAGCATCTATGAACCGTGGGAGAATCCGAATTATTATTCCGGGACACTTCGTTTTGAAAGCGGAGGAAAGAATTTTTTACTGGAGCGAAATTTTGATAAATATTCAAAAAGCGCAAGGCTTATTTGTGAGGATGACGGAGAGGAATTTTCGCTGGAGCACGGGGATTTAGAGATGATATTGAATGGATTGAACGGCTCGAACTATGAAAATACAGTAGCGATTGGTCAGATGAAGGTAGAGCCGAATCAAAGCCTTGCAGTGGAAATTCAAAACTATGCGACAAATTATTATTCGACCGGAAATAGCGATATCGATCTTGATGGGGCGCTGAATCAATTAAATAAAAAGAAAAAAGAAGTCGAGGGTGAGATTCGAAAGTCCTTGCAGGAAAAACAGCAGCGGCGTTATGCAATCGAGCAGGAGACAACGTACCTCTGGCGCGATATTCATAAACTGGAGCAGGAAATCGAGGAAGTTGACGGTAAAATCGGCAAAGAGGAAGCGCGCGTGAAGGAAGAGTGCCGAAAATACGAAGAGGAAGGCAGATGGAGAGTATCTCCAATCAAAGTTGCAGCGATGGCAGCGATTCTTGTGGCAGTGTTCATTATTTTTCACAGACCGTGGAATTATCTTGTGATGATTGTTCTTTTGCTCGCCGAGGGCATGTATGTGTGGAACCGAATCAAAGAAGGTAAAAAGAAGCCGAAAAGTGAGATGGAAGAAGAGCAGAAAAAGGTATTGGATAAGCTGTTGTGGCAGAAAGAACATTTGCAGGGAGAGTTAAAAGAAAAACAGATTCAGTACGGAAATGTGCAGGAGCAGTTGAGTGAACTGGATGAAGTTAATGATGACTACAGAAAACAGGATATGAAAAAACGAGCGCTGGAGCTTGCCTCGGAACGTCTGCTGGAACTTTCAAAAGATGTTCATAAAGAACTTGGTGTGAAATTAAATGAAAAGGCGTCTGAGATTCTCTCAGAGATCACAGGTGGAAAATATACGATGCTTTTGATTGATGAAAAGCTGAAAATGAGCCTGTATACAGGACAGCGAAAAATCGGAATCGAGCAAGTGAGCCGCGGAACAATCGAGCAGATTTACTTTGCAGTTCGTATGGCGGCAAGTGAACTATTGCACGAAGAAGAGTGTCCGGTTATATTGGATGATACATTCGTGTTTTATGATGACCAAAGGCTTGAAAATACGCTGAAATGGCTTGCAAAGTATAAAAAACAGGTGTTGATTTTCACCTGTCAGAAAAGAGAACAACAGATATTAGAAAAGTTAGAGATAGGAGAGAAAAATTATGTCAATGAAAATTAACCATCAATTATGCAGCCCGGAAACACTGAAAAAAGAGTACCCAATGGCGGACTCACTGAAAGCATTAAAACAAAAAAGGGATGAGGAAATCAAAGCGATTTTTGCAGGAGAATCTGATAAATTCATCGTATTGATCGGTCCTTGCTCAGCGGACAATGAAGATGCAGTGTGTGAGTATGTAGGTCGCCTTGCGAGAGTGAATGAGCAGGTGAAAGATAAATTGATGATCATTCCGCGTGTTTACACAAACAAACCGCGTACAACAGGGGAGGGGTATAAAGGAATGCTCCACCAACCGATCCCGGATGAAGCGCCGGATCTTTACGGAGGGATCATCGCAATCCGCAAGATGCACCTTCGCGTTATTCAGGACTATGGTTTTACATGTGCCGATGAGATGCTCTATCCGGAAAACAGAAGCTACTTAGACGATATTCTCTCTTATGAGGCGATTGGAGCTCGCTCTGTGGAAGACCAGCAGCACAGATTAACTGCAAGTGGAATGGACATTCCGGTCGGTATGAAAAACCCGACGAGCGGCGACTTTACAGTGATGCTGAACTCCATCGTGGCAGCACAGGCAGGACATAACTTCATTTACAGAGGATATGACGTGACAACAGACGGAAATCCATATGCACACGCAATCTTGCGCGGCGGTGTGGACAAGTACGGAACATGCATTCCGAACTATCACTATGAAGACTTGATTCGACTTCTCGAGATGTATGAGAAGTGGGATTTGAAAAATCCAGCTGCCATCGTGGACGCAAACCACTCCAACTCCAACAAAAAATATAAAGAACAGCTCCGTATTGTCAGCGAAGTGCTTCACAGCAGAAATTATAATGCAGACATCAAGAAACTTGTCAAAGGTGTGATGGTGGAAAGTTATCTTCTGGAAGGAAATCAGAAGATTGACGAGCAGAGAATCTTTGGAAAGTCTATTACAGATCCTTGTATCGGATGGGAAGATACAGAGAGATTGCTGTATAAGATTGCGGAGATGTGCTAGAATGGATTAAGGTAGCCCTTGCGATGTAAGCTGTAATCAAGAAAAGGAGATCGTAAATGAAGATTGGAGAGAAACTGAAAGAGGAGAGGGAAAAGAATAAATTGTCGCAGAAAGATGTGGCAGACAGATTACATGTCGTGCGTCAGTCTGTCTCAAGGTGGGAGACCGATCAAAGTTACCCGGATTTGGAGAATCTGATGGCATTGGGACAATTGTATCATGTCTCGATAGATGAATTGCTTGGAATAGAGAGAGAAGAGGTGATTCCCGAATCTGCGGAGAAAAAAACAGTAGAAGAGGAAGAGGACAAACCTGTAAAAAGAGCAGAGTTGGACTGGAAAGAGCAAGGCATGGTTTTTGCCTTTGCTCTTGCGTCCTGTTTGTTTCCTCTGTTGGGGGTGTTCGTTCCGGGAGTGCTTTTTTGGAAATATTGGAGAAAGAAAGTGGGGGTATTGTTAAAAATACTGCTTGTTATGTGTATTCTGGTCAGCATATACAATTGTGTTGTCTGGATACAAGCAATATTTTTTGAATCTTATTATGTGAATGTAGAGGTTGTCAAATAACAGTCACTTTTAGGGAGGAAGAGGTTAAAGTTGTGCGAACTCCATAATTAATGGAAAGTAGTAAATGTTTCCAAGTGAAATGGAGAATACCCTGTTTTGAAGTTTCTAACTTTAACTTTAAGTTTTGTGCACTTCCTAAAGCGGTGTCTACATATGGAGATGAGAGAGTGGTAATAGTATTGTTTTTTACTGTGACTTGATAACCCGCTTTCCATGCATTGTTGGAGTGCCTCGCAGAAACTTTATAGGTTCCGTTTGCCACGGTTCGGGAAGTATCTTGTTCAATGGTTATATACATTGTGCAGCCTTCAGAATTGACTAAGGTAAGCTCCTGTTTACCACCTTTTTCAAGATCGTAAGAAGCGGTTGAAGAATGATGTGTGTCGGTGGCATTTGATATAAAGCAGACGCTAAAGCATAATATCAGACAAGTGAATAGTGAAATAAATTTTTTCATAAGTTTTTCCTCCTTTGTGTGTGTCAGGCAATGAGAGTTCTCATTGCCTGACCTTTTTTGTTTCATGCATTCATACAGTTTTAGTGTAAGAAAATTTTGACAGTTTTGTAAAGAAACTAATGCGTGCATCTGTCAATTATTGGTTGCTTTTTAACAATTTGAAGGGGAAAATAAGGGGATAATGATTGATTGACACGGTGCAACTAATGCGTGCTTGCTTTTGGAATGAAAATTTGTAATTATGATGATAGATTCATTTAAGCAAAAAATAAAGAGCTAAAGTGCTAGCCAGGGAAGGGGGAGAGTCCATTGGAGATTAGAGAAGATAAGATTTGATGTATTCGGATGCATTGATTTACAGACAAAATTGAGCGAAAAACGAATAGAAGAGGTGAGGCATTTATGAGAAAAAATAATATTTTAAAAAGATGTTTGCTTATGCTTACCAGCATAGCTATCATGGTTTTGTCCTATCAAGATGCAGAAGCAGCTACTAAAGTCTTGAGCGTTAGTCGGGTAAAGCAGGATAAGTCAAATTGGTGCTGGGCTGCTGCATCGGAAATGGTTGGGGGATATAAAGTATCAGGTGCACCAACACAATGGCAGGTTGTAGAATTGATTTTTGGAAATGCGTATCCTAATGTAGGCGGAAGCGTTGATAATATGGTTTCGGGAGTACAATATGTTTCTAAGTATACAAAAAAGGCATATGTATCTAGTTTTTCAAGTTTGTCCAGCTTGCAGAGTGAAATAAATGCAGGAAAACCAATGATAATTAGAATGGGATGGAATGCAGGAGGCGGACATGCCATTGTAGGGGCGGGCTATAGTGATTCATCGATATATGCAATAGATCCGTGGGAGAATACAAGTAATCGATACTACGCTTATACATTATTAAAAAATGGTGGGACTATTGCAACAGGTACAGGAAAGGCAACACATGCAGTTCTGTATTAGTAAGTAAATATAATGAAGCTTTCAGGAAAGGAGTTGGGGTTATGAAAAAAATAATATCAGTCATAGTAGTGGCGGTTTTGACATGCAGCTTTACAATGCTCTGTCAGGCGAGTGACATGTATGATAAGCAAGCCGGCTTAGAGGAAATTGAAAAGTTATCATCAGAAATTTTGGAATTTGTAAACAGCGGTTATAGAGGGGTGTATGACGGAGAACCAGCTGAAGAAAAAGACATTGATTTTTCAAAGGCATATAAAACATATGTGGATTTGGATATTTTTCAAAAAGAGAAATTATCAGAGGAAGAACTAGAGAAAATGATTCAAGAAAGTCCGGTAGTTTGGACGGTGCCGGTATATTATGATGAAGCAACATGTTTAGTAGAGGTTAGTAAGGGACTTCCGTTGGACAAAGAGAATGAAGATGATTTGACGGAAGAGCAGAAAGAACAAATCATAAATGCAGAGGGGAAATGGACGGTGGTCAGCTGCTCATTTGAAGATGGGCATGTGGATAGACTTGAAGAGATATCATCTACCTTGAAAGAGAACCATATGGCAGAAGGTGAGAACTATGTTTTGTTAGGGGGCGTGCCTAACGTCCGCACGGAACTTATAGCATCGGTCAAAGATGGCTATATTGATAAATTAATATCTTCAAAAAGGGATATTGGGTTAGAAAATGCAAATTCTCAAGACAGACGAAGTGGAGAAGGCAAAGTTTTAAAAGAAGGGGTTTCTTATTCTTTTAGTGAATTTAGAAATGCAGTTCTAAGTGATGCCTCCGTAATGCCAATTGCAGAGGATGAAACAACAGGTGAGTTTAACAAAAAAGGAAAGACCGATGACAATATTGGACTGATTCTAGGACTTTCTATAGCTGCAATTTTGATAGTGGCAGTTACTGTAAAAATTCATAAGACAAAAAAGTCTTAAAATTCGTTTGAGAAATGAGTGGCTTCCCATCAGAATAGTTTTTAGAGCCTTTAAGGACTATTAAGGTGGGGAGTTCTTGGTTGAAAGGGGAAACAATGGCTTCTTGAAGAACTGACAGTATATGAAAATATTTGTTTTCCTTTATATTTGCAAAAACGTCAAGGAAAGAGAGAAGAAATTTATGATTTACTCAAAATGCTTGAGTTAGAGGAGAAAATAGATGTTTATCCAGAACAACTGTCCGGTGGTCAGCAGCAGAGAGTAGCTATAGGAAGGGCATTTATTTCAAATCCGCAGGTCATCTTGGCAGGTGAGCTGACAGGGAATTTAGACGAGGCAAAGAGTAATCAAATAGTAGATGTATTTCTGAAATGTAAAGAGCGTTATCAATATAAGATATGAGAAAGAAATTGACAGAGCAAGAAAATTTATATCCCTTATAGGTCGCTATGAAAACTTTGATGAACTCACTACAACAATGATAAATGAGTTTGTAGGGAAAATAATCATACATGAAAGAGATAGAAAAGGCAGTCAAACATCAAAGCAAAAGATAGAGATATGGAAAAAACGGTTGGCAAGATAATTTAGGTGCATTTAGGCATTGTTCGTGGAATGCGTTGATGAAACAATCAATAGGAGCATCAGCAGCAGAAGAATGGGCTACAGCTCATGAATATGAGTCTAGTGGTGTTGATAAATCTATGGACATGCATAATAATAGTGTTGGAAGAAGTATTAATGTTTCAGGGCAATCACTGTCCAACATTGTTAGTTCGGTTAAATCAAAAGTAAGAAATGGATATTGTAAGAGAATTGTAAATGGCTCATTAGTTGCGACAAATGGTGATGGAATGTAATTTGTAATTAATAGAGATAGCAATTTAAATAAACTCGCTATCTCTACTTGAAGTAGGAAGGGGTGAATTACAGCATGAAAAAGAAATTCTATTTAGCATATTATTCTTAATATATGCCATTTGTGGATGTAGTTATATTTTTTTCTCAGATAGTAAATTAAATAAAGCATTGTCAATAAAATTTGGATTTGCTCAGTTGTATTCTTTTTTTACTTTGTTCGTATGCGTAGTGATTGCTTTTTCAATGTTGACAATAGCGATTAGTATATTTAGAAATGGGTTTAAATTAAATATTGATATAACGAATGGAATTCTAGTTTTAACTATAGTTCTCTCCATATTATTTATTATTTTTGGAACTGGTAGTGGAAAAATTCCAGAAGTAAATATGGATAATAAAACAATAAAATTGGTTGAATGGAATGTTACTAACAACATAAACAAGTCGAATATCCAAGAAATTTTTGGCGAATTTGATGCAGATATAGCGGTATTTCCAGAACTTGAAGGGTATGAAAAAGGGGATAAATCTAATAAAAGATTGGCTGATTTATTCAAAAAAGCTAATATAGATTTTGATAAGTATGAGGCATATATTTCAGAACCTTCAGAAGGGAATATATCACCTGTTACAGTAGTTATAAAAAAAGACTTTGGAGAATATAGTATTTATAAAGAAACCCCTATGACTAGATCTGGAACAGTGTATTTATCTTCAAAAGATAAAACTAAACCACCTATTATAGGGTTGCATACAGCACCACCACTCATAGGACTAATGAGTATTTGGGAAAGGGATTTAAATTTAATTGCAGATATTTCTTGTGATAATAAAGAGTCAATTATAATTGGAGATTTTAATGCTACCATGAAACATGGTTGTCTCAATAACATAAAAACACATCTTGATGTTCTAGAATATGCTTTCAAAAAGTAGTAATGGAACATGGAATAGAAGTATTCCATCTTTATTTAGAACAGCAATAGATTATATTTTGATACCAAATGATAAATATATTGTGAAAAATATAGGGATTAAAGAATATGATAATTCGGACCATTTATGTATTTTTACAGAAATACAAGAATGCTAAAATTAAGGTTGAAATTATACTATTGCGATAGCAACTAAGAATGAAATACCTAAAAATAAAGATATATTAGATAATATTTTAAAATTTTAATTAGACAATTGATATATTTAATGTTAAATTAATATAATTTATGATCTCTCGGAATACTGAGTGATTATAGCCAGCGATGCTGGCAATGGACTTTGAAAAGTAAATATTATCAAAAATAAAGAAAAATTAGTATGAGAAAAAGACATAACTATTGCTATGCCTGAAAATGGTGTATAATACCTCATAGGATTATGCCGTTTGTTGAATCAACTTTCTCAGGGCGGATTCGGTTGGCAAATCCCATGCATCCAGATGTTGTAACATCAGGATATGATAGAGGCGGCAGTACCACATCTTAGTAGAGCGGTGTCTGCCGCTTTCTAATTTAAAGTCTATTTTCTCACGTTTGTTTGAACGTTCTACAGAAGTTCTTGCATTGTATTCCAGTTTCCACTCCTTACTGCTTCTTGGCGGATTATTAAATAATCGAGGATTATCCTTTAAGACCAAGTGAACGGTTCTGCCATACTTTGCATCGGAACAAGGGGATTCACAGGTGCAGGAAAGGCAACCGTTTTTCGGTGCATTTTCGGACATTTGAACTTCGTTCTGCCCTTTGTAACTTCTATACCATCACGCCGCATACGGTAACCCGCAGGACAGATGGGAACCCCATCTTTATCAATGGTAAAGTCATTTTTATAAACAGGTGGTCTGCCACCTTTACCATTTAAATCAATAAACGGGGTTATCCCTTCGCGTTTGAAGTATTGGTAGTAAGGCATTGCATCATGGGCAGAATCTAAGAGTACCTTTCATACGGTATAGTCAGGAAGAAATGCTCTCATTCTGAAAAATGTATGTAGAAAGCCATGGGAATCATGTTTGGAAGCACAGGAAAAAAGAGGAAACACAGGAAGATCACTTTGTGAATCCACAAGCATATACAGGTCATAGCCATGGTACCAGCGGTCATTGGAAGAATCCCATCCGATGTCGCGGTCAGGCCGTGAAAAATAGCGGTCGCAATCACAGTCGGTAATGCCTTTTTCTTTACAGTCACAGACGCGTTTTTTCCGTTCTCTGTGTGAAGTAACAACGGTATCCCGTCACCTGCTATAGCAAGGGAATGCGGGTGTATTAGATCTTTTGAGAAGGAAAAACTAAGGAAAAGACTGCTTAGAAAAAGAGTGTTTTCGAAAATGCAGTTGAGGGGTTTTTGCACCCTAAAATACATACCCAAAAGAAAAAATACAAATCTCCTGTAGAAGATCAGATATTAAAAACACTGATTACTACAGGAGATTCGTATTTTAAGATTTAGAGCCTAAAAATTGGCATTAACCGACAGCCCCGAAATTTTTTTGTTTCATATAGTGTTAGTATAAGAAAATGTTGACAGTTCTGTAAAGAAACTAATGCGTGCATCTGTCAATTATTGATTGCTTTTCGGAAATTTGAAGGGAAAATAAGGGAGCAATAATTAATTGACAGAGTGCAAGTGAAGTGTGCTTGCTTTTGAGATAGAAAAATGCGATTATTGTGGAAAATAATAGAAAAGGGGGAGATTCCAATGGGGCAGAAACATCTGAATCATTTAGGCAGACAGAAATTAATAAGTTTGTACAACAAGACGAAAGAAGTTTACCAGAAGGCAGAATCATGGCACAGCGACATATGTATTATAGTGATGTGAAAGCAACGGATAACAGATTAGCTGATTATGAAGCATTTCAGGAAATTTTAGCAGATAAAAATACACGAACAAGAATTGGAAGATTACTGAAATTAACAGGATGTGGAAGTATTGTAACATTTGCTTCATATAAAAAGACGCAGGAAAAAGCACATGGTCAGATAGAAACAAGAGAGTATTACCAGACAGAGAAAATAAACTAGCTGGAGCAAAAGAAAGACTGGAAAGGCTTAAAAAGTATCATCATGGAAAAGAAAACGTTGGAAAAAGACGGGGAACACGGGGAACAGAAAAAAGAAGAATACCGACATTTTATATTATAAGCAGTTTAAAAGAAGATAGCATGCATTGGGATTTAGATGTAACATTCCGAGAAGATGCGAACACGACAATTGATAAACTAGCAGCCCAAAATCTGAACATAATCAGGAAATGGAGTCTCAGTATTTTAAAAACAGCGGAAGTATCAAGGCATAAACTGTCTATGAAGAAAAATCGGTGTGCAATTAGTCTGCGTCCAATTAAACATTTGGAAGAAGTCTTAAATTCTTGAAAAAGATACAGAAGGCAAATCAGGAAAGAAAAAGTATTCATGCGTTTGTCGTGTGTTATCTTCGTTAAACTGTTGACGTACAGGAATAAAATGGTACAATTAATAATCTCTCGGAATCCTGAGTGATTATTATCGGCAACAGCCGAAATGCGTACTTTGAAAAGTAAATATGATTCGGAACAGAAAAAA
>ERZ836939.1267-NODE-1267-length-29919-cov-8.523975_pt1 | contig 29919 bp, 20 predicted proteins | sample MGYA00519912_ERZ836939 | MGnify/ENA primary metagenome ERZ836939 (study PRJEB31850, sample SAMEA3708810) | human gut metagenome | biome: human gut; feature: human-associated habitat; material: faeces | place: China | collected 2014 ...
AGTTAGCAGTCAGCAGTTAGCCGTTCGTAGGGGCCGTCCCAAAGGGCGGCCCGCCAGAGTCATCTGTCAGGCTGAAACGGACCGCTGTAGAGGGGCGAAAAAACGTTATCATTATCTGTAGGGGCTCGCACGTGGCGAGCCCGCAGGTATATGTAGGATACTTGTAAAACAGATTTTGCGTGAACGGGCGCCCCACGTGGGCGCCCCTACAAGAAAAAAGGGCTTGTCGCTGTGCGACAAGCCCTTTTTTCCTCTTCCATGATTTTGTTGCAAGTGGTATACTGTATATAAGATACACGCATACATAAATGCAAAAATAATCATAAAAAGGCGGTGTGTTATTATGAATTGGAATGATAAAACGGCGGCCAACGTTAAGGCCATCAAACCCTCGGGTATCCGCAAGTTCTTCGATATTGCAGCCCAGGTCAAAGGGGTCTTGTCCCTGAGTATCGGCGAACCGGACTTTGCCGCACCGGACAAGGTACTGGCAGCCATGAAAGCCAGCCTCGATGCCAAGGAAACGAGTTATACCGGGAATTCAGGCATGATGGAGCTCCGTGAAGCCATTAGCCATCATTTTGAACAACGCTATGGTGTCCATTATGACCCTAAAGATGAAATCCTGGTCACTGTCGGCGTTTCCGAAGGCCTGGCCATGGCCCTCCTGGCCATTACCGAACCGGGCGATGAAGTCATCATCCCCGACCCGGCTTACGTTGCCTATCCGGCGTCTGTCGAACTGGCTGGCGGGACGCCGGTCTTCGTACCGACCTATCCGGAACACGATTTCAAACTGACTGTCGAAGCTTTGGAAAAGGTCATCACGCCGAAGACGAAAGCCATTGTCATCGGCTATCCGAACAACCCGACGGGGAACGTCATGTCGGCAGAAGAATTGATGCCTATTGCCAAATTTGCCGAAGAACACGACCTCATCGTCTTGTCCGATGAAATCTATTGTGAACTCATGTACGGCGATGCCAAGTTCACGTCCTTCGCCAAATTGCCGGGCATGCGTGAACGGACGGTCATCTTCAACGGCTTTTCCAAGGCCTATGCCATGACGGGTATGCGTCTGGGCTACGTCTGCGCACCGCGGGAAGGCCTGGCACCGATTTTGAAGCTCCATCAGTACGCCATCATGTGTGCCAATACGACGGCCCAGGTCGGCGGCATTACGGCCCTCAAGGAATGTGACGACGACGTCGAAGCCATGCGTCAGGAATACGACCGCCGCCGCAAGGTCATCTACAAGGGCCTGTGCGACATGGGGCTGCCCGTCTTTGAACCGAAAGGCGCCTTCTACATCTTCCCGGACATCCGCTGCACGGGCATGACGTCGGCAGAATTCTGCGAAAAACTGGTCCAGGAAGAAAAAGTCGCCGTCGTCCCGGGCACGGCCTTTGGCGACCAGGGCGAAGGCTTCGTCCGCATCTCCTACGCCGCCAGCATGGACACTATCCAGGAAGCCCTGAAACGCATGGCCCGCTTCGTAGCGAAATATCGAAAGGACTGATATGTATTTGTAGGGGCGCCCACGTGGCGACCCCTACAGTATAAAATAAATTTAAAACCTGCTAAAAAAACGCGCTGTCGCAAAGACAGCGCGTTTTTTCTAGAAAAATCGTCCGATAAGGGGCATTTTGGCTGCGTCTTCTTTGGTGACACCGCCGTTGAGGACCATGCAGCCGATGTAGATGGCCAACCCGACGATGCAGGTCAGGAAGAGGTCCAGGAAGAGTCCCAGGTAAGGGAAGAGGAAGGCGTACATGAAATACATGGCCACGCCCATGATGGCGGCAGAGACGATGTTTTTCATGACGACTTTGATGTCGATGACGTAACCGATTTTACGGTAAATGAAGAACATGTTGAGGACGGCAGCGACGCCGATGTCGGCCACTGTCGCATAGGAAGCCCCGGTGATGCCCAGGGTCGGGATGGCGACTAAGAACCAGTTGCACAGGACCTTGGCGATACAGGCGACAGCCATGTTGATGACCGGAATCTTCGGTTTCTTCAGGCCCTGAAGGATAGCCGTCGAAATCTGGTGCAGGCCCAAGAAGCAGATGGCGATGGCCACGGCCCGCGTGGCATCCGTAGCGGCCGGCGCGTTGTAGATGAAGGTGACAATCGGTTCGGCCATGACGTAGAGGATGACGCTGAAGGGAATGGTGACCAGGAAGGAGATGCGCATGGACGTCGCCGTCCGTTCGCGGATTTCATCGTATTCCCTCAAGGTGAAACTGTGGCTGATGGCCGGCACCAGGCTCATGGCCATGGCTGCCGTCAGGATCGTTGCCAGGTTGATGAGCGGTACGGACATGCCCGTCAGGTAACCGAACAGCTCCGTGGCCTGATGGGTCGAATAACCGGCTACTTCCAGCCGCCGCGGTACGATGAGCAGGTCCAGGTTGGATACGACGGGGAGCATGATGCTCGACAGGGAAATGGGGATAGCCAGGATGACCAGGCGCTTGAGGATATGCTTGATGCTTTCCTGCTCGAATGTCGGCCCGTCGACGGGGAGGGTCCGCTTCAACTTATAATAGTAATAGACCAGGACCAGCCAGGCTGCAAACCCACCGGCGCCGGCGCCGAGACTGGCACCGCCGGCGGCATAATCGAGGCCGTACGGCAGGAGGAGCGCGGCGAAGCCGAGCATGACGACGACGCGGACCAGCTGTTCAACGATCTGGGAAATGGCTGTCGGCGTCATTTGCTGCCAGCCCTGCAGATAGCCGCGGTAGCCGGCGATGATCGTCGTGAAGAAGATGGCCGGTGCCAGGGCGATGAGCGAATAATAGGCCCGGCTTTCGCGGATGATGTGTTCATCGATGAGGAAGCTGGAACCAAAGAACATGAGGATACTCAAAAAAAGTGCCGTCGTACAGAGCATGGACAAGGACACGTGGAAAATGCGCTGGGCGCCGAAATAGTCCTGTTTGGCTACTTTTTCAGCTGTAATGATGGAAATTGCAATCGGCAGCCCGGCACTGGAAATATCGAGTGCCAGCAGGTAAATCGGGAAAGCCATCTGATAGATGCCGATGCCTTCACCGCCGAGAATACGGGACAAGATGATCCAGTTGATACTGCCAATGGCTTTGACGACAAAGCCCGACAAGGTCAGGATCAATGTGCCGGAGATAAACTTGTTTGCCATGATAACCCCTTAACTCTATAAAATTTTTACCAACATAACAACTAATTTTAGCACATTTGCCAAACCTTGTATATAGTGAAGTGTTAGTCGTTCGTGGGAGCCATCCCAAAGGGGAGTCAGCCGCTAGCCACGTATTCGCCACTATTCATGGCGGGCGCCCCACGTGGCGCCCCTACGAGCCACGAACCACGAGCCACGAACCACGAGCCACGAGCCACGAACCACTAGTCACGACCTGCGGTCTGCGCTCTCAGGATATCCATGAATTCTTTGCCGGTAATCGTTTCTTTTTCGTAGAGGTATTTGGCCAGGGCATCCAGGGCCGGGCGATGGTCTTCGAGGATTTTCTTGGCCTTGGCGTGTTGTTCCTTGACGACAGAGACGACTTTGGCGTCGATGTATTTCTGCGTTTCCGGCGCGCAGGCCAGGGACGTATCGCCGCCGAGGTATTTATTGGTGACTGTTTCCATGGCGACCATGTCGAATTCGTCGGTCATGCCGTAACGGGTGATCATGGCCCGGGCCAGCTTGGTCGCCTGTTCGATGTCGTTGGAAGCGCCTGTCGTGACCTGGTTGAAGACGACTTCTTCCGCAGCCCGGCCGCCGGTGAGGGTGGCAATCTTGTTTTCCAGTTCTTCCCGGGACAGGATGTATTTATCCTGCTGGTCGACCTGCATGGTGTAGCCCAGGGCGCCTGATGTGCGGGGGATGATGGTGATTTTCTGGACCGGTGCCGAATGGCTCTGGAGGGCAGCGACCAGGGCGTGGCCGATTTCGTGGTAGGCGACGGTCTTCTTTTCGTCGTCCGACAAGATGGCGTTCTTCTTCTGGTAACCGGCGATGACGACTTCGATGCTTTCTTCCAGGTCGGCCTGGCTGACGGCGTCGCGGTGGTCGCGGACGGCGCGCAGGGCCGCTTCATTGACGATATTGGCCAGTTCGGCGCCGGAAGCCCCGGCGGCCATGCGGGCGATAGTGTGGAAGTCGACGTCGTCGCCGAGGGCGACTTTCTTGGCGTGGGCCTTGAGGATGGCTTCACGGCCAGCCAGGTCCGGCAGTTCGACAGGGACGCGGCGGTCGAAACGGCCTGGCCGCAGCAGGGCCGGGTCCAGCGATTCCGGCCGGTTCGTCGCGGCCAGGATGACGACGTTGTCATCGGCGTTGAAACCGTCCATTTCCGTCAGCAGCTGGTTCAGCGTCTGTTCCCGTTCGCTGTTGCCCATGGCATTGCCCGTGCGTTTCTGGCCGATGGCGTCGATTTCGTCGATGAAGATGATGCACGGCGCCTTCTGCTTGGCCTGCTGGAAGAGGTCGCGGACCTTGGAAGCGCCCATGCCGACGAACATTTCGACGAATTCCGACCCGGCAATGGGGAAGAAGGGCACACCGGCTTCACCGGCGACGGCCTTGGCCAGCATGGTCTTGCCTGTGCCCGGCGGGCCGACGAGGAGGACGCCTTTGGGCATCTTGGCCCCGATTTTGGCGTATTTATCGGGATGATGGAGAAAATCGACGATTTCCGACAGGTTTTCCTTGGCTTCGTCTTCACCGGCGACGTCATCGAAATGGATGCCGTTGGCCGACGGGACGTAGACCTTGACCTGGTTCTTGGCGCCGAACATGAGCGAATTGCCGCCGCCGCGGTTCATGAGCTTGCGGTTGAAATAGTAGCCGATGCCGAAGAAAATCAGGATCGGCAGGATCCAGGCGATGAGGAAGTCCGTAAAGGGCGAATCCTTTTCCTTGATGACTTCATTGAAGGAGACATTGGCCTTGTGCAGCCGTTCCGTCAGCTGCGGGTCGTTGACGACGCCCGTGCGGTATTCGTTGCCGTCCTTGTCCTTGAAGAGAATCTGGTTCTCTTCGATTTGGACGTCGGCGATCTTTTCGTCTTCCGTCATGTTCATGAACGTCCCGTAATCGACCTGTTTGACACTCTTCGAATCATAATAAGGCCGGGCGATGGCGTTGAACATGAAAATGACAGCCAAAGCGACGATATAATAGAATAAAATCGGTTTCTTCTTTTCTTTGACTTCTTTCACAATCCATCACATCCTTTTGGTAAAATAAGCTATACTTTTATTGTACACCCCTTGCGGGACCTGGCAAGAGGGGACTGTCTTGCATATTCCCGGTGGATGTGCTAGGGTAAAAGAAAATACACCAAGAAAGTGATGAAGCATATAATGAATATATTAACCGTAGAAAATGTAAAGAAATCCTATGGCCTGCGCGTCCTCTTCGACGACGTGACCTTTGCCATCGACGGCGGCCAGAAACTGGGCCTCATCGGCCTCAACGGCGCCGGCAAGACGACGCTCCTGAAAATCATTGCCGGCCTGACCGACACCGACAGCGGCACGATCTGGCGCAATCCCAAGGCGCGCATCCATTACCTGCCGCAGGAACCGCAGTTCGTGCCGGGCCATACGGTCCTGGAAAGCGTCCTCGACGGCGACCTGCCGGTCATGAAGCTCCTCCAGCGCTACGAAGAAGCGGTCCAGCGCGATGACGATGCAGCCGTCGTCACCCTCAGTGCCGAAATGGACGAACAGCAGGCGTGGGAACTGGAAGCCCATGCCAAGATCATTCTCAGTAAGTTGGGCATTTCCAATTTTTCCCAGTCCGTCGACGAATTGTCCGGCGGCCAGCGCAAGCGCCTGGGACTGGCCCGGGCCCTGATCATGCCCTGCGACCTGCTCATCATGGACGAACCGACGAACCACCTCGACGACAAGACCATCATGTGGCTCGAAGAATACCTGCGCGACAGCAAGGCCGCCATCCTGCTCAGTACGCATGACCGCTATTTCCTGGACTGCGTTGCCGATTCCATGATCGAACTCGACCGGGGTCACGTCTATACCTATACCGGCAATTACGGCCAGTACCTGGAACAGCGCCAGGCCCGGCTCGAACGGGAAGAAGCGAGCGAAGCCAAGCGGCGCAACCTCATCCGCCGTGAAAAGGCCTGGATCCAGCGCGGCGCCCAGGCCCGGTCGACGAAGCAGAAAGCCCGTAAGGAACGATATGAACAGCTCTGCGCCATCGAAGCGGGCAAACCCATCGGCGAAGTGGAAATGTTCGACACGTCCGTCCGCCTGGGCAAGACTATCATCGACATCGACGACATGGCCTTCGGCTACGACCCGGCCCATCCCTTGTTCCAGCACGTGACCTATCACGTCGTCAAGCACGACCGCATCGGCATCATCGGCGAGAACGGCGTCGGCAAGTCGACACTGCTCAAAGTCCTGGCCGGCCAGATGGCGCCGACGGAAGGGACGGTCACTATCGGCCAGACCGTGCGCTTCGGCTTCTTTACCCAGCAGCTGCCCCAGTTCGACGAAGGCATGCGGGTCATCGACTACGTCCAGGAACACGGCCATTTCGTGACCAACCAGTTCGGCCAGCGCATTTCGGCGACGCGCCTGCTGGACCAGTTCCTGTTCACTGAAGAAATGCAGTATACCTACATTGCCAAGCTGAGCGGCGGCGAACGACGGCGCCTATACCTGCTGCGCCTGCTCATGGACCAGCCCAACGTCCTCCTCCTGGATGAACCGACGAACGACCTGGACATCCTGACCCTGACCGTCCTCGAACGCTACCTCGATACCTTCCAGGGCGTCGTCCTCGTCGTATCCCATGACCGCTACTTCCTGGACCGGGTGGTTGATAAACTTTTCACATTAGAAAAGGGGACATGGGACCGCTTTTACGGTGACTATAGTGAATACTTGGAAGAAAAATACAGCCATCACCAAGAAAAGAAAAGCGAAAAGCCCGTTTCACCTTCTGTTACTAAAACTAATATTACGCCTACCAAAGCAAAAGCTGGCCTGACGTCGCGGCAGGAAGAAGAATTGCGGCGCATCACGGAAGAACTGCCGCGCTACGAAGCCATGCTCAAAGGCCTCAATGCGGCTATTGCCGCCGCCGGGAGCAATTACGAAGAGGTCGAATCCCTGCTAGCCGAGCAGAAGGAAACGCAGGATAAAGTCGATACGCTGACCGAAAGATGGTGTGAGTTAGAAGACTTAAAATCATAGATTACGGCGATTTTTCTTGAATATTACAAAAAAGCATAGAAATTATGGAAAAATAGGCAGATGAATTACACAAAAGTAATGGAAATCCATGCCACTTTGTATTATCCTATAGGTAATGAAGTTTGTGATAAAATGTTACATAGTTACTGATTTTCAAACTTACTGAATTTCTGACCGAAAAGGAGTATCTGCATATGCCTGAATTTCATTCCCGTTTTGAAAAAATTGACCGTCGTGTTCCCATTGATGAACACAACTGTGCCGTTCAATTTGATGTGACGAAGTGTAAGAACTGCACCTTATGTCGCCGGGCTTGTGCCGACATACAGACTGTGTTGGACTACTATTCCCTGTCCAGTACAGGCGACATGCCCATCTGCGTTCACTGCGGCCAGTGTTCGTCTGCCTGCCCTTTTGGTGCCATCGTCGAAGTCAACGATGTCGACAAGGTCAAGGCAGCTTTGAAAGACCCTGAAAAGATCGTCATCTTCCAGACCGCTCCGGCTGTCCGCGTCGGCCTGGGCGAAGCCTTCGGCATGGACCCCGGTACCTTTGTCGAAGGGAAGATGGTCGCTGCCCTGCGTACGCTCAGTGCGGACTATGTCTTCGATACCGATTTCGGCGCCGACCTGACCATCATGGAAGAAGCAACGGAACTCCTGCACCGCCTGCAGTCCGAAGAAATTCCTATCCCACAGTTCACCAGCTGCTGCCCGGCCTGGGTCGAATTTGCCGAAACCTTCTACCCCGACCTGCTCCAGCATCTGTCGTCGACCAAGAGTCCTATCAGCATCCTCAGCCCGGTCATCAAGACCTATTTCGCCCAGCAGAAGAACATCGACCCCAAGAAGATCGTCAATGTCTGCGTCACGCCGTGCACGGCCAAGAAAGCGGAAATCCGCCGTCCTGAACTGAGCGCAGCCGGCCTCTTCTGGGATGAACCGGAAATCCGCGATACGGATATCTGCATTACGACGCGTGAACTGGCTCAGTGGATCCAGGACGAAAACATCGATTTCGCCAACCTCGAAGACGGCCAGTTCGACAAGGCCTTTGGCGAAGCTTCCGGCGGCGGCCGTATCTTCGGCAACTCCGGCGGCGTCATGGAAGCGGCTATCCGCACGGCTTACCACATGTTCACGGGTCGTCCGGCACCGAAGGACTTCATCCCCTTTGAACCGGTCCGCGGCCTGCAGGGCGTCAAGAAGGCAACGGTCATCTTCGGCCACTTCGTCCTTCACGTCGCTGCCATCAGCGGTCTGGGCAACGCCCGCGCCTTCATCGACGACCTCATCAAGAACGACTCCTTTGAAGATTATTCCTTCATCGAAGTCATGGCCTGCCCCGGTGGCTGCATCGGCGGCGGCGGCCAGCCGAAAGTCAAACTGCCGCAGGTCAAGAAAGTCCAGGAAGCCCGCATCGCTTCGCTGTACAAGAGCGACGACGATACGGACGTCAAAGCCAGCTGGCAGAACCCGGAAATCGAAGAACTTTACGAAGCCTTCCTCGACGAACCGCTGTCGGAAATGGCCGAATTCACCTTGCATACCTACTTCTCCGACAAGAGCGACCAGCTGGGCCGCATGAAGAACCTCACGCCCCAGACCAACCCCATGTCGCCGAAGTATAAACCCCCGACAACAGAAGAATAGCCTCCCTTGTTAGGGGAGGTGGCCCAAAGGGCGCCCCTACAGAAAAGGACCTGTCGTATAAAAGACAGGTCCTTTTTTTGCTCCTAAACAAGATATTGACAATTAATATCATGAAATGTATAATGACTATGTACTCATTGGAACAAGCCATGTGATAAATGGGACAATGTGGGCAAAACCTTTATGTAATGCGAGAGGAAACCAGGCACACTCGACCGCAGCGGATAGGGGAACGCCTTCATCGTGTCATGCTTCCAGGCTTTCACACAGAGAAAGAAGGTCATATTGATGAAAAAGAAAATCGTTACATCCTTAGCCACTATGATGGCTGTCGGCGCAGCCTGCGCTTTTGCAGCCAACCCCTTCGTCGACGTACCGAGCGACAGCTGGGCTTATAAATCCGTCGTCGAACTCGCTGACGCCGGCATCATCCAGGGCGTAGACGGCTCTTATTTCCAGGGCGAACGCAACATCACCCGTTACGAAGCCGCTGAAATGGTCGCCAAAGCCATGGCTCACATGGACAAAGCGTCTGTTGAACAGCGCGCCCTCATCAACAAATTGGCTGATGAATATGCTGACGAACTGAACAACCTCGGCGTCCGCGTCAGTGCTCTGGAAAACCGCGTGGGCAACGTAAAACTCAGCGGTGATGCCCGTATCCGTTTCCAGCATCAGGTCACCAGCAGCGAGGTCAGCACGGGCTATAAGAAAGACGCTTCCTGGGATTACCGCGTCCGCGTCCGCGCCAATGCCAAGGTCAATGACCGCACGACCGTAACCTACGGCATCAGCACGGATGACATCAACTTCGCTGATAACGGCGCTGCCAGCGATAACGGCAACATCTTCACGGACGATGCCAAAGTCGACTACAACTTCGGCGGCGACCATTGGAACCTCAGCGTCGGCCGTACCGATACGTACATCCTGGGCGGTGAAAACGCTTACGGCTTCCAGTATGGCGACGTCTTCGACCGGGCTGAATTGAAATACACCAACGACCACTTCGCAGCTACGGCTGGTTATGGTAAATTCAAAGCCGGTGATACTGTTGAAGATGCTGCAGTTGAAGGCAATGGACTTCTTGGTGTTAAAACTGGTTATGGCGAATTGGAAGGCTTCTTCGGCGGCGGCCGGGCAGCTGGTTCGGCTGTCGGCGTCTACTATAATGATTTCAATGGTATTAACGGTTTTAAGGCTGATGATCTCTGGGGCGCTTATGCCAGCCTCAACTTCGGCAAATGGAATGCCTTGGCTAACTATGAAAAAATCAATAATGACGTTACCAATGATCCGGAAGTATGGATCGGAAAATTGACCTACGGTTCGGCTGACAGCGATGCCCGCGGCTCCTGGGATGCCTGGGTCGAATACATCAACTCCGACAAGGGCGCGCTCCTCGGCGGTGCGACCAACTCCTGGCGCGATGACAGCGTCCTGGATAACGTCAAATCTTGGGGCGTCGGCATCGACTACACCCTGGCCAAGAACGTCATCCTCACGGCAGCCCAGACCTTTGGCACTCAGACCAAACACGGCAATGCCGCTGACCCTGACGAATTCACCGACGTAGAAATCAACTTCTTGTTCTAAAAAAGGCTCGCCTCATAGGAGAGCTGGCGCCGAAGGCGGTCTGAGAGGTTGTTTTATAAGGACTGTTTCATGAGGGTATCTGCCATCATGAAACAGTCCTTTTCGCTAACTGCTAACCCCTAGCCATGAGCCACTAGATAAAAATGATCGCCGATTTTTTATATTATGTTTTGTAGGGGCTCGCGCGTGGCGAGCCCGCCGGGTACATGTGAAATACTTGTGAACCGGATTTGCGTGAACGGGCGCCCCACGTGGTCGCCCCTACAGAAAATAATTGCCAATTCCGCCCGAATCGTTGTATAATGAATAGGTTAAAACAGTTTAGGATCGTAAAGGAGAAGATACTGTGTTGAAAAAATTGTGGATCCTTCCGCTTATGCTGCTCGTCTTCCTGATACCGATGGTATCGGCCCAGGCAGCGGCTAAGCCGGAAATTACCAATGTGCGGACGGCAACGCGAACAGATGCCAACACGCCTTTTGTTCGGACCGTCCTCGATGTCAGCGGTAAGGCCAATCCCAAGCTATACATCGATAACTCCGGCGAGTATGTTTTCGTCACTTTGCCTAATACAGGGATTGGCAAGAATGTGGCTAAGAGCTATAAGCCCAACAGCAACGTCATTTCCCGTGTCGCCTTATTGTCTCGCTCGTCGAGTACGGACGTGACCATCAAGGTCCCGCGGGCCGTCACCAAGAATGACGTCAAAGTCTTTACCCTTCCCGGGGCAACAGGCAGTAAAGTATCGAGCCGTGTCGTCATCGACATCAACGATAAATCAGGCAAGCTCAAGCAGTGGAGCCACTGGGGTGATACCAATATCGGTATCAAAGGGGCGACCAAGCCATCCCAGGGCTGGAAACCGTCGTCTACCAAGCAGCCGGCAACCAATGTCCCGGCCTATAGCAGCAGCAAGACCTACAGCCTGACCAAGGGTCTCCAGGGCAAGACCATTGCCATCGACCCCGGCCATGGCGGTTCGGACTCCGGCGCTGTCGGTACGTACTCCAAGGAAAAGGACATCACCCTGGCCATTTCCAAGAAAGTCGCAGCCCTGCTCAGTGCAGCTGGTGCCAATGTCATCATGACCCGCACGACCGACGTCGACGTCTATGCACCGTATGACGGCGCTGTCGAAGAATTGCAGGCCCGCTGCAATATCGCCAATGCAGCCAAAGCCGACGTCTTCGTCTGCATCCACATCGATTCCTTCGATTCCCCGTCAGCAGGAGGCGTCACGGCCTATTACAACAGTAAGACCCCGTATGACTACGGTCTGGCCAACTACATCCACCTTCAGAACATGAAGGCCACGAACTTTGCCGACCGCGGCGTCAAGACGGCCAACTTCTACGTCCTCTTGCACACCAACATGCCGGCAACCTTGTTGGAATTGGGCTTCATCTCCAACCCGAACGAAGAAAAAGCCCTCAACTCCGATGCCCAGCAGCAGAACTTTGCCGAAAGCATCGTCAAAGGCCTGGCCGACTACTTCAACCATAACGGGAATTAGGAGAAAAGTTTGTAGTTCAGAGTTTGTAGTAAAAACGGGGCTGTCGCACGAAGGCTTCTGCCATCATGCGCGGCCCCGTTTACTTTATAGTTTGTAGTACAGAGTTTGTAGTTTGCAGAGAAAACCTTTAAATTTAAACCCATCCGCTAACAACTAACAACTAGCCACTAACAACTTTAAAGGGCTTGTCGTCGTGCGACAAGCCCCTTTTTTACATACGGATTTTATTAGAATTTGCCAGCTTTGGCAGCGCCTTCTACGGCTACGGCTACAGCTACGGATGCGCCAACCATGGGGTTGTTGCCCATGCCGAGGAAGCCCATCATTTCTACGTGAGCCGGTACGGACGAAGAGCCAGCGAACTGTGCATCGCTGTGCATACGGCCCATGGTATCGGTCATGCCGTAAGAAGCCGGGCCGGCAGCCATGTTGTCCGGATGGAGTGTACGGCCTGTGCCGCCGCCGGATGCAACGGAGAAGTATTTCTTGCCCATTTCGATACATTCTTTCTTATATGTACCGGCAACGGGGTGCTGGAAGCGGGTCGGGTTGGTCGAGTTGCCCGTAATGGAGACGTCGACGCCTTCGTGGTGCATGATAGCGACGCCTTCGCGGACATCGTCGGCACCGAAGCAGCGGACATTGGCCCGTTCGCTCTTGGAATACGGGATTTCACGGACGATGTTCAGTTCACCCGTTTTGTAATCGAACTGGGTCTGAACATAGGTGAAGCCGTTGATACGGGAAATGATCTGAGCAGCGTCTTTGCCGAGGCCGTTGAGGATGACGCGGAGAGGCACTTTACGAGCCTTGTTGGCATTGCGGACGATGCCGATAGCACCTTCAGCAGCTGCAAAGGATTCGTGGCCTGCGAGGAAGCAGAAGCATTTCGTTTCATCCTGCAAGAGCATAGCTGCCAGGTTGCCGTGGCCGCGGCCGACTTTGCGGTCTTCAGCAACCGAACCGGGGATGCAGAAGGACTGGAGGCCGATGCCGATAGCTTTCGCAGCTGCTACAGCCGTGCGTGCATTGGTCTTGATGGCGATAGCGGCGCCAACGGTGTATGCCCAGCCGGCATTTTCAAATGCGATAGGCTGTACGTCTTTGACGATTTTATAGGGATCCAGGCCGGCAGCTGCACAGATATCGCGACATTCTTCAACGCTGCCGATACCGTATTCTTTCAATACGCCGAGGATCTTATCAATTCTTCTGTCGTAGCTTTCAAATAATTCCATGGTTTTGCCCTCCTATTGCTGTCTCGGATCGATATACGAAGCTGCTTCTTCAAAGCGGCCATAATGGCCTTTTGCGTCTTCCATGGCTTTCGCCGGTTCGACGCCTTTCTTGATGGCTTCCATCATTTTGCCGAGGTGGATGAATTCATAGCCGATGACCTGGTTGTCTTCATCGAGTGCCATGCGGGTGACATAGCCTTCGGTCATTTCCAGATAACGCGTGCCTTTGGCTTTCGTGCCGAACATGGTGCCGGTCTGGCTGCGCAGGCCTTTGCCGAGGTCGTCCAGGCTGGCGCCGATGGGGAGACCGCCTTCGGAGAATGCCGTCTGGGTACGGCCATAGACGATCTGGAGGAAGAGCTGGCGCATAGCGACGTTGATAGCATCGCAGACCAGGTCGGTGTTGAGGGCTTCAAGAAGCGTTTTGCCCGGAAGGATTTCCGAAGCCATAGCAGCAGAATGAGTCATGCCGGAACAGCCGATAGTTTCAACGAGGGCTTCTTCGATGATGCCGTCTTTGACGTTGAGGGTCAGCTTGCAGGCGCCCTGCTGCGGAGCACACCAGCCTACACCGTGGGTCAGACCGCTTACATCTTTGATTTCCTTTACCTGTACCCATTCGCCTTCTTCCGGAATCGGTGCCGGTCCGTGATATGCGCCTTTCGTGACGGGACACATATTCTTAACTTCTGTTGAATATAACATGTTCTCTTCACCCTTTCAAAATGTATGAGAAATAAAAAGCAGCACGTATAGGACTCAGTCCTTCAACTGGTCGTATATCTGTGTGAATAAAGCGCGATACATGCTGCCTTTGCGCCACAAGAATGAAAATGCGTGCATGACGGAAAAATCCTTGACGACAATGCGCCGCAGCGTCCCGTCAGCCAGTTCTTTCTGAACCGATTTTTCATATAAAAATGCAATACCGCAGTCGCGGCAGGCCAGCCCTTTGACGGCCGACAAGCTGCCCACTTCATAGCGGGCCGGGAAATGTTCCAGTGTGTACCCCTGTTCTGCCAGCTTATGTTCTAAAATCCGGCGGGCGCCGGCATGGCGTTCGCGGACGATGACCCGATAGCGCATGAGTTCAGACAGGGTCATTTCCTCCGGCGCTTCATAGCCTGTGCCGCAGACAGCGACAATCGGTTCATTAGAAAATAAGAGCGATTCATAGCGCCCCTGGTCAAAGGAGCTTTCGACGATGGCGAAATCAATGGCACCATCATCCAAGGACTGGAGCAGTTTTTCAGCATCGGCAATTTCCATGCGGAGATTCATATCGTCGTTATGCTTGAGCAGGTCAGCCAACTTATCGAGAATCCCCACGCCAGCCGTTGGCGTCGCACCAAAAGACAAGGAGCGGTTATGCTGCAAATCACGGAGATGCTCTTTCAAGATGGCATCGTCATGGCTGATGGCAGTCACGGCATTCCAAAGGATGTGACCAGCCTGGGTCAGCTGCAGGTGTTTCCCCTTGTAACTAAAGAGTTTGGTCCCGTATTCGCGTTCTAAATAGCGAATATGCTGAGAAACGGCAGGCTGTGTGATGTGCAGTTCCGCAGCAGCCCGGGTATAGTTCATGTGACGGCAAACGCACAAAAATGTATGGATACGAAAATCTAACATAGCACCCTTTCCTTTCTTTGCGTTTTCCATAAGATAATTTTATGATATTTCAAAATTTTTATCAAGAAAAAAGTGGGCATTTTATGTATACACATAGGACGACTTCGCTCCCATCGATTTCGATGCCGGCCTGTTTCCGTACGCTTGTAGTAGACGAGGCCCTCATGGTATAATAAGAATAAATGATTAACTCATCAAATACAAGAAAGGATGAATCATTATGATGAAAAAAATGACGACACTCTGCGCGTCCCTGCTCCTGGCCCTGGGCTGCCTGACAGCCAATGCCATGGATTCCCAGACCCTGGTCAATAATCCCAGCCGTTACCGGGTCATCAGCACCAGCCCGGACGGCATCGTCTATGCCGATATGGATTCCCTCCGGGCCATGCAGACCATGGACTATCCCAACAGCATCGAAAACATGAGCCTGACGCTGTACGTCGAAAAATACGCCGGCATCCGCGACGACCTGGTCTTCCAGATGGGCCAGGAAATCCACCAGATCAACGAATACAAAGCGGCCCTGCACGCCAACAAGCGCGAAGGGACATACGACCTGAAAGCCGATCTGACCAAGGTCTACCGGCCCGATGGAACAGACTATGCCGTCAAGATCGACACGGTCCAGTTCAAAAACGTCCGCGACATGTACACGGCCCTGCATCACTTCGCCGCCCTCACGCCGCAGAAGGATTAGTGGCTCGTGGCTAGTGGCTCGTGGTTCGTGGCTAGTGGCTCGCAGTGGCTCTCCTTATAGGAGAGCTGTCAGCGAAGCTGACTGAGAGGTTTCTCTATCAACATAGTTTACAGAAAAGGGGCTGTCGCATGTGCGACAGCCCCTTTTTGAGTTTTAAGTTTGCAGCAAATGGTAAAAAATTTAAAACCATCCCCTGGCCACTAGCTGCTAACCACCAGCCACTTAAAATATTTCCCTCCGGCCCGCAGCTATTGTATAATAGAGGCAATGAATCTTTATTATATGAAATGAAGGGGACCTGACATGACGAATGAAAAATATATGAATATGATCCGCAACAATCCCTATGTAATCGACCGCATCGAAAATCCGTCGGAAGAAATGCAGCTCCTGGCTGTCCAGATGAACGGCCTGGCCCTGCAATACATCAAGCATCCTTCCGAAGCCGTCCAGAAAGCCGCCGTCGCCAACACGGCGCGGGCCATCCAATTCATCGACCATCCCTCGGAAGACATGCTCCTGCAAGCCGTCCAGTCCGGCTGGAACAACTTGAGCTATATCAAAAATCCGTCACCGGAACTCATCGACGCCGCCCTGGAACAGTCCGGCTGGGCCATCAAATACGTCAAAGACCCGGACGAAGACCTGCAGCTGCGGGCCGTAGAAAAGAATTACGACGCCATCAAATACATCCAGCATCCGACACCGGCCGTCCAGCTGGCTGCCATCCGCGGCAATTACGAAGCCCTGCGCTACATCGAAAAACCGACAGAAGAAGCGAAAGAACAGGCCATCAGCGAAAATGAACAGGCCATCCGCCTCATCCCGGACATCAGCAAAGAAGAATTCCTCCACTTCCTCAGCCGCAACGTCCTGGTCAGCAAATATATGCCCAAGGGCATTTCCCTGACGCCCGATGACTGGCGCAACACCTTCAAGGCCGTCTTGTCCCGGGATGACGTGCCGGAAGACTACGTCCGCAACTTCATTACCTGCAGCGCCGTCGACCTGACGCCGGCTGATAAAGTCCTCCTCGTCGACGATTGCGGCAGCAAGAAGGCCCGCCGCATCACAGTAGATGAAAAATTGACATTGAAATAGGAGCGAAATCATGAACTTTACAGATACTTTCAAAAGCGTAGAATTAGTCCTCAAAGCCGGCGAAGTCCCACTGCTCGTCGGCGAAACGGGTATCGGCAAGACCTCCCTGGCCCGGGAACTGGCTGCCAAGAACGACTGGAGCCTCGTCGGCATCGACGGCAACCTCCTCAAAGAAGGGGAAATCGGCGGCCTGCCTACGGTCGAAGCGGGCACGACAATTTACGCCGTCCACCATAAACTCCGCAAAATCGACGAAGAAATCGCCAAGGGCAAGACGGTCCTCTTGTTCATCGACGAAATCAACCGCTGCGACCACGCCGTCCAGCAGGAACTGATGAACCTCATCCTAAACCGTGAAATCAACGGTTACGTCTTATCACCGTCGGTCCACATCATCGCCGCCATGAACCCGGCCGATTCCTACGACTACGAAGTCGTCGAAATGGATGCGGCCCAGCAGAACCGCTTCGTCTGGCTGTATATGGAAGCCGATTATCTGCAATGGCTCGATTGGGCCTCGACAGCGGGCATCGAAGAAAAAGTCATGGAATTCATTTCCACCTTCCCGGAATACCTGGACAAGACCAACGAAGACGATATCAATGCGACGCCGCGCAGTTACGAACGTATTTCCAAGCTGTACCACATTTATAAACAGGACCCGTCGGCCATCCCGCAGGGCGTCTTCTACAATGTCATCCGCGGCAACGTCGGCAAACTCATCGCCCAGGAATTCGTCCATTTCGTCACGTCCGACGCCCAGCCCCTCATCGCTTATGACGACGTCTTCGGCGGACCGTCCCTGGACCCGGCCCTGTCCAGCCGGATTGCCAGCGAAAGCCACACCCGCCTCTATCTGGCTGCCAAGAATATCCTTAAACAGCTGGAACATGAACTCCGCCTCGACGACAGCCAGGCCCAGGCGCTCCTATCCCGCTTCGTAGCCTTCCTGGCCCTCTACCCGGTCGACCTGCGCCTCGGCATCATGAAAGACATGAAAGCCGCCAACCCCAAAGTCTATGCCTGCGCTTTGGATAACGACGACTTCATCGACAGCTACTTCGCCGCCTTCCGCTCCCTGCGATAACAGCTTATGGAACAGTCACTGCCCATTGCGGCTAATCTACTCTATCAGCAGGCATCTATCGTAGCCGACGCCGTCCTCGCCGAACAGCGCCGGACAGGGAGCGTCCCGGACGTGCCGGCCGATTTCCAAAAGAAATTCTACGTCTTCCTGGACCGCATCACCGGCCACTTGATGGAAGACAAAGACAATTTCTTCGGCTATTTCCTCTTCCAAATGGTCAAGGAAATCCGCTTCGACATGGCTTCACCGACGGGAACCAACTTCAAGGGGACGCGGTATCACCTCTATTTCAACCCCATGCTCTTCCTGCCCCTGTCGCCGGAACAGATGGAGAGCACCATCAAGCACGAAATCCTCCACGTCGTATCGCTCCACCTCATCCGGGCCAAAGAACTGCGGCAGCAATATAGCAAGCTGGCCGTCAATCTGGCCATGGACGTCGTCGTCAACACCTACCTCGACCACATGCCGCCCTTCTCGACGACCCTGGAATGGGTGAACATGAACTATGCCCTGCTATTAAAGCCCTTTGAAAGCCTGGAATACTACGTCGATAAGATTCAAGGCGCCCTGGACCTGCGGACCGACAAGAAGGACCTGCCCGAATCGGACAGCGATTCCGACGAATCCATCGCCGTGTCCTACGACCCGGCCAAGACCCATGATTTATGGGACGAAGGCGACGACATCGACGAAGAGACGCTGCGCAAATTCACAGAAAAATACATCGACGCGTCATGCAAGGGCGAACTGTCGAATTATCTGGAAAGCATGATTGCAGCCCTGAAAGACGCCCAGGAAGACCTGCCCTGGCACTGGTACCTGAAGAAGCTCGTCGGCTCCGTCACTAGCACCTGGAAAAAGACGACCATGCGCCGCAACCGCCGCCAGCCGGAACGCCTGGACCTGCCGGGCTGCCTGCGCTCCCATACGGCAAAAATCCTCATCGGCCTGGACATCAGCGGCAGCATCACCGACGCCGAATTCCGCCAGGCTATCGGCGAAGTCCTACACCTGGTCCGCTGCTACAACCATGAAATCATCGTCGCCGAATGTGACGATGAAATCCGCCGTACCTACCGCATCCGCACTATGGACGACGTCCGCGGCCGCCTGGACATCCGCGGCGGCACGGCCTATTCCCCGGTCTTCGCCTACGCCAATACACAGCGCGTCGACCTCGTCGTCTACTTCACCGACGGCAAAGGCGAAGAAAAACTCCAAACGCCGCCCAAAGGCTACAAAGTCCTCTGGGTCCTCTCGGGCAAAGGAGACAAACTCTCCCTGAAAAAGCCCTTCGGCCTGGTCAAACGCTTGACCAAACTTCCAGAATACGACCCGTCCCTCGACTTCGACGACGTAGAAAAAGGCGGTTTCTCCATGAACCACCAGGAAGGGATCAGTATGCCCTGAAGCAGCACCACTGCCATTATGGCGCAGCCATTGCCCTAAAAAGACATGTAATGAATGACATTATTCAAGAAAGAAGGAATCGCCACATGGAAAAACGAATCGCCATCATCGGTGCCGGCCCGGCCGGTTATACAGCTGCTCAGGAACTCTCCAAAGCCGGCTGCCAGATTGATATTTTTGATAAAGAAGCAGCCTTGGGCGGCGCGATTTACACAGGTATCCCGGAATACCGTATGTCCAAGGTCTTTTTGGATAAAGTCTACCAGCAGTTAAAGGCTGACGAACACGTCACTTTCCATTTCAACACCTTCATCGACAAAGAGGCTTTTGCAAAACTGCGCAGCGATTATGACGCCATCCTGCTCGCTCCAGGTGCGCAGGTAGAAAATACTTTTCACTTCGAAACGGGTAAGGGCGTCCTCGCAGGCCTCAGCCTCTTATATGACCTGAACATCCGTAAAAATCACGACGCTTATAAGAAATACAAAAAGGCCATCGTCTGGGGCGGCGGCAATGTCGCTATGGACTGCGCCCGTTCCCTCATCCGCATCCTCGATGACGTCACCGTCGTCTATCGCCGTTCCGAAGCGGAAATCACGGCTAACAAATCAGAAATCCGCGACGCCCGCAAAGAAGGCGTAAAATTCGACCTTTTGCGCAACGTCATCGACATGCAGCGCGATGACCAGGGCCACTTCAAAGGCGCGACGATCATCAAAATGGAATTAGGCGAACCTGACGAATCAGGCCGCCGTTCCCCAGTCCCCGTCAAAGGCTCGGAATACTTCATGCCTGCTGACCTAATCGTCATGGCCATCGGCCAGAAAGTCGACCTCAGCGTCTTCGACCCGTCCCTGGAAATGACAGATGACCACCATACCAACGAAGATAAAGTCTACATTGCCGGCGACGCCTTGACGGGACCGAAAACCATCGGCAGTGCGCTTATCGAAGGCCGTGCCGTAGCCAAAGAAATAGCCTCAGGACTCCACAAAGCCGAAAACTGATAACATAGATATCCGATAAAATGGTACGTTTTCTTTTCGTTCACTTCGTTTCCTATTTTATCGAATCAACAATGCAACGAAAAATTTTTCGTTGCATTTTCAGCTTCATTCAATGGTGATTCTCCGGGAACGAAAGAAACGGAAACATTGACGATTATCGTCATTTATGCTATGCTACATATAGAAAAAGGTGTTGCCCGGAAACGGTCAGCCCCATTGTTTAACGAAGTAATCGCCTAGAGTTGTGGAGCTACAAGGCGATTATTTTTTTTATTACAAGCACTAAGATAATGAACAAAACTAACGTCAAATTCAGATTATCCATGGGCTTCACCCCATTTCTGGGGCTTAATTAACCGCCTGCCGTTTGGCAACACCTTAATTCAGTATAATTAAAAATATAAAATTTGTCAAAAAAGGGACTGTCGCACGTGCGACAGTCCTTTTTAAGTGATTATCAAATCGTGGCTCGTAAAAGCCTGCCATTGCACCAGAACAGACTGTGATAAAATCACCCTAGCGGGCTCGCCACGTGCGAGCCCCTACGTGCGGCCGTTGGCCGTTTTTTGGGCGACCTGCGACCTGCATTTATTTTTTCATCGCCTGTATGCGATTCCGTAGGGGACGCCCAGATTTTTCTGGCCTGTCAATTGCAGGATAGTTCCCCGGACGGACAGTGGCTGCGGGCGACCCGCTACGCGCTGAGGGTTTCCCGCAGCGTCGTTGTCAGTTTTAGTCTGTCGCGGCGCAGCCGCATCTGAGTCCGAGGAAAGGCCTTAAATTTTAGAAATGGAAGTCCATCTGAGTGCGGACGAGGGTCCGTTTATTATCTGAATTGGAAATCTGTTCCTGCTTCGAGTAGAGCGTTTCCCATTCGATGTTCTTCCAAGGAACGTATTTATACCCCAAAATCCAGCCTTTACTACCGGCACTGCCATTGTAGAACAAGGAGCTCCATTCATCGTCACCGGCGATGGTGCCATTGGTTCCATAACGATACCAGCGGGCATAGGCCTGCCACGTTCCCGGTTTCTGAAGGTCTGTATTGCGATAGTTCAAACGCAAGAACGTACTGTTATTTTGGTAATCAGCGTTGGTCTGGACATAGTCAGCCAAAAGACGGGTATTCTTGGACAGGTCCAGCCAGCCACTGAGGACGTAGGCTTTATCGTAATCGACGGTTTCTTCGCCCCACGATTCCAGATGACTCGTGCTCTTTTCGTAAACATCGCCTTTATGCTTGGAATTCAAGGCATAGGCTACGTTGATACCGGCCCGCGGTCCGATATTCCCCCACGTGCCGAGGCCGTACCAGCTTTCATGATTCCCGCCATTCGTCGAGGCAAACCAGAAGCCGCTGGCGGTCAGGCTGGTCCCTTTGATGGGAACGCCGAGCTGGAAACCATCTGATTCTGTGCCGAATAGGACGTTCTGCTGGCCTAAGCCGCGCCAGGCACGGCCGATATTGATCCAGGCTCCCGTTTTCGGGTCTGTCCCTTCGACCCAGATGCGCTGGATATCGCCATCATGGCCAGACCAGCGTTTCGCCCGGCCTTTATCCCTGCCATCGGTCGCCCACGAACCCGATTCGTTTTCATGGTCATGGCCGCCGTTGTAGAATGAATTCTTTTCTAACTGGAATTTAGCTTTCCAGTTATCGTTGACTTTATAGGACCCATTCAAGCTCATATAGAAGCGGTCATTATCCTTGTATAAATCACTGTTGTTCTGGACGTTATTGCTATACTTGTCGTGGTCATACTGGACGCGGATAAAGCCGCTCAGTTCCATCTTGCCGGCAATACCGTTTTTCAGCGAATCGATGTCCTTGGTATTCTGCTCGATCTGCTTGGTGTTCTTGGCGACTTGCTGCTGCAAGACGTTGATTTCGTCGGCATATTCGGCGTGCAGTTTTTCCAGAACCGTCTTGTCACCGAAATTGCCGCCGCCTTTTTGCATGGCTTTGGCGACGATGCTGGCGACTTCGTAGCGGGTCATGGTGCGGCCGCCTTCAAAGGTGCTGTTGCCCATGCCTTCGATGACGCCTTCTTTTGCCAGGTAATCCAGGGCTTCATAGGACCAGTGGTCTTTGGGGACATCGGAGAAGCTGTCAGCCGATGCGGCCAGGGCCGTGCCGGCAGTGCCGAGAGTCACGGCAGCCAGGACGACCAGGGCTTTTTTATTCAAATCCATGGTAAGGACCTCTTTTCTTATAAATTATCTTCCAGCATGGCCCCTACACTGTCATAGACTTTACGAGCCTGTTCCTGGATAGCCGGACGGGCCGTGGCGACGGTATAGCCGTTATAGCCCAGGATCATGGGCAGGTCATTGATTTCATCGCCAATAGCCAGGATGTCCGCACCGTCCCAGCCAAAGAGGGAGAGCGTGTGGGCAATTGCCTGTTGTTTACTGATATCGGAGGGGATGATGTCGACGGCGCAGCGGTTGGGATAGGCATGGACGGTATCGCCGAAATGGGCGTTGACCTGTTCGCTCGCTGCCAGGGCATCGTCGGGATCGGTGAAGCCCAGGGAATACTGGTGAATCGTCTGGGGCAGATGGTCGATGTCGTCTTCCGTTATCGGCACGATGGGGTAGTCCCATTCTTTCGCTTCCCGCCAGACCCAGGTGCCCGGCAAATCATGGCAGAGATAGGTCCGGTCCTGCGAAGAGAAGGAGAAATGGAAGGACTTGCGGACCAGCTCCAGCTTGCTGACGGCCTTGAGGACGGCCGGTTCGATGCGGGCTTCCCAGAGGACGCGGTCCTGGTCATCGCTGATGAGGCCGCCGTTATTGCAGGCCAGGTAATCATATTCGACGCCATAGTGTTTGAGCTGGGGCATGAGCATGCCGTGGTCCCGTCCGGACACGACGCCGAATTTATGGCCTGCAGCCCGCCATCTGCGGATGGCTTCGGCATCGCGGGCCGTAATGATATCGTCGCGGAACAGGGTTCCGTCATAATCGCTGGCAGCAACTTTTAACATAATAATCCTCCTCATACACGATAGATGACGGCTTCGGCCGGGCGCAATCTTCCGGCTTCCTGGGCGTCGTAGTTGCCCAGAAGGACCGTTGCGCCTTCCGTCAGCGATGCGTCATAATCGATGGTTTCGTTGGTAAAATTGACCAGCGTCAATGTCGCCTGGTCGTCTAAGATACGCTTGAAAGCGTAAATGCGTTCATCATCAGCCAGCAGCTCTTCGTAGCGCCCTCGCTGCAGGATGGCTGCCGCTTCCCCCTGGAAGCGTTCGGCCTGGATGCGGCGGTAGTACCAGAGTACCGAATCAGCATCGTGTTCTTCGCTCTCAGCACAGCACTGCAGGTAATCGTCATGGACGGGCAGCCACGGCGTCCCCGTCGTAAAGCCGGCCTGAGCTGCCGTCGTCCACTGCATGGGCGTCCGGGCATTATCGCGGCTGTGGGCCTGGACGAGGCGCAGGGCCTCTGCCGGCGCAAAGCCTTCATCCAGGGCCAGCTGATACTGGCCGTGCGTCGAAATGTCATTGTAGTCTTCGATATGGGCAAAAGCCGTATTGGCCATGCCTAACTCCTGACCTTCGTAAATGAAGGGCGTCCCGCGCAGGCTGAACAAGATGGTCGCCATGGCTTTGGCCGCCTTCTTCTTATCCGTCCCTTCCGGGAAATAACGGTTGACACAGCGTATCTGGTCGTGGTTCTCAAAGAAGATGGGATACCAGCCATTGGCTGCCGTCGCTTGCTGGCTGTCGGACAGGGCCTTCTTGAGCTTGGTCAGGGGCCATTTTTCGGCGCGGTACCAGACTTCATCGTCGGGAAATTCCAGGTTCACATGGCTGAACTCGAAGAGCATGCTGAAAGCTCCGTCCTTTCCGACCCACTGGGGCAGGTCAGCCGGCGTGACGCCGTTGGCTTCGGCGACGGTGAAGATATCGTGGCCGTCGAAGACCTTCCGGCGGAATTCGTGGAGAAAGTCGAGGATGCCCGGCGTATTGGCGATCATCTTGTGGATGGACGACAGGCCGTCGGCGCCGTCGACGGGGCCATCTGTGAAGACGGCCGGTTTCTTGATGTAGACGATGGCATCGATGCGGAAGCCGCCGACGCCTTTGGCTATCCAGAAATTGGCCGCATCATAGAGGGCCTGGCGGACGGCCGGATTTTCCCAATTCAAATCGGGCTGTTCGACGGCGAAGGTGTGCAGGTAATACTGCTGCCGTTCTTCGCACCACGTCCAGGCCGGGCCGCCGAAGATGGAGCGCCAGTTCGTCGGCGCTGAGCCGTCTTCTTTGGCATTGCGCCAGATGTACCAGTCCGCTTTGTCGTTCGTGCGGCTGCGCTTCGATTCCTGGAACCAGGCGTGCTGGTCCGACGTGTGGTTGTACACCAGGTCCATGACGACGCGGATATCCCGCTTCTTCCCTTCGGCAATGAGGGTATCCATATCTTCTATCGTGCCGTAGCGCCCGTCGATAGCCGTATAATCGCTGATATCGTAGCCGTTGTCGACCATGGGCGACGGGTAGACCGGCGTCAGCCAGATGGCCCCGACACCGAGCTTCTTGAGATAATCCAAGTGGCGCGTAACGCCTGCAATATCGCCTTCGCCGCTGCCCGTCGTATCCTGGAAGCTGCGGGGATAAATCTGATAGACAGCCGTCTGCTGCCACCATTTCAAAGTATCCATAAAACCCTCCTAGAAAATGACAATCGGTGTTTCACCAGCGACGACAGGCTGGTCCGGTTCCTTCTTCATCTGCGGGTATTCCGTCGAGTTGGTGACGGCCATGATGACGATGTCGTTATAGCCGGCTTTGGCGATGGCATCGCGGTCGAAGCGGATCAAGGGGTCACCGGCTTTGACCTGGGCGTCCTGCTGGGTCAGCAGCGTGAACCCGTCGCCATTCATATTGACTGTATCCAAGCCGATGTGGATGAGCACTTCGGCACCGTTGCTCAGTTCCAGGCCAATCGCATGGAGCGAGCTTTCCATAATCATGGAAACGGTCGCGTCTGCCGGGGCGACGATGGTATCGCCCGACGGTTTGATGGCGACGCCGTCGCCCATCATCTTCTGCGAGAAGGCATCGTCCGGTACTTCGCTGATGTCGACGAGATCGCCGGAGACAAAGGCTTTCAGCTTCATGGAACGGTCGTCTTCATCGACGGAAGCGACGGATTCAGCAGCCGGAGCTGCCGGCGTTTCTGCCGAAGCTTCTTTCGTTTCCGGAACCGTGCTTTCTACGGCTGCCGGCATTTCCCCTTTCATGAGGGCGTCGAAGTGGCCGCGGACATTGGGCACGGACAGGCCGACGATGACCTGGATGGCGTGGCCGTTCTTGACCAGGCCGAAGGCACCGGCATTGGTGAACTTGCTGGTCGCAGCGACCTTATCCGGGTCGTTGACCGTGACGCGCAGGCGGGTTGCGCAGTTGGTGACTTCGCGGATGTTATCCGGACCGCCGAGACAATCGAGGAAGACCTGGGCTTTCAGGGCATCGGCACCGCCGGCAATGCCTTTCTTTTCCATTTCTTTCTTGGCTTTGTATTCCGCTTTGGTGAACAATTTGTCTTCGCCGCCATCATCGGTACGGCCCGGCGTGGGCAAATCGAAGTGAAGGATGAGGAAGCGGAAGACGACGAAGTAAATGGCCGTAAAGCCGAGGCCAATGGCAATCTGCAAAATGTAGGTCCAGGCATGATAGCGGAACAAGGGGATCCAGTTCTGGACGAAGCAGTCGATGAGGCCACCGCCGAAGTTGCCCGACAAGCCGATGAAATAGAGCGTCGCCGACAAGGTAGCCGCTAAGACGGCATGGACGACGTACAAGAGCGGAGCGACGAACAAGAAGGTAAATTCAATCGGTTCGGTAATGCCGCAGAGGACGGCTGTAATCGTAGCCGGAATGAGCAGGGTTGCGACTTTCTTGCGTTTTTCCGGTTTGGCACAATAGTACATGGCCAGGGCTGCGCCGGGCAGGCCGAAGACTTTGGCACTGCCGTGGAGGGCAAAGCCGCCTTGGGGGAACATGTCCCGCAGGGAATGAGCACTGGTGGCGAAATCATTGAGGTGCTGCAGCCAGTAAGCCTGGATGCCACCGTCGCAGACAGCCGGACCGTAAATGAAGGGCAGGTAAATAAAATGATGCAGGCCTGCCGGCAAGAGAATGCGTTCCGAGAAGGTGTAAGCCCAGACGCCGAAGATGCCGCTGGTCTTGAGGAAGAACTGGAACTGTTCGATACCGTGCTGGATAGGCGGCCAGATGTAACAGAAGAGGAGCGCCATGGGCAGCATGACCAGGAAGCCGACGGCGACGACGAAGGCCGGTCCCTTGAAGATGCCGAGCCAGTCCGGGATTTCCGTATCATAGAAATGGTTGTGCAAGTAGGCCGAGATGCAGGCAATGAAGATAGCGCCGAGCATGCCCATATCCAGGGTCTTGATGTTGGCAATCATGGCCAGACCCGTGCCGGCACCGGCATTCTGACTATAGTCGACGCCGAAGTAGCTGCCGTGAAGGGTCAGGATACCGGCGATGAAATAGTTGAATACCATGTAGATGACGAAACCTTCCATGGCACAGCGGGCCTGTTCTTTCTTGGCAAAGCCAATGGGAACGGCGATGGCAAAGAGGATCGGCATCTGATTGAAGACGGTCCAGGCGCCCTGCTGGACGACGTACCAGAAATCATACCAGAGGGTCCCTTTTTCTGCCAGGCTGCCGAAGAGGCCCGTATTGCTGAAAATGATCGACAAGGCGACAGTCAGCCCGAAGAAGGCGAATAAGATGACCGGTGTGTACATAGCGCCGCCAAAACGCTGCAGTTCCTGCATCACGCGGTCCTTGTTGAATGACATAGACAATTCCTCCCGTTTGTGAAACAAAGTACATAAGCTTTCTTTAGTAACAGGATATAAAAAAAACGCCGCGAATACAATAGATTCGCGGCGTTCTGGCACACGGCCCCCGGCCTGTAACCTGGTACATTTCCTGTACTTTGGTACAGCCTATCGGGAAGCCTCTTGTTCTTGTTTCAAATGGTGCAGATACATACAATATTTCACATACCATATCTCAGCCAGGACAAAATAAGGCATCATGGACTGAAAGGCGACGTGGTCGTCTTCCTTGTCATAGAGGTGGAAGCGGGCCGGCGAGACGTAAAAATTGACCGTCGACAGCGACGCCAGGGTATTGTCGTGCAGGCGGGTAATGGAAATGAAGGGAATGTCCCGCAGTTTCAGGGCCTGGGCCAGTTCCTTGACGGCCGGCGATTCGCCGGAGAAGGAAACGATGATGAACAAGTCGTCTTTGGTCATGGTCCGGATAAGGTTGCGGAATTCTTCCCGTGCCGGTACGTCGTAGAGCATGACGTTGTCGTAGAAAAAAAGACGCTTCAGCTCCTGGACGACATTATTCTGGACGTAGCCCGACGCATAGGTGAAAATCCGGTTGGCTTCATGGACGAGGGCGCTGGCGCTATCGAAGTTACGGCTGCACAGCTTGTCCACGGTCTGTTCATAGAAGCGCTGGAGTTCGTCCATGACATTCGTATCATAGCAGGAAAATTCCGGTTCTTCCCGCTTGAGGAGCATCTTGAATTCACCGAAGCCGTCGAGGCCTAATTTCTGGGCAAAGCGGACAATCGTCGTCGTCGAGACGTGACAGGCCTTGGCCAGTTCATGGATCGAGCTGTGGCGGACAGCGGCGCGGTGCTGCAAGATGTACTTCCAGATTCCCATATCCGTATTATTGAGCTGCTGACGATGGGCGTTGATGAGTTCGGCAAGTTGCATGGCTGGTTCCCCCTTCACGAAACAGGCCCCGGCGGAAAAATCCGCAGGGGCCGGGTCATAGTTTCATTATAAGGAATCCAGGGACGGACGTCAAGCTGGTCGTTCGTCGTTCATCGCGATGGTATGATATTTTCGACCTACGATGAACGACCTTCGATGAACGGAATTAACACTCACAAAGTGCCGCAGCGATGGCAGCGCCGACGGAGGCGCCGTTGCTGTTGGGAATGACGTGGATGCGCGTATTTTCGGTCGGAGCCATGCAGAAGACGCAGATGGCATCTTCGATGAGCGACGGAACGCCTTTGATCTTTTCGACCAGGCTGCCTTCGATGGCGATGGACTGTTCCGTAAAGCCCTTATCCTCTGCCAAGTGGCTGAGAAGGCCGAAGCTGGCCGCCCCGATGAGCTGGGCTGCCCGGGCAAAGACGGCCCGGACCAGGGCACAGAGACCTTCTTGTTCTTCTTCGCTGACGGCGAAACCGAGCAGTTCTTCTGCCGTCTGCTGGCCGGAAATGAGTTCGTTCATGTCGCGCGTCGTAAAATACGGGATGTCCCGTTTGAGGTATTCGCCAAAGACGACGCGGCAGACTTCGCTCAAATAGCGGCCGCCGATCATCTTTTCAAATGGATGGTCGCCAGGCAGCTGAGACGCTTCATCGACGAGGCGGTCCCAGACCGTAGCCGGGCCGCCGTCGAAGCCGGCCGCTTCCAGGTTGACGATCATCTGCAGGGCCGGTTCATAATAGCACATGTTAAAGCCCGTGCCACAGACGATGCCGATGCGCGACGGGTTGTGCTGATAGACCGAAGAAAGCAGGGTCGCCGTCGTATCGTTGAGCAGGGCCACCGGTTCGATGCGGTCCAGGCCGGCCCGGACGAGGGCCTCTTTCAGCAGGCCATTGATGGACTGGCCGGCCACGCCGGGAACGGCGATTTCCTTGGACCAGGCGATGAGGCTGGCATCCTTGGCCGACGTCTGGTCGACGGCAAAGGAAAAGGTAAAGCCCAGTTTATAGTCGTGATTGCCGTCAGCCGCTTCCTTGACGATAGCGGCGATGAAGTCGAAAAGTTCGTCTGCCGTCTTCGACGAAGCCGTGTAGTCGTAGTCAGCGCATTTCAAGGGTTTGGCCACCTTGCTTTCTACGGCAAAGCCCTGTTCGCCCATGAGGCGGATGCGCGAAGCCCGGACGTTCGTGCCGCCGAAATCCAGGGCCAGGAAGGTCCCCGTTTCCCGTCCCGTCGGCAAGCCCAGATAGGTGCGCAGCGCCGAAAGGGAGCTCTCCTTCCCTTCCAGAGCGTCTTCGGCACTCTTCCGGAAGTGCTGTGCCAGTTCCCGCAGCTCTGCGCCGGATAACTGCAATGCCTGTCTCATTTTTTCCCAATTTTTTATCGTATCTGCCATGATCGTCGGCCTCCTGTCTGTACGCAAAAACATCTATATTCTCATGATAATGAAAAAAGGCCATAAAGACAACTCTTTTATGGCCTTTCGGTTCCGTAACACGACAATGGACGGTAGTACAAAATATGGATATTGGTACGGGATTGCGTGGCTTGTGCTCGCAACACACAAAATCCGGGCGGGCGCGCCACGTGCGCGCCCCTACATGGCTGGCTGATTATTCCTCCATCCATCTGTAGGGGCGTCCGCGTGGGACGCCCGTTACACCAGTTTATATGCAAAAATAAAAAGGAACAGTGCACGAAGGTGAAGACCTTCATGTCCAGTTCCTTGAATAGAGCTTGGTGGGCGATAACAGGATCGAACTGCTGACATCCTGCTTGTAAGGCAGGCGCTCTCCCAGCTGAGCTAATCGCCCAAGTGGTGACCCCTACGGGATTTGAACCCATGTTCTCGCCGTGAAAGGGCGATGTCTTAGACCGCTTGACCAAGGGGCCACGTATGTGGAATGTGGTGATCCACCCGAGATTCGAACTCGGGACACCCTGATTAAAAGTCAGGTGCTCTGCCAACT
>ERZ836939.1287-NODE-1287-length-29624-cov-5.775982_pt1 | contig 29624 bp, 32 predicted proteins | sample MGYA00519912_ERZ836939 | MGnify/ENA primary metagenome ERZ836939 (study PRJEB31850, sample SAMEA3708810) | human gut metagenome | biome: human gut; feature: human-associated habitat; material: faeces | place: China | collected 2014 ...
GTGTTTGTTTCTCGATTGCGGATGCAAAGGTAGGAACTTTTTTGAAACTGACAAATGATTTATAGGATTTTTTTCGTTGAATATGTGTTTTTTTTCAAAGTGACCATTCTTTTATATTGATATTCAATAAAATAGATGGTTCCAGTTTTTATAAAAAAAAATCTCCCCAGTGAAAAATACTGGAAGGTGTTCTCTTCCATCTACCTTATTATATTATAATGGAATAAAAAGGTTGCTTATTTTTGTGATTTCTCTTGTAACAAAAAAAAGTGCATTCTCTCCTCGCTTGGACAGAATGCACTAAACACAAACAAAACAAACAATTTTAATAAAACGATATTTTCTTTGAAAAATCGTTTTATTAAGACGCTACATGTAGTGGGAAACATTACATGAGCAGAGGGCAAAAGAGCCCACTAGGGTACTTCGCAGTAGCCTTTGTAAATACATCTCACCTAAATATTGTTTACATACTATTTCGTCACACGTTTTTAAGACTCCAGTTCGGAGTTGTTCAGGCGTATAATCCATCCGTTAACTTGCATTCTTGGGCATATCTGCGGAATTCCGGTATCTGATGGCTGGATAAAGAACAAAAGCGTATATGAGTCCTGACGGTCGAGATACTCCTGGTCACTCATTTCACCTATATCATTGTAGATTTTGGATAACAACAGATATTGAGTGAGTGGGAGACGAAGAATGTTCTGGCCGCTTGGTATATGTTTGATCGATAAGGTTGTCTGATCTCCTTTCATGATACGTAATGTATTTAATCTCGCATGGATGACCGGAGTTTGCTCGGACATTACAGCCACTTCCTTCTGGTATGGAAGATAGTAGACTGGAGTTGTACCGACCGGTGTGTTTGTGTAGTCTATTATTCCGTTGGCAGATTCCAGCGTAAAGGAAAAGTCCTCTTGGTGTAGAGGGGCATTTGCTTCATCTTGAAGAATGCATGAGAAATAATTAGTATCTTTCACTAAATTGGCGGTAATAACCTGATATTTTTGACTAATAGTAATATTTTCAAGGCTACTGTAAAAGAGTGCATTCAGTTTCTTGTTCGACTGATTCTTATTATCGCATGCCAGTGATATATTCAGGGACCTTCGTTCCGTTTGTCCAGCTTTGAGATTAGGGAGCTGGTACATGTGGTTGGATGTCCCTCCCCATATAAGCAAACGATAAGTTCCTTCGGGAAACGGTACTCTTACCATACAGTAGCCTTGATGTAATGTAATGCTGTCTACGTCCACTCGATCCACATATTTATCATCCTTGTCGAAAGCAAGGATGGTAATGTCGCTTACTTGTGTGGAGGCAGCGTCCACATCTAGTATATTATAGGTATACGAGATTTTCAGCCAAGTCCCGGAAGGGCAGTCTGACAAGTCGTCGTTCACCCAGTTGCAGGATGAGAACAAGGCGATGGCACTGATAATATAGAGTAAAAATGGACGCATTTATAATAAATTTAGTTCGGGTGGCCAATACTTATTCAAGTTCTACATCTTGATTACGTACGGCCCACGGAAAAACATTGAAATTGATGTCTAGTTCGGCTTTATATTCATCCGGCTGATCCGGGTCGATGAAAGGTTCGCCGCTACCGAGTCCTGCAATTTTGTTGACTGACAATCTGTATATATTGTTGCGTACGATACCGAATTCCATGACACCCATTTCCGGAGAATTATTATCAAGGTGTTTGATCCAGTAATTGTAATAACAAGAGTAGTTTTCCGTTTTCTTGAAACGTTTGATACTATATCGAGCTAGCTCTTCTGTTGTCGAGTTGTCAGTGACATCGTCGGGCAAATTATTAAGAACTAGTTTACGGATTGCATCTACGCTGGTATAAAAGTTGTAATTGAAGTAGAACATATTAGTCGGCCAGTTGGACTGATTGCTAACTACATCGCCATTTTCATTGAAAACGCGGTCGGGGGCAATATCCATGTTGGCTTTGAACATAACTCCCGTGCTGTATGCATTCAGTTGGGCGTCAAGGAACATACAGTTTTCCAGGCAGTAGATATGTGACCAACTGTTAGCTTGAGCCATGCCTGCCCAGTTGCCGTCGTTGATATCCAACTGTACTAGAGCTTGTGCAAAGAAACCGTCGGCGTTTGTAAAGTCCCCGGCGTTCTCCACTGTTTTCTTGAAGAAATAAGGATCGATAACATAACCATTGTTGTCGTTGATATCACCGAAGTTTTCATCAGTATATGAATCTGGTTCCTGAAAACTGTTCAGTACTGCTGTATGGCGGAAAGTATAAAACTGGGTTGCCAAGTTCAACATTCTGAAATTGTTCAGTTTGATTGTACAGTAGGTCTTTCCGGATGGGTCTGTTAGTGGGAAAGTTTCTTGTGTTTGAGTCAGTTCAACTTTGGCAACCACGCGTTCGAGACCGATGGATACACTAGTCACTTTATCGGAGTCTGTAGGTTTCTTCACTTCAACGTTCAGATTGGCAGCTCCACGATTGGTCATAACGAAACCGTTTTCGGGTACGCTTGGAATTTTTCCTGCACTGTAAGTAACGGCATCAACTGCATTCAGAAAAGCCTCTTGTGTGCTGATATTTCCTGTGATTGCTTTTCCGTTAGCTATGGCAAAGATGTTATAAGTTCCCGGATTTACAGTGATTTTGTCGGCGGTGTACTGTATGTTTTGACCGCTCGTAACTGTCCGGTTGATGTTCTTCAGTTCCTGCTGATCTTTGAGCGTTTTTGTGGTCGCGTCAAATAGATAAACAGTGAGACTCTTTACCGCATATTCTTCTTTCGAACCTTCGGTGGTAACGCCGGACGATTCGGCACTTCGACTGGTAGCAACGTTTGGAATCTCGAAGAACAAGGCGAGATTGCCATTTGACTCCGAATGAGTATCATCGGCGATGACAACATCTGCATCATTGATGCAACTGTACTGTGTGACTGCTGCGAATAAAAGCAGTGACATTAATTTACTGAATCTTTTCATTTTACATTTGGTTTTAATGAGTGTTTATTTTAGTGCACGGACTAATTGCAGATTATTATCCGCTTGTGATAGTCCTGCTTTTTGAGCTTGTCTGAATAAGTACTCTGCTTCTTCATAGTTGTTTTTAAGAAAGCATAGAACTCCTTTTGCTAATATTGTTTCCGGTACTTCCGGAGCTTTTTCCAGATAAGTGGCAGCTGTTTGGACGTCTCTTTGCATCAAGGCTATGCAGGCGGCATTCAGGTTGGCTGTGGGATTATCGGGAAATAGTTGTACGGCAGTCATGAAAATCTGATTATAAGTTTCGCTTCCAGGTGTACTGGCAAGTGCGAGACGAAACATTTCTTCAAGACTCAGATTTTTAGGGTTTGTAGTAAAGACTTTCCGGGATTCTGCAAGAGTAAACGGGCGTACACGATACTCAATAGTGTAGTCGGAATGTCTAAGTAGAGTAAACCAATGCTTCAGGACAAAATCGTAGAATGCAGGGAAGTGCTTTTTTAACTTTCTCTCCTTGCTGTCGGGGTGAATGTCGCTTGTTATGGTTTTTATTATCGCTTCTTTCTCTTGAAAAGTCGTATCACAGAGAAGAGCTTCAAATCCTTCCCAATCTTCGGGAGTATAGTCTGTCTGGATATGCGCTCCGTCGAATGCATATAGCTGATTTACATACTCTTTCACAGATTGAGTACGTTCACGGGCCAACTTCTCATTGAGTCGGTAAGGTCCGTCGGGTGAAGCGTAGCCGTGAATGCTGATGTGTGTGATGGTAACGTTGGTGTCATTTTTAATGGTGTTGATTGTTTCAATAATTTTATTCAGTTCTACTGTATTGTTGCTGTACGTTTCGTATATAGCAGTCACATTGACAGGAAAATCAATAAACGCGCACCCTTTTTCTTCTCTGATTTTCGAGGTTTCCACTTGGGGAGTCAAGAATACGAGTTGTGGAATAGGGGTTGGCTGTGGGTGTAAACGGGCGATACAAGTGAAATTTTCTTCACCCGGAATCCCACAGCCACAGCTTTTCTCAACGAGTGAGAGAGTGGCATGATTCATCCAACTTTCGAAAGGTACAGATTGCAGATAATGCATTGTCTGCCGACTTCCGTTTTTTCTTTGCAATGCTTCGGCTTCTTTTTCCTTCTTGCCGGCTTCGCGCAAAAATATGATGTGTTGTTTTCGGCTGTTGATATAGATAGCTGGTAATTCCAACCGGTGTTCCAGACTGTCACTGACAACAGGTACCAATGTCATTGATTCATTGGGCAGGAAGTCACGGGTGATTTCTATTTCAATAGAAACCAGTAATTCTTTCCCGGCCTTGTGCAGGCTGGAGGAAGTGGCTCGAACAGTGCCATCATCTCCTGCTACAGGTGTCTGTGCCTGAAGAAAAAGAGATAAGATGGTTGCAATGATAAAAGTTCCTCCTGTTTTCATAATTTTATAACTAAATGACTCCTTATCTGTAACAAAAGCAATCATAACTCACCATGGATAAATTCGTGAGATGATTCCTTGCTGTTGCAATGCTTTCAATATCTTTATGTCCTTTATTGATCTGCTGATGCCTCCATGCCCTAGATAATATACTCTCCATGGGGTAGAACGGCATTGACGTGCTATTCGTATATAGATACTTCTTCTTCTGGAGAACCAGACTTTCCATAAACTTTTCATCCTGTTTTATTTTAAAATAGATAAACTAAACTTATTGAAGCCTTACTAGGCCCTATGTAATGATAATCACCTTTGTCTCGTAATCCGGCGCATTTCTTGACACAGTTGTACTGCTTGTAGCGGATAAAATCGTATCCTACTCCCAGACTTGTTTCTATATTCCAATGATTATCCAGCATCCAGTGATATCCGGCACTGATACCTCCACCTGCCAGCCATCCTTCATATCTGTATTTTTTCAACCCGGCGAATATACCGAAAGGCAGTTTTTTCCCTCCGATATTGAATTGTGCCCCATTGAGGTAAGCACCCCAGAAAAAGCCGTTAAACTTCTGGCAAGTCCAGTATTTATATTCTGGCTGTATCAGCCAATAGCGGTTCACATATTTCTCTTCCCGTTTCCATGGTCGTAGACTGCCGGTCAGTTCAACTGTGCTTTTATTTCCTATGGCATAGGAGACTCAGGCTTCGAAAGCCCCATCTATTGCCGGAAGCGTATTCACGCTGACTGCTACTTTCTGTGAGCGACAGTGGAGCCAACCAACAGATAAGAACAGGAATAAGAATAAGAAATATTTCATTGTGTCTGTTCGTTAAGGACGTTTATTATTTTCAAAAAATACATTCAGATTGTAAGAAGCCTCTTCGGAACCTTCTGTCTTAGCAGCCTTTAACATGCGAATGCCTTCGTATGTGTTTCCAGTCATCAGCTCATATACACCCCGGCAATTCTTATAAGCAAGGCTGTCATGAGGAGCCATCGATAAAAACTTGCTTATTGATTGAGTGTCTCCTTGTTCGATGGCAGCAGCGGCAGCGTTTAGGTTGGCGATGGGGTGTACAGGATACAGTTTGACACTAATGTTAATAATTTGGTAAAACTTAGCTTTGTTATCTGCATACGACAGAGCTACGGTATAGAGTTCGCGGAGCGACAACATTTGTGGATTGACGTCAGCCATAATCTTAGCCTCTTCAAGATTAAAATTCAACTCTTTCTGATTTCGTATATCTACATCATCCGTAGCCGGGGAAACATACGAACCTTTATATTTCATTTTTGTGGTTGTCGTATCAGTTGGCGACGTGTTTTCTGCTGTTGATGTAACCTCGTCCGGATTCTTTTGGGAGGATGGGAGTGCAGCAGGTTGAGATGTAATGAGTAAAGTATCTTTCAACGCTTGTTCACCTTCAGGACGGATGATTGTTCTCCGAAGGAGGAGAGTTGCATGGTTCATCCAATCTTCTGCGGGCAACGAAGTCCGGTAAGCGATGGTGCGGGAATGACTTTCGTCGATACCGGCAACGAGGTAGGTTGCGTCCTCTTCCTTATGCTCGCTTTTTTTTCGTAATATCTGGTTACGCAGATATAATTTCTGTTTTTGTTTGCCGTTCAATAAGATGGAAGGTAGTAAGATTTTTCTTTCCTGTCCGGTTAAGACGGGCGTTAGTCTGACGGCATTTTTAGACTCCATATTTTCTATCTCTACCGATACATCCATGGAGAGTAGTAATGAATCTGCCCGCACTCCGAGAAAGTGTGGAGTAATATCCAGTTTAATGTTTTGTGCCGGGAGTAGATTGCATATCAATAAGCTGAAAAATATGAATGCTTTCGTTTTCATTTTATGTGGTTATTATTAGGTTGATTTATCGGATGAAATATATAATTGATATCCCTGCTTGTGTAGGTCCCCAGTAGTTGCAGCTTGATTTTTCCAATAGGGCTGCACCTTCAGACTGTCCGTAGCGTTTATAGTTAAGGTGTGCATATCCGAGTGAGATTCCTGCTTCCAGATTCCATTGAGGGCTGATTATCCATTGATAACCGTAGGAAATGCCGAAACCCGCCAGATTGCCTTGATATCTGTTGTGAGCAATCTGCCTGTTCTCAATACCCAGCATTTTCCCATCGCTGAATCCCCAGGGGAGCATTCCTCCAAAATTGAACAAAGCATAGTGTAGCTGAAAGCCGATAAAACTTCCTGTGAATGCTTCATTAAACCATTTACGGTATTCTGGCTGCAACAGGAAATGCTTCATCTTTTTGTTCCCTCCGAAGTTCCAGGGGTTGTAATTGAGGGAAAGGCTGATGGTATGCGTATCGTCACATCGCACTTCTCCTCCCATATTGAGAGTAGTGGTTAGATCGTAAAGCAGATTGCTTTTAATGGCTATATTTTGTCCGCAAAGGTTCGAAGCAGGCAGAATACATGCAACAAAGGCAATGATAGCTAGCCCATGTTTAATGTTTGCCGCATGTCTCCACCTGTTGCTGGCAGCAGACCTTTCATTTTTGCTGATATTGGGTTTGTGTGTCATAATTATTTGTTTATGTGTATCTGTTACTTCTTAGGTAACGGAACTCCTGTTTAATGACAGGAACACATGGGGGAAAAGTAAAAAAGACGGTGGTCTTTTATTGATATATGTCTCTGGAAGCTTTCGGACAGAAAAAAGTGGTCCGATGATTGGCAATAGATAGTTGGAACATGAACTAAAAGTGATTCGTGTTCTCATATCTTATTTTATTCTTCGAAAGAAGTTGAATAAAATAATGTATAATTAATTTGGAATGTAATACTCTTTTTATATATCTTTGTGCAGTATTTATATCCGTTACCTAAGAAGTAATGGATAAGGCAGATTGCTGATAGATAGTTGTTTATGTGTTATTGATGACTTGTGTTGTAAGATTCTACGTAAAAACAATTCAATTGATTGGCTTCTGTTCTTTTCTTCAAACCAAAACCTTTCAGATAAGTTTGCGTGGTTTTTATAGATTTATGTCCTAGTGATTCACTGATCATTTCAATAGGGATTCCCTGGTATTTGGCATTTGTTGCCCAAGAATGCCGAATGGTATATGAACTGACAGGTGATTTTAGGTTTAGTTCTCTTGACAGGCTTTTTAATTGATTGTTGAATCGGCGGAGGGCTGACTGATATTCCTTATATATGCCTTCTTCTTTTCGTCTCTTATCTCCTCTCATTATATTAAATAGGTAGTCTGGGCAATCTTCTCTCGGTGGATTGCTGTTACGCAGCCTGTTTATTTCTTTCTTGGAGGTGTCCAGGATTTCAAGACTTATTGGTGTGCCTGTTTTTATACGATTGTATCTAAGGATTCCGTCTTCCAATGCCGATTTCTCTAAATGTGCGAAATCAGAGAACGGCATACCGCAGAATTGGAACATCAACCGTGCGATAGCTTGCGTACGGATTAAGTGTTGGGATTGAGGGGCTTTGTAGAGAAGTGTATGCAGTTCGCTGACCGGGAGCGCCTTTTTCTGTCGTACATCTACGCCAGTGTATACGTCACGAAACAGTCGGGGGATAAAGCGGGCTACCCCTGCTTCTACACTACGATTATAGATGCTGCGCAACATACGCATATAGGTCGAAACAGTGTTTGGCTTCAACCCATGTTCGTGGAGGTGCTGTCCGTATCGTCTCAAACTATCGCGAGTGATCTGCCCGAAAGTTATGCTGGGAGTACCACAGAACCTTGTGAATGACAGAATTGCATTCTTATACACATGTGCTGTCGAATAACGACCTTCTTCCTGTAAATTCCGGATGTATGCTTTGGCGCATCCGGTAAATCCGTTTTTATTACTTTTTCGTTTCATAAGCTTGTTTATCTTTACTTGTTATTCAGGGACTATAACAAAAGTAGTTATCTTTTTTGTTGTTAATGCCTTTAAAATCTCTCCGATTACCTTGTATTTTTTGTAGCTTTGCTTCGGATTTGGAAATGAGGTTATTCAGTTATGCTGCAGAAAACGAAAGGAATAGTTCTTCATACGTTGAAATACAATGATACTTCTATCATTGTAGATATGTATACGGAGTTGTCCGGCAGAGCTTCTTTCCTTGTAACAGTGCCTCGTTCGCGAAAAGCGGCTGTGAAATCCGTACTTTTCCAACCGTTATCTTTTATTGAGTTCGAGGCTGACTATCGGCCTAATGCGACACTTTATCGTGTGAAGGAAGCGAAATCTTTTTATCCATTTTCTTCCATACCTTATGATCCGTATAAGTCTTCGATGGCACTTTTCTTGTCGGAGTTTCTTTACAGGGCTATCCGGGAGGAGGCAGAGAACTGTCCGTTATTCGCCTATCTGCAACATTCTATCATTTGGCTGGATGAGTGTGGAGAGGGATTTGCCAATTTTCATCTGGTTTTTCTGATGCGTCTTTCGCGTTTTCTGGGGCTTTACCCGAACCTGGAAGATTATCATACCGGCGATTACTTCGATTTATTGAATGCCTGTTTCACTTCCATTCGTCCCCAACTACATTCTTCCTATATCAATCCTGAAGAGGCTGCCCGTCTCCGTCAATTGATGCGCATGAATTATGAGACCATGCATCTTTTCGGTATGAGCCGTGCGGAGCGTACCCGTTGCCTGACGATTATGAATGATTATTATCGTTTGCATCTGCCTGACTTCCCGGCATTGAAATCATTGGAGGTATTGAAAGAACTGTTTGATTAGTGCTTTTAATCGTTTACGGTTATCCTGCTTATATTCGTTTCCAATCCAGAAAGGCCAATACGGCGTTTTTCAGTGCGGCGATGCTTTTGATTACAGACAAGATACTGAATTCTAAAAATATATGTTACTTTTGTCCCTTATGAAATGACAAGAGAGAAAACAACATGAAAACATTCATAAACTTCACGACTTATTTTCTTATTCTATTGGGACTCTATAGTTGTAACGGTGATGTATTTGTTGATGATTTCCGGTCTTCCGATTCAGAACTTACTTTGGACGGAAACGGTGATGTCGCAACGATCCGATTTGCATCTTCCAATTGGGATTTATTTGGGATGTATAATTACGATGAAAGCTTTTCCTATCCATATAAAGTTTTTGATGAGAATGGTAATCTGATAATGACGGATCAAATCCCATACTTGAAGGGATTGGGCAAGATTGTATGCGACGAGGAGTTGATAGGTTTCACCGTCGATCGCAGCAATCCTAAAGAATTGAAGATAACGGTGGACGAGAACGCTCGTTCTACTCACTTTCGATTAATGCTTGTAGTAGGCAACGAATATGAGTCGCAAGATATATATGTTGAAATTTCACCGTCAGACAGGTATGTGTTCGATCATATCACTTATTCTTTAGATATGTATTCTTACGGAAAGGTGATAGAGACACAAAATAGTTTTGTACAACCTAACTATTGGGACATTCCATACCCCTATCTGTTATCTCCTTATGAGGATGTTCAACATGAAGTGATATTCACAAGCTATATGCCCGAGGCTTTTCAATTATTGGGAGAAAGTAATCTGACAGTAGAGATACCGAGCATTAAGAGTAGATATTTGGAGATGAATGGTAAAAAGGCGCAATATATCTCTACAAAACAATCCTTTCCTTACCATAATACAGAACAGAAAGAAATCCTCATTCCGCCTTCTACTATTCAGAGAATCACCTTGATGTTAGAGTATGAGCGGTTTGAAACGCAATACACTCTCTATGCTTTCCATCCTAAAACCAAAAAGCAACGAATCATCACCGGTATGCTGCAAAGTAAAATGCCTGTAGACTATCACATAAAACGCGAGAACATCAATGAATAGAAATATGAATACCGGACGATTGCTGTATATGATTTGCTTATTAGCTTTCTCGGTAGTTGGCGGAAAGTTAGAGGCACAGACAGTTGTGCAACCAGTCGAACAGCAACACGACAGCATAAAATATGCGCCTATCCATCAGATAGGTTTTGACATTCGTCCCGGTTATGTGGCTCCGACAAATAGTTTCCTCGAAGGAGATAATGCGCAACAGAAAAGGATTAACCAATCACTTTCCCTGCATTTGAAATATGCTTTCCGGTTTAGCAAAGACTCCAATTTGGGTAGATTGTATCCTCATGCTTATCAGGGGATAGGTATTTCATATAATACTTTCTACTGTCCCGCTGAATTGGGGAATCCCGTGGCGGTATATGCCTTTCAGGGCGCACGTATTATGCAAGTTTCACCTCGTCTGTCATTTGATTATGAGTGGAATTTCGGTGCATCTTTCGGTTGGAAGAAATATGACGGGCAATACTATCCGCAGAATGAAGTTATTGGTTCTAAAATCAATGCATATATCAATTTAGGTTTGGTATTGAATTGGCAACTTCATCCGCAGTGGAAACTGGCAGCAGGTGTAGATCTCACACATTTTTCCAATGGAAATACACATTATCCTAATGGGGGACTTAATGTTATTGGAGGAAGAATCGGAGTGGTACGTACGTTCGGTGAAGAGGATGCATCCACAGATGTTCCCAAACGCCTTTATGTGAAGCCGCATATCAGCTATGACTTGGTGATATACGGAGCTACACGTAAAAGAGGGTTTGTAAAAGATGGCGTACCAAGTTTGGTGCCCGGTTCATTTGGTATTGCCGGGCTCAATTTCGCTCCGATGTATAATTTCAACAACTATTTTCGTGCCGGGCTTTCTCTGGATGCACAGTATGACGAGAGTGCCAATATTAAAGACTATAAGCTGGAAGGAAGCTTTATGGACGATTTAAAGTTTCATCGTCCTCCTTTCCGGGAACAATTTGCCGTTGGTTTGTCTCTCCGGGCAGAATGGGTGATGCCTATTTTTTCAATCAATGCAGGTATTGGGCGAAATCTGATATGCAGTGGGGATGATACAAAAGGGTTTTACCAGATTTTGGCTCTCAAAACCTATGTCACCCGACATTTGTTTTTGCATGTGGGATATCAGTTGAGCAAATTTAAAGATCCTAATAACCTGATGTTGGGGCTTGGATATAGATTTCATGACAAACGATGAAAGAATAATCTTCGTTTGCACGTTATTACACCGATATTTCGTGATAAAATCGAATAATTACGCTTTAAAATCAACTTATACTACACAGAATGGGTCGTATACAATGGAAGAGTAACTGTTTCATGCCTTGAAACAGGCTGTTTGCTATATCGAAACACTTTGTTTCTAGGCTCTAAACAAAGTGTTTTTGACGTTGAAACAATGTGTTCTTATACTGTGAACTAATGCTCTATACAAAAGATAAGAGGTGTTGCTACTATAAAAGAAAGTTGCAGATGTGTGTAAGATAAAACATCTTGCACGCATCTGCAACGGCATCTTGCACAGGTTTATACTGCTATTAATCAAATAGATAAACTCTGGTTAGTGTAGGGTGTAAGATAAAATCGAAATAAAATTTTCTGTGGAAGTCCCGGAGGTTATCCCAAAAGCTCTTTCACTTTTGCAGAAATGGCACGTCCTTCTGCAAGACCTGCTAGCTTCTTGGAGGCAACTCCCATTACTTTACCCATATCTTTACCGCTTGTAGCACCTGTTTCAGCGATAATTTCCTTCAATGCAGCTTCCAGTTCTTCGGCAGTCATTTGTTTCGGCAGGTATTTCTCCATAACGGCTACCTGGCCTAATTCTACGTCAGCCAAATCCTGACGACCCTGTCCGATATAGATTTCAGCAGAATCTTTTCCTTGTTTCACAAGTTTCTGGATAATCTTCAGAGCAGCATCATCTGTCAATATATCGTTAGCTCCCGGGGCAGTCTTAGCTTCCAGGAAGAACTTCTTTATATTTCTCAAAGTTTCGAGGGCTACTTTGTCTTTCGCCTTCATTGCGTTTTTAATGTCTTCGCTGACCTGATCAAATAAATCCATATCTTTATGTTATAAGTTAATTTAGAAAGTGATAACTCCGTTGTCGTCCATAGCTTCTTCCGTAGCTACTTCCTCTTCGAGGGCGGCTTTTGTCCTGATTTTGGTTAGAGTCGTCTTGTCGCGCTGATAAGTAGGAGAATCTTCTACCATGGCGATGATATCATCGTTATCCAAGTCCTCTGTATTAAAGAGGTAGATGTGGCGGCGTTTGCGTAAGCTCTTGCTGCCGATGCCGCTGGCGCTTTCTCCGTATGCTTTGCGGATACGTTCTTTGTTTTTCTCCTTTTCCTCTTCAAGTTGTAATTGGCGTTCTTCCTCTTCCTGGCTGCGTGCAGCATGCAAGCTATCCATGCCGGGAACGTCTTCTACGCCGAATCCGGTGGCAAGTACGGTAATCTTAACCTTCGTTTCCAATGAATTGTCAATAGCAACCCCCCAGATGACTTCCACACCTTCGCGGAATTTGCTCATGAACTCGTGTATTTCGTTCATCTCCTCCATCATCAACTCGGACGACGGGCAGAAAGAAACGTTCAGCATTACCTTCTTGGCATTGAAAATATCGTTATTGTTGAGCAGCGGAGAGTGCAGGGCGTCGTCGATAGCTTTGGTGACACGATTCTCACCTTCGCCGAATCCGGTACTCATAATTGCCACACCACCATCTTTCAAAATAGTCTTCACATCGGCAAAGTCCAAGTTGACTGTACCACGCATCGTAATAATCTCGGCGATACTCTTGGCAGCAATGGAAAGTGTGTCATCAGCTTTGCCGAAAGCATTCATAAAAGTAAGGTCGGCATATATTTCGCGCAGGCGTTCATTGTTGATAACCAGTAAGGCATCAACATGTTGGGCAATGCGTTCTACGCCGTCCAGTGCCTGAATGATTTTCTTTTCTCCTTCGAAGATGAATGGAATGGTGACAATACCGACCGTTAGAATATCCATTTCCTTCGCGATGCGGGCAATGACGGGGGCGGCTCCGGTTCCGGTTCCTCCTCCCATTCCGGCGGTGATAAATACCATTTTGGTGCCGTCGTTCAATTGGTTGCGGATGTCTTCTATACTTTCTTCGGCGGCGTCGCGTGCCCGTTCGGGACGGTTGCCGGCTCCAAGCCCTTGGGTGATGCTACGGCCCAGTTGCAGTTTCACCGGAACGGGTGATTCCGCCAGTGCCTGATTGTCCGTATTGCAAAGAACGAACGTCACGTCATGTATGCCTTCCCGGTACATGTGGTTTACGGCGTTACCGCCACCACCACCTACACCAATTACTTTAATGATCTTCGGTGAGTCTGTCGGGAAATCGAATTGTACTATCTCGTCCATAATTCTTATAGGTTATTGCTGATTACTAATTATAAATTACAAGCTTCGTTTCGGAGAGTTATTTCATGTCGTCGTCAGAGAATATCTCTTTTGTCAACGAGTCGATCTTGCGCTGAATCCAGCTCGGACCGGCTTCTCTTTTCCTTCTTTCTTTCTCTTCCTTTTCCTTCTGCTTGCGAAGTTTTTCTGCTTCCTTAGCTGCTTTCTTTTCTACTCCAGAAGCTATTGCTACCATGCCGACCCACACAGCTGTAACAACCACTGCCATGCCAACACCGGCAGTTGCCATCTCTTTAAGCATCTGCACAGCATCCTGAGCGTTGCCTGCTGCTGTTAAGAATGGAAAGAAAGGAGTAACTTCTCCATGCCATACATGCTCGAATGCAAGTAAAGCTGTACCACCCCAAAGCATATTATTAAGCCACTTTAACTTTCTAGAAAATGGAAGTGCCTTTTCTTCCTTAACTGCTTCTACAGCACCTTCTGTCTCGCACGAACATATTTCCTTCTTCTCTTTCTTTTCAACAATCTTAGTTATCGCTGTTGTAACGATAGCTTCAGTACCTGGTACTATAAAACATGCCATATTAAATTCCTCCTGATTCACGATGCATTTTCATGTTCCAAAATGCATATATTTATATGTATTTTACCTATTTCACATTGGATTGTCAAACAATGTAAAATATACATTTTCACATATATTTTCTCTTTATTCCCTCTGCTGAATATGATATAGTAAAGCAGATGGGATTCACTTTGGAAAGGAGATGTTCTTATGAAAAAGAGCTTTAAAAGACTGTTAAGCTGCATATTTATAATAACATTTTTCCTTATTGGCATGTGCCTCGACAGGGCTCGTGTGAATATTCCTGAAGTGAACTCTTTTTCTGTATCAGAAGCTAAGGTATTCGCTACACCAAAAGCCTCTGTCAGTGATACCGTGCCATGTACAACTGAAATGCTTGGACTTGTGAGAACATCAATCACCAATCTTACAGCAGACAGAAGCAGTTCCCGCAATGCATTACGCATATTCCAATTCTTACTTTGCGGTCTGTGTGCAGTTATCGGTATCAGTATCTATTTCAAACAGACAGGCGTAATGCATGATTCTATCACATGCAGCACTACTGTCACTCTTAATTATATCCATCAGACTGACGGCAAAAAATAACAGATTATCATTAAATCAGAACATTTTCTGGTAATACATTATTTTTATATATTATTAGTAATATTAAACAACTATGTGAAGAGGCAATAAATATGAATATTTTAATGATAATCGGTATTATTCTGGGTGGAGGTGTATCTGTTGCATCCACCGTTGGAATAACTGTAGGTATTTTCGGAACCATTGTATATAAATTTTACAGAAATCTTCGTTTCGGAATATCTATGTTTGACTAAGTTTGAAAGGATGAATAATAATATGTTAGGTAATATAACAGTCGGTATCGTCATTGTTCTTGCTGTTGCTGCCTGTGGACTTGGTGTGTGGCTTGACAGAGCCAAGTCAGACAGTCAGGACAACAGCACTGACGCACAGTCTAAGAATTAAATGATAAAGGCGGTCACATCAGATTCTGTTCTGATATGACCGCTTTTCTTACCACTTTTACTTGCTTTCATGGTAGCTGTTAAGCAAATCTTCAATTCTCATATTAATATTTTCAGGAAATGCTGCATCATTTCCGATTTTAACCCACAAATCAATGTTCTTATATTTCTTCTCTCCCATTGTATTATGTCTGTCCTGCTTCGAAGATACTTCTATCTTTACCATTGCACGCTTCTGCTCAAGTATCGGAATAAGCACATAATATAATCTGTCATCTTTAAATGATATGTATCCCACTTCTTTTCCCGAACGAGTCATTAAATACAGTCTATGCTTTTTTATTCCTGCCGGAAACAGCTTCATTCCAGCTTTGATAAATCCAGATTCAGGTGACATTTCAAGCATTGCTCCGACATAAAATACATTTGCAGCATCATCAATTGATGTAAGAATATTTCCCAATGTATCTGATGTTGCAGTAAACTGCTGTGCTAACAGATATGCAAGTTCTGCCTGATATATGATTTTGTATTCTGAATCATGCACTCTTCCTGTTTCTTCATCAATTCTGTTAAGAAGTTCCTCACTACATTCATATATACTGCGCAGAAACAACTTAAAATCCTCATCTGGCATCCACATATATCTGCCTCGTGCAACCTTAAATCTTCCAATGTTGTTGCCATTGTAATCTTCAGCATAATGATACACATTGCGTTGGCAAAAGGCATGTTCATTCTCTGGAGCTGTAAAATCATATTCTTCATTTTCCTGATCAGTGCCATAATATTTCTCATCATATTCGGAATATTTATAATCATATTTATAGTTACTCTTCAATGATTCCTGCCCAGTCTGATTGAAAAGAACAGTATATGCTTCATTAATTTCATATGCACTGTATCTATATACATTTTCTTTGTTTGATTTATCTCTGTTTAGCACAGCATCCGGATGCACCATATGCATAAGCCGTCTGTACCGCTTCTTCAATTCCATCTTAGTAATATCTGATCTGACATCAAATATTTTATATGCCTGCTGAACCGTCATAAATACTGTATTCCTTCTACATTTTTTCTAAGTTATCATACACCATTTTTAAAAATTTTACTATTTTTATTATTCCTGTTGACAGTTATATTGTTATAGTGTACTATTGTGCTAGTACACAAGTACGCGTCATGTGTACATTACCTATTACAGGAGGAGGGATTATGGACTATAAGGCTAATATACCAATTTATCTTCAGGTAATCGATGATATTAAAAAAAGAATTCTTACCGGTGAGATTAAGCTTGGCGACAAGCTTCCATCAACCAGGGAACTTGCCGTACAGTACACGGTCAATCCTAACACTGCTGCAAGAATATACAATGAACTTGAACAGTGTGGTCTGTGCTATACCAAAAGAGGTCTTGGCACATTTGTATCAGAGGATGTGCATCTGATTGATACATTAAAGGCAGAACTTTCCAGTGAAATGATTGAGACTTTCATTTCCGGAATGACAAGCCTTGGTTTTTCTAAAGATGAGATTATTAATCTCATTAAGAATTATCACGAATAAAATATGGAGGGATTTAATTATGCTGCAATGTAAAAATGTTACTAAAAAGTATATGAAGATGACTGCCGTTAATGGTGTTTCCATCGACTTCATGCCTGGCAGAATATACGCTCTGCTCGGCTCTAACGGAAGCGGTAAAACAACTTTAATGAAGATGATAGCAGGTCTGGTAAAACCCACTTCCGGGGACATCACTCTTTCAGGTGTTCCAATAGGAGTAGAAACTAAGAAACACATAGCTTATATGCCTACTGAAAGTTATTTTTATAGCTATATGAGCTGTGCTGATATTGGAAAATATTATGCTGATTTCTTTGAGGATTTCTCACTTGACCAGTACTACAACTATCTTAATGAGATGAAGCTTACGCCTGACATGAAAGCTAGCAAGATGTCATCAGGAATGATGGCTAAACTTAAGCTTGCTGTTAATCTTTCAAGAAATGCATCTGTTATTATGCTTGATGAACCACTTAACGGTGTTGATATTGTTGCAAGAGAGCAGGTTATCAATGCGGTAATCAGCAAGGCTTCACCTGATAAGATTATCATCATGTCGAGCCACCTTGTTGATGAGCTTGAAGCTGTTATTGACTACGCAGTATTTATCAAAGACGGTGTGATTGTTTCACAGGGAGATGCTGAAAATTTACGAACAGCTTCGGGCATGTCAATCGTTGACCAGTACAAACGCATTTATGCATATTAAAAGGGGGAATCTTCAATGTTAAAATTAACAAAATACGAATTGAGAAAGAATCTTCTCGGTATAGGAATCGTAGCAGGTATTATCTGTGTACTTCAGGCTCTGTTTATGTTTTTCTGCCTGACTGAAAATCTTAACTATACAAGCCTTTTCGGAGGACTTTTAATAATAGCTGCCTCTGTATTTATATTTGGAGTTGTAACATATTATAGAGAACTTTCAAGCAAAAGCAGTTACCTGATATTCATGACACCTAATTCATCTCTTAGCATAATTACATCAAAGCTGCTCTATACACTGATTATTGGAATAGGAATTTCAGCAATATTCATCGGCTTTGGAGTTCTTGATATATTCATGATGGCTGGTGTCTTTGGTGATCTGGCTGACGCACTCAAGAATTTCTCAGAAATGTTAAAGATTATGGGTATTGATGTTGTCAATATAATTATTAATATTGTAGCTGGAATAATATCATTCCTTATAGCTTTCTTCTTCCTTATATCACTTGCATACTTTGCCATAACACTATCTTCAACTGCCTTGCAGAACAAGAAGATTAAAGGATTTATCTCAGTTGTATTATTCTGTGTCCTTGCATATGCAACAATTAAGATTTCTTCTTTGTTGCCTGAACTTTATAAGAATCCAGACAGCTTATCCCAGGCATTAATGTCAAGCCTTCCAGCTACCATATTCCAGTTATTAATGGTGGTTGCATGCACATTCGGAAGTGCTGTGCTTCTTGATAAGAAGGTAAGTTTGTAATTCGTATTCTTGTGGACGGGGATGTTGGCAAAACCTACTAAAAGCTTCATAGGATTTAATCTAGTAGGTTTAATTCTTACAATTACATATGAATTTTGTTTAAAAGACCTACTAACTTGATGTTCTCATCGAATGTAGTAGGTCTTTTTATAGTTATTCTGTTGTTCAAAGACAGATTTCATCTCCAAAACACCTACTAAATTTCATATATCATTCTATTTAGTAGGTTTCCAGACCTTACATGCCATACATCTCACATCCAATGGACCTACTAATATCCTAATATCTCTCTATCTAGTAGGTTTCCAGCTCTTACCAACAAGATATATCCTTAATTTTATCTATGCTCTTCATTCTTAATTGCCTCCCAGAGGTTTTTCTCAACTTTGCCTGCCATAACAGATAGTGTCTGCACCTCTTCTTCACTGAATCCATTATATATAACATTATCAATTCTGTTAAATATCCTGATAACTTCATCAGCCTTCTGGCTGCCATAATCAGTAAGTAACACATTCCACGACCTTCTGCTTGCCGGATTATTTTCTCTCTTTAACAGACCATCCTTTTCCATTCTGTCTAATGTTCTTGACATTGTGGTCACATCCATAAGGCAAGCATCCGCCAGCTCTTTCTGATTCATAATCCCATGTTCTCTTAATTCCTTAAGAATTCTTGGCTGCCCCTGTCCAACCGTAAGGCCAAGTTCAATAAAAAATGGCCTTATCAGCCGTCTTCGAAGCATTTCAATATCAAAAAAAACATTTTTAATTTCATTATCCATAATTACATTTCCCCTCTTATGCACTGATTTCATGCGGTATACAACACTGTCTAATCAAGCTCAAACTGTCCTGTATACAGCTGATAATATCTGCCCTTCTGTTCAAGCAGTTCGTCGTGGTTGCCACGCTCAATCACCTCGCCCTTTTCAAGCACCATTATGGCATTAGAATTCCTTACTGTCGAAAGTCTGTGTGCAATAACAAATACGGTTCTTCCCTCCATTATCGCATCCATTCCCTTCTCTATCAGCCGCTCAGTTCTTGTATCAACCGAGCTTGTCGCCTCATCAAGAATAAGCACCGGTGGCTTGGCAATCGCTGCTCTGGCTATTGCGATGAGCTGTCTCTGTCCCTGTGACAGATTGCCGCCATCAGCCGTAAGCATCGTATCATACCCCTGCGGAAGCCTTGTTATAAATGAATCAGCATTAGCAATCTTAGCTGCCTCCCTGATTTCCTCGTCAGTTGCATCAAGCTTTCCATATCTTATATTATCCGCAATAGTTCCTGTGAACAAATGTGTATCCTGAATTACCATTGCAAGTGAACGCCTCAAGTCATCTTTTCTTATATCCTTCACATCAATTCCATCATATGTAATCGTACCTGACTGGATATCGTAAAATCTGTTTATAAGATTAACAATCGTAGTTTTCCCCGCTCCTGTCGAACCAACAAATGCTATCTTCTGTCCTGGCTTTGCAAACAACGAAATCTTGTTAAGCACCTTCTTTTCAGGCACATATCCGAACACAACATCATTAAATCTTACATCACCCTTAAGCTCAATAAGCTCCCCTGCCGGCAGCTTCCATGCAAACAATCCTGTCTTATCAGAAGTTTCTGTAATGGTATTATCCGCATTTTTAATGACATTGCACAAAGTTACTTTCCCTTCGTCAGGCTCCTCTTTCTCATCCATCATGTCAAATATTCTCTCAGCTCCCGAAAGCGCTGAAAGTATGAAATTAACCTGCTGTGTGAACTGGTTTAATGGCATGGCACTCTGTCTTACATACACAAGATATGCAGATATGCTGCCAAGGTCCATGATTCCTTTTATTACAAATATGCCTCCAACGCAGGCAGAAAGAGCATAATTGAAATATGACAGACTTACAATTACCGGGATAAGCATGCCCGAATATGCAAGTGCATTAGTTGATTCCTTCCTGAAACTCTCATTCATCTCACAGAATTTTTCAAAATTCTTCTGCTCATGGTTAAATACCTTTTCAACCTTCTGACCTGCCATCATTTCCTGAACAAAACCGTTGATATTGCCAAGCTCCTTCTGCTGTCTGTGGTAATATTTCTTGCTTCTTTTGCCGTTGTATTTAATAAAAATGAACATAAGAATAAGAAACACAACCACAATCATAGTCAGACGCACACTTAAAACCATCATCATAGTTATAGTTCCGAAAAGTGTAAGAAAGCTCTGTATTACCATGGCAAAACTATTGTTCATTGCTTCCTGAACCGTGTCAACATCATTAGTGAAATGACTCATAATCTCACCATGAGTATTATTATCAAAATATTTTAACGGAAGCTTCTGTGTGTGTTTAAAAAGGTCCATTCGAATCTCACTTACTACCTTCTGGGAAGTATGCACCATAAGCCTGTTGTAGCCAAGCGTTGACAGTGCACCACACGCATACATAACACCCATTCCGCATACAGCTATGATAAGTCCCTTCATATTGCCCGGCACGATAAAATTATTAACAACAGGCTTTATTAAAAATGTTCCCATAATTCCTGCACCTGCGCTTATAAATACAAGCACTGCCACAAGCAGGAAAGCCCATTTGTAATGACCAAGGTATGAGAGAAGATGCTTAACAGTCTTCTTAGTGTCCTTTGGTCTTTTATATCCAACATACTTAGCCATTAAAGATCAGCTCCTTCCTTCTGGGATTCATATATTTCCTGATATATCTTATTAGTCTTTAACAGACTCTCGTGTGTTCCAATCGCATTCACACATCCACCGTCCATAATAATTATCTGGTCAGCATGACGCACTGATGAAATTCTCTGTGCAATTATAATCTTTGTCATATCAGGCAGCTTCTTTGCAAGTGCATTTCTCATCTTTCCTTCAGTTGCAGTATCAACCGCACTCGTTGAATCATCAAGAATAAGGACTTTAGGCTTCTTTAATATTGCTCTTGCAATACATATTCTCTGCTTCTGCCCTCCTGATACATTGACACCTTCCTGTCCCATCTCGGCATCAAGTCCTCCAGGGAGCCTGTCTATGAATTCATCAACACACGCTATGCTACATGCCTCTTTAATCTCATCCAGAGTCGCATTTTCATTTCCCCATCTTAAGTTATCAATTAGTGAGCCCGAAAACAACGTATTCTTCTGCAATACAACTGAGATTGCATCTCTTAAATGTCTTACCGGGTATTCCTTAACGTTTATTCCATCTATCTTAATCTCGCCATTACTTGCATCATAGAGTCTTGGAATAAGCTGGATAAGCGTCGTCTTTGATGAACCTGTCTGTCCTATTATTCCGACTGTCTGACCTGCATTAATGTGAAATGAAACATCTGACAGCACATATTCTTTAGCGGTTTCATTATATTTAAACCACACATGGTTAAATTCTATCTCACCCTTCTTAACTTCGATGTTCCTAGCATTCTCGTCAGTTATATCAATCGGCTCATCAATTACCTTCATGATTCTTTCTGCAGAAGCAAGTGACCTCGTCATAAGAAGGAACACATTTGACATCATCATAAGTGAATTAAGAATCAGAAGAACATAGCTTAAGAAAGAAGTAAGCTGTCCTATCATCATCTGTCCTGAATTGATAAGCCTGCCTCCGATAAGGAGTATTCCAAGAATCGTTCCATACATAACAAACTGCATCGCAGGCATATTAAGTACAGCTATTCCAAATGCTTTCTCTGATTCATTTTTAAGATTACCATTAACATTCCTAAATTTTTCAATCTCATAGTCGCCACGCACATATGATTTAACAACTCTTACTGCTGTAAGATTCTCCTGAATGCAACGGTTTACAAGGTCGACTGCCCCCTGCATCCTTCCATATCGTGGACCAACATTAACGATTATTATGATGAGCAGGACTGCCAGAATTGGCAGTGCTACAAGAAAGACCAGTGCCAGTGTGGAATTAATCCGGAATGCCAGTGTCGTTGCAAATATCAGCATTACCGGGCTTCGTCCAAATGGACGCATTCCTGTTGACACAGCATTCTGGATATTAGTCACATCACTTGTCAGTCGTGTGACTAATGATGAAACACTGAAATGGTCTATATTAGAAAATGAATAAGACTGAAGTTTCCCGTACTCAGCCTTTCTTATATTAGCACCCAGTCCCTGACCTGCAAGTGCAGAAAATCTTGCACTTCCCACACCTAATATAAGTGCAGCAACTGCACATACAGCCATCTGTATACCTTTATTTATTATATATGGCACATCTGAATTGGTCACACCTATATCAATCAGGTCAGCCATCAGCTTCGGCACCATAATCTCAAGCACGACTTCAACACCTATACATATAAGCGCCAGCCATGCGTATTTCTTATATTCTTTCATATAAGAAAAAATTCTTCTCAACATTACTTGCACCTCCAATTGTTGTATATGCAACTATTGTATTTCCAAGTTCAAGCAATGTCAAGAAGACATTTTTATAATTATTTTACATTTTTCCTATATACCATATAAGAAATTACGGATGTAATCACCTCTGTAATCCAGAAAGCATGCCATACGCCAACAGCTCCGACTATCCTTGACATTATGAATGCAACAGGAATTATTACAGCAACATATCTGCATACAGATATAATAAGTGACGGAAATCCTTTCCCAAGTCCTTCAAGTGCACCCGCCGAAGTAACTGATACCGTTGATACAATAAATCCGGCACTTATGATTCTTAATGCTGTCTCTCCTGCATTTATTGTGTCAGGATTGCTTGTAAACAGACCGATAAGTGAACCCGGTATTGCAAGACAGAGAATTGTACCTGCTGCCATAATAGCAAATATAAGTACCATTGATGTCTTATATATCTTTCTTACTCTCTCATGCTCCCCTGCTCCGTAATTATAGCCCATAAGCGGTCTCATACCCTGTACAACTCCGTTGGCTGGCAGATAAAGGAATGTCTGCAGCTTGTAATACACACCAAGCACGAATACATACACAGCCGAGTAAGCCGCAAGTATTACATTAAGCACTGATATAAGAATAGATGGAAGTGCTAGGCTTAAGCTTGCAGGCATACCAATAGAATAAAGTCTTTTTGCCATCGAACCTTCTATTCTCATCTCCGATTTTCTGAATTTAACCGGAATAGGCTTAACAATATATATTATGATATATAGCACTGCTGCCGAAGTCTGGCCTATTCCTGTCGCAAGTGCAGCGCCTTCAATTCCCATTGCAGGAAATGGACCTATTCCGAATATCATCATCGGGTCAAGCACAATATTAACTATACAGCCTGTCATAAGACATACCATAGAAGCATTCATTCTTCCAACTGCCTGAAACACCTTCTCAAACATAAGCTCGATTCCAAGCATTATTGAAAATGCAAATGCAATATTGGAATATTTAAGTCCCAGTGAAACAATCTCTGCATCTTTTGTAAACATTTTTAAGAATACCGGCATACCCGCAATACATATAACGGTAAGCACAACAGCGTGTATACAACTTAGGAGCATGCCCTGGCTGGCTGCTTTATCTGCCTGCTTCTGGTTCTGTGCGCCCATAAAAAATGATATGACCGCATTTATTCCTATTGCAAATCCTATCATAACCGAGCTTATAAGATTCTGTACCGGAAATACCAGTGACAGAGCTGTCATCGCATTTTCACTTATCTTAGCAACAAAGAAGCTGTCAACAATATTGTACAATGAATTAACCATCATAGATATTACCATTGGAAGCGACATTTTTAATAACAATGGGAGTATCTTCTGCTCCTTCATATATGTCTGATTCATATTAACTACCTGTCCTTTTCGTAAAAAAAGAGCCATCGAGTGGCTCTTTTTCTTATAATACACAATAATATTTAATTATTCAACCAGATTCTTTATCTACTAATCTTGATATATTTGCCCACTTAGTAGGTTTCTGCCTCTTCTCATCTTATAAGCTTCCTTCTAAAGACCTACTACAATATCGCGCAAGTCATTTCTAGTAGGTTTCTGACTCAAAAGCCCAAAAATCCAACTCACATCACGGCAAGCTCATATCTTACTTCTTCCCCTTCTGTGTCAGCAGAACTGACATTATCAATGAAGTTATCGGCACTGTAAGTATTATGCCCATTGTTCCTGATATTCCACGCATTATCTCAATTGCAACTGAGTACATGTTAAGAATCTGATGCATCTGGTATGAATATGCGTATATTATCATGACAAGTCCCAGACTTCCTCCTGCATAAGCAAGAATAAGTGTGTTAGACATTGTTCCTATCATATCTCGTCCAATATTAATTCCTGAACGGAATATTTCCTTTGCTGATATGTCAGGTCTGTTTTCTTTAATCTCATGTAATGATGATGAAACTGACATTGCAACGTCCATTACAGCTCCTAACGATGCAATCAGTATTCCTGAAAACAGCATTCCGCCTATGTCAAGCTTTGAATTCTGGCCTACATATATAAGGTTCTCTATATCGTCAACATTGTATCCTGTTACATGTCCAAAATGTCCGAAAACAAGTGCTATAAGACCTGATACAACCACTCCGGCTATTGTACCAAGCATAGCGCCAATTGATTTCTTCTGAAAATCTGCCAGTAGAATAAATGTTATCAGCGTAATTATGACAACTGATAATGTAGCTGCAATAAATGGCGAAACACCTATATACATCATCGGAATATACATCATTACTACAACTGCAAATGTGAATATAAGTGCGAGTACTGAATTGAAACCTTTCTTTCCTCCAACCAGCCACATAAGTCCGAAAAATGCTGCTAATAACGCAATTATCTCCGGTTCACGGTCATAATTATATACATTGGCTGAGAGATTTCCATTATATTCACTTATATTAGCTATTACCCTTGTTCCAACCTTACAGTTGGCTCCGTACAGATATCCGTTAAGACTGTACGCTTTTACTTCTTCTCCCTTGTGGCTTCCTGATTTAATACGTAAAACAACCTCCTGGCTGTCGCCGCTTTCTAAGTCAGCGGCAGCCTGAAGGTCTTCATTATCATTCTGTATAACCACTGCCTTAACAAACTTGGTATTGTCTTTGGCAAGCAGTGGTTTTCTTTCTACACTTGTGTAGAATAGAAACATCACAATCATAATAAGTGCCACAACAAGGTATTTACCAAATGTGTCTATTATCTTTCGCAAATGTCTTCCTTCTTTCTGATTCCAACTATAACAGTGCCGATACCTGCTGCGGCGGCAGCCATACAAGCATATACTCTTGCAAGCATGTTATCTCCTGTCTGTGGAGCTTTGCCATTATCTGTCGAAGAATTTGATGAATTATCTGTTGTCGAACCTCCTGCTGGTGCAGATGGTTCTGTTACTGCACCATTATCCTCCTGTACTGTAAGTGCATTGATTGCATTAACAACTTCCAGTTGATATTTCACATATTTTAGGAAATTTAATAACTGTTATATTTGATTATCAAATTCTTCGCAAACCCTTGAAAATACTAAGTTTGTAGCAAGTGTACTTTCCCTTACTCTTTCCCTTGTGTTACATTCTCCCATTAGCTTTCATGAACCTTAATATGGGAAAAATTAAGGGAAAGAAAATTTCATAACACAGTATAACATATAACAATAACGACATGGTGAACTGATTGAAATGTTTTCGATATTTAACTCTATAACTGATTATCAAAAGAAAATGGAGATAAGATACGATGAGAACAATTTATGCAGAATACAACATAAATCACGATAGTATTGATGTTTACACAAGTGCTGGATATATGCTTCGCATTGATTGCTGGGAAGCTGAAAAAAATTTAAAAACCACATATGGATCAGAATGTGCGCTTACTTCATTGGCTGTGGATGAGCCTTTAGAATATGCAAGATTATATCTCGATGGCAATTTACAGATGTGGATAGATTCAGAAGATTCACTTGAATTATAGAACAAGAATAACGGGTAGAAAACTTCTGATGCCCATTTTACAAGGGGTTCGAGTTTTTTATGTCTGCTGGCGCTATTTCTCTGCTGGAGTACTATTTTCGGGATAATGGCGAAAGGCTTTAGCGGTATAGTTAGAAGCACCGTTTCCATATTTTGTATTGGTTATGGTTTTTATATAATCGCTGGAATAATAGTCAATTGTAGAGCAAATGAAATAGACACAGGGGATTAAGGAAGAGTTGAAGGCAGATAAACAGATGGAATGGGTAGCAAATAAATACTATACAAGAGTGTGAAAAGGGAATTTTGAATAAGGAGATGATTTGGCAATAAGGTGCAGTAATCTGGTGGAAAGCAAGTCTGAAAATGGCTTGCTTTTTGCTTTACAATGTGGTTAGTTGATGTATATAATTATGATAAAGAGATAAAATTGATTTTTATATTTTGGTTCGATATTGTGATGCAGTTTTTCTATATTAAAAAATATACGAGGTTATAATGAAGAATAAAAGTTATGATTATATCTTTGGAAATGGAAAATTTAATACTTGGTTCAACATTATAGTTAGTATTATTAGTTGTTCAGCAATATCGTTTTGTTTAACCGAACTTTTGTTTTCCTTTGATTTTAAAGTGAGTTTTCAAAAAGCACTGATTTTTACCATACTTTTTGTGATTTTTTTATTATTGTTTTATTACTTTATAAAACAACGTACTTATAAACTATTCGATCAAAAAATAACATATGGATTTAGGGAACGAAAAATTTTGTATGCGGATATCCATTCATTAGTTTTTACACTATCCTCCAGACCTAAAGGAATATATGATATTGGACTGGGAGAACCATACCTATACATAAAAGAAAATGGGAAGAAAAAATATATATGCAATATTACAATTTATTTGGCATATCCAAGTGTTATACAAAAAAGATATGATATCAATATAAGCAATGGGCAGATAGGAATGTCTCCTGCCTACAGTTTTAACTGTTATGATATAAAAAGTATTTTCAATTTAATACATCATTCAAAAGCAAATATTTATGTGACGAAGAGTTTTCTTCTCTTTAATAATTGGACAATAAACAGATTTTGCAAAGAATACAATATCTCTATGGAAATGGTTCAGCTTATAAATGATGGAAACTAATGTAAAAAATTTGTATTGTATTGAACTTTAGAAAACCTTTTTATGAGAAAGGAAAGCATATGCAAGAATATTATAAAATATATTTTCCTTATTCCAAAGAATATTTATTGGAACAGATTAAGAAGACTACAAAACCATTATGTATTTCAAACCAGGCTTATAGAGATATGGCACTTGCAGCCTACAAAGAAGAGGATAATACCTTATGTATCGGATATGCAGCAGGAAGTATGACAGGCGGTGGCTGGGAAATGCTCCAGACACATATAAAAAGCTATGGGGGAGATGTAATGCTGGAAGGTACGTTTGTGCTTTTGCCATACATAAAAAAAGCTGCACTATTTTTTCTGCTCATAGTGATTTTATTTGCATTGTTTTTTTCTCAGGGAGATTTATTGATTTTAACAGAATGTCTGATTTTATTTATGTTTCCATTATATCTGCTGTATAGGAATATTTCTAAGATAGGAAAATGTGAAGAAGGGCGACGGCTTGTTTTATTATATCTGGAAAAGGTGCTTCATGCAAATGTGGAAATATCCGTAGAGGAAGAATAAAGAAATGATAGGGGAAAACGAGAATGAAAAAGATTAATGAACAAACAAAAAGTTTTTTACTATACGGTATAGAAGATGTGATTAAGCCGAAAGAAATCTACAAATTAGATGGAGCAATCTTGTTTCTAGTATTTTTATTTTTCTTTTTATCTGAATCAGCTCCATCACCGTTTTTTTCAAAAGTATTTTTAGTTATTGTTTATCTTGGATTCGTGATTCTTAGTTTTTCAAGAACAGAAGTGACAGGGAAAAAGGTTTTTTGGATCATTGGAATACAAAGTCTGACGTTTTCTATTTTGTTCTGTTGGGCAGCAACTATCCTCATGCTGACAACTATGAAAGAAGAATATTATAAGAGGTATCTAACCATACTCGTTATCATTTACATACTGGTAATCGCTGCATACATTTTTCTTATAATAACTTTGATTAAAAAAGATATCTACAATCCATCTTCTTCCAAAAAGCTGGCTGGAGGATGGTGTATTACTAGTTTTGTATTGCTTGGAATGGGTGTCGCAAAAGTACTTAGTAGCAGCGTTGAATATACAGCCATGATTAGAATTGCAAGCCTTTGTTCCTATTTTTGTTCTTTGGGTTCTATCTTAGGAGTTTTTCACCTGGTAAAGTATTTTGCTGTCAAAAAATGGGAGGTTGAAAAATGAATATTTTTATGAAAAGAATATAGATGAAAATAATTATAGCATCCAGGAAGAAGGATGGCTGGGAATTTTATTTTTGGTTGGAACTATATTTTTCTCAGGATTACTTTTGTATGGTTTTATAGACGGACAGGCGGATTTTTCAGTTATAGTGGCGTATGGAATATTGATTGCTTTTTCTGGAATCTGTACCCTGCATTTGTTCCTGTGGAGAGTCAAGGTAAATCATGATGTAATTGAATACCGGTCGTTTTTTGGAAAAAAATATTATAAATTTTCAGATATAACAAGAAGTGTACATAAAGAAAATGGTACATTGGAAATATATGCAGGGGACAAAATAATATTCAAATTTGATGAAAACATAAGCGCATCATTGTTTGCAAATAGTCTGTCTAAGCATAAAATTTCACAAGAAACATGGTTGAGTTGTAGAGATAAAAAGTGCATCATAAGACCAAAAGAAAGCCACTATGTTCTGCCAGGCATTTTCTTTTTATATTTGGTTTACAATAGTGTGATACTTGTATTCAATGCAAAAGAAACAGCTTTTGTTTTCCTTTTATTCTCTCTTGTACCGGGAGGTATATTTTTCTATTTTTATCCCAAAAAGAGTAAAAATCGAATTATCCGCATAAACACAGGGATTTTAAGCAATATGAAACAAAAAATAAAAGAATTTTACCACTAATTTACTACGAATGAAAGAACCTTGATACGACAGAGAAAACAGCATAAATAAAGGCAAAATTGGCATTTCATACAGAATATGAGATGTCTTTTTTGTTGCTGTAATACAGTATAACTATTCTTTTTCTGCTTGATTATTAATCATTTTTTAGGACATGAATTGTCAAGAGCTTGTTGCGTAGCAATGTTTACACTCTTGATAATTTATGGAATAAAAAATATTCTGACAGATACCAATGGTAGGTACCTATCATTAAGATAAGAATCATGATATACTAGAAGAGCCGG
>ERZ836939.1297-NODE-1297-length-29406-cov-5.564172_pt1 | contig 29406 bp, 23 predicted proteins | sample MGYA00519912_ERZ836939 | MGnify/ENA primary metagenome ERZ836939 (study PRJEB31850, sample SAMEA3708810) | human gut metagenome | biome: human gut; feature: human-associated habitat; material: faeces | place: China | collected 2014 ...
CGGCGATCTCGCGCAGACGGCGCGAAAAATAGTACTCTCCGATGCCGTCCAACCGGTGCGAACGGGCGATGTTGACTGCTTTTGCCATAGCTTGAATATGTTTGGGATTATGCTTTCCGGGCAAAGATAGGGAAATAATAATAAAATTAAAAATTAAGAATTAAAAATTGAGCATTAATTCCCCGGTCTGCGCTGCAAGGCGAACCGGACATCTCCGTGCCTCGTTTCTTCGCCGCATGCGCACAAGGTCTTGCGTCTAATACAGATATTTCTCCATCAGCGGCATGAGCAGCGCCGTCGCCAGCCCCATCAGGGCCATGGCCAGACCGCTCAAAGCCCCTTCGGCGGCTCCTATTTCGATGGCGCGGGCCGTGCCGATGCCGTGGGCTGCGGCTCCGAGGGCGAATCCCCGGGCCTCGGGGTCGCGGACCCCGCAGCGGCGCAGAATCCATTCGCCGAAGATGCTGCCGAAAATCCCCACGCAGAAGACCACGACCGACGTCACCGAGACGTTGCCGCCCAGCGGTCCGGCGACCGACACGGCGATGGGCACCGTGACCGACTTGGGGGCTATGGAGTTGAGAATCTGCCGCTCGGCGCCGAACGCCATGGCGATATAGACGACGCTCAACACCCCGACGACGCATCCCGCGAGCGTGGCCATGCCCACGGGAAGCAGGCTTCCGCGCAGGCGTTCCAACTGTTCGTAGAGCAGATACCCGAGCGCCACGACCGACATGCCGAGGGCGAAATTGAGGATGCCCGTGGCGTCGCGGTAACGCTCGTAGCCGATTCCGGCGCAGCGCAGGAAGACGATCACGGCGACGAACGTCAGCAGCACGGGATGCAGCAGCGGCAGCCGCGTACGGCGGTAGATCATCCCTCCGAGGCAGTAAAGCCCCACGGTGAGGGTCAGCAGAAAGAGGTCCGAGGAGAGAAATGAGGCGTCAGGCATCGTGGCGGAGTTGTTTGATGTGCCGCAGGCGGGCGCGGCGGTTCAGGCTCTGGAAGGTCTGGCCGGCGACGATCAGCACGAGGATCGTCGAGACGATTCCCGAGACGAGGATGGCCCAGAGGTTTTCGAGGATCACCCGGTAGGAGTCCATCAGCCCCACCCCGTAGGGCACGAAAAAGAGCGCCATGGCCCCCAACAGGAACCGCGCCGCGGGGCGCACCGTCTCGGCCCGCACCCAGCGCAGGCACAACGCAGCAAAGAGCAGGATCATGCCGATGATGTTGCCCGACACGTAACCTCCGGTGATAAGGCTCAACGCATTGCCCATGAGCCAGAAAAGAAGAATCTGAAAAAGTCCTGTCATCGTCGTTCGACTTTGGCGGCGGGCCTTGAACGTTCGGGACCGGACTTTTCAGCCGGTCCCGGAACCCTGCCGCCGTTTGCGGCGACAAATATAGTGCATGCCGGGTGCAATGCCAAATTTATTTGGAGAATCTCCCCGGCGCAGCCCGTGTCCGGCAAATCAATTCCTGCCGGTGCGCTTCTTGAGCGGGCATTGCGCCGACGCGCACGACGCGCATCCTCCCCGCCGCCGTCCGCGCGCGAAACACCACAGCCGCCTCGCGACAATGGCCGCAACCGCCAGCCCGATGGCTGCGACGATGTAATCCTGCCAGTCCATCGTTCAGAATATCAGTGCGATCCGATATACGATCCACGCCACGAACCAGGCCAGCGTCGTGTTGTAAACCACCGACGCCGCAGCCCATTTCCACCCGGCTTCGGCGCCGATGGCGGCCACCGTGGCGATGCAGGGCATGTAGAGCAGGATGAAGACGAGGAACGCCAGCGCCGAGGCCGTCGTGAAGTCGCCGCTCGCGAGCAGCCGCTGCGAGAGCGAGTCCGCCTCCTCCTCTTCCGCGGTCCGGAATGCCTTTGCCGGCGTCGGATCGTCCGTTTTCACGATGATTTCCGTCGCGCCGTCCGCATCGCCGATCACGGCCTCCTGCTCTGCGGGAGCGGTCGCGGCGCCTTCGGAGTAGAGCACGCCGAGCGTCGACACCACGATCTCTTTGGCCGGGAGGCCCGACAGCAGGGACACGCCGGCTTTCCAATTGAATCCCAAGGGGCTGAACACCGGCTCGCAGCCCTTGCCGAGCCGTCCGAGGTAGGAATTTTCGTAGTGCGCCTCGGTTCCGGCGGCGGCGTCCGTGCGGGGGTAGTAGCTCAAAAACCACACGATGACCGAAGCGATCAGGATCATGCCGCCCATCTTCTTGAGGTACTGCGCACACTTGTCCCACATGTGGCTGAACGTGGTTTTCCACGTCGGGAGGCGGTAGGGCGGCAGCTCCATCACGAACGGCGTCTCGTCCACCGGGAAGAGGAACCGCCGCATCAGCCGCGCCGTAACGACAGCCAGCACGATCCCCAGCGCGTAGAGGCCCAGCATCACCGTCCCGGCGTCGGCGGCGAAGAACGTGCCCGCCAGCAGGAGGTAGATCGGAATTCGCGCGCTGCATGACATGAACGGCGTAATGAGTATGGTTATCAGGCGGCTGCTGCGGCTTTCGATGGTCCGGCAGGCCATGATCGCGGGCACGTTGCAGCCGAAGCCCATGATCAGCGGGATGAACGATTTCCCGTGCACTCCGATGCGGTGCATCACGCGGTCCATGATGAACGCCGCGCGGGCCAGGTAGCCCGAATCCTCCATGAACGAGATGAAGAGGTAGAGGATCATAATGTTGGGCAGGAAAACGATCACGGCCCCCACGCCGCCGATGACGCCGTCGACCAGCAGGTCGCGGAGCGGCCCCGCGGGCAGCAGCGCGTCCGCCGCGCCGCCGATCCATCCCACCAGCGCGTCGATCCACTCCTGCGGATAGGCTCCGAGGCTGAACGTGCACCAGAACATGAGCCACATCAGCGCGAAGAAGATCGGGAATCCCCACAGCTTGTGCGTCACGAAGGTGTCGATCATGGCCGTCGTCGTCACCTCCTCGCGCCGTCCGGGGGTGAAGGTCTCCTTCAGCGCACCCTGGATGAATCCGTATTTCTGGTTGGCGAAGGCCGTTTCGACATCCTCGCCCAGCTCTCCGGCGATGCGCCGGGCCTCGCGGTCGCGGATTTCGGCCCACACCCCGTAACGCTCGCAGCCGCGGAGGCTCTCTTCGGCCTGCCGGTCGCCCTCGAGCATCTTCATCGCGTAGTAGCGGGGCGGGAAGTTTTTCGGGAGTTCGTCGCGGAAGGCGCTCATGTCGCCGTTGAGTTTGCGCAGCCCCTCGTCGATCACGGGGCCCATGTTGATATGGATGTGGCGCACGCGCTCGTCGCGGTTCTCGAAAACGTCGATCACCGTGTCCAGCAGAGCCTCTATGCCGCGGTTGTTGCGCGCCTCTACGGGAACCATCGGCACGCCCAGCATGCGGCCCAGACTGTCGTAATCGAGTTTCGCGCCGCTGTCCTGCAACTCGTCGAACATGTTGAGCGCCACGACCATGCGCGGGTTTATATCAATCAGTTCGGTAGTTAAGTATAGGTTTCGCTCTAAATTCGAGGCGACTACCGAGTTTATCACCACGTCGGGGGTCTTCGTGGCGAGGTGGTGACGCACATAACGCTCCTCGGGCGTGTAGGCCGAGAGGGCGTAGGTTCCGGGCAGGTCGGTGACCTCGAAACGGTAGCCGCGGTAGGTGCGGTGGCCGATCTTGGCCCCGACGGTCACGCCGCTGTAATTGCCCACATGCTCGTGGCCGCCCGATATGGCGTTGAAAAGCGAGGTCTTGCCGCTGTTGGGGTTGCCCACCAGCGCGACGGCGATGGTGCGGGAGTGGCGCGCCACGACCTCGTCGATGCTCGCGCAGCACGCCTCGTCGGATTCCGTCGCGCCGAACTCCTCCGTCCGGATTTCCGCGGGCGCAGTCTCCGCCGCGGGGCATCCGCACTCCCCGGAGTGTGCGTGGCGGTGATGGCGGTGGTGTTCGCGCCGCGCGAGGTACTCCCCGGCTTCGTCGTCGGTGAGCACGACGACCATATCGGCCTCGCTGCGCCGCAGCGAGATGTCGTAGCCCATGATTTTATACTCGATCGGGTCCTTCAGGGGGGCGTTCAGAATCACTTCGACCCGCTGTCCGCGGACAAAACCCATCTCCATGATGCGGCGGCGAAAGCCTCCGTGGCCCATCACTTTGACAATCGTCGCCGATTCGCCGGTCTTCAGTTCGGATAAGCGCATTTTTTCTACTGTATTTTTGCGCCCAAAGATACGATTTTGCGGCGACTTGCGCAATCCTCATAAGTAGGTATATCCTTATTTCTGCATTGCGGCGGCCCATCCTCCGCCCAGCGCCTTGCAGAGCGTGACGTAGTTGATATACTGCTGCACGACGAGGTTGACGTGCGACATCTGCGACTGGTAGAGACTGCGCTCGGCGTCAATCACGTCGAGGTAGTCGGACAGTCCGCTGCGGTAGAGCGCGCGGGTCATCGTGGCGATGCGGTCGTTGGAGAGCACCAGTTCGCCCGTGCGCTCGGTCTGGCTGCGGTAGGTGGCGATGGCCACCAACGCCTTTTCCACATCGGCGAACGCCGTCAGCACGGTCTGCTCGTAGGTCTTGGCCGACTGGGTGTAGGCCGCCATCGCGGCGCGCTCGGCGTTGCGCAGTTTCCCGAATCCGAAAATCGGCTCGGCGACAGAACCCAGCGCATCCCACGCCCAGGGGTTCGCCGTAGTTAAACCTTTGATTGAACTGGATGCAACTCCTCCTTTGGCAGTCAGCGATATGGACGGGAATCGCGCGCTCCGAGCCTGCCCGGCCTGCGCCGCCGCCTGCAACATGTTGAAATGCGCCTGGCGGATGTCGGGGCGGCGTTTGAGCAGCTCCGAGGGCAGTCCCACGGGAATGTCCGCGGGGCGGTAGTCGGTCAGCAGTCGCAGCCCCGCTCCGGAAAGCCGCGCCTGGGAGGGCGTCTCGCCCAACAGAATTCCCATCGACAGCCACGTCTGCTCCACGGCGCGGCAGTACTGCGGAATGTCCGCCTCGGCGGTGTAGACCAGGCTCCGGGCCTGCTCCAGCGCCACGCCGTCGGACATGCCGTAGCGGAACATCGAGTCGATCAGCGCGGCCGATTCGCGCCGCAGCCGGAGGGTCTGGCGGGCGATCGAGAGGTCGCGTTCATACTCCAGCAGCGTGAAGTAGGTCGTGGCGACCTCGGCGGCCAGCGAGAGCCTGACGCCCGCCAAAGCCCACTCCGAGGCCGCGATTTCGGCCTTTGCGGCCCGTTTGGCGTTGCGCAGCGCCCCGAACAGCGACAGTTCCCACGAGAGGGTCGGTTCGACGGCATACGACTGCACGATCTTCGTCTCGGGCGTATATTCGCCCTCGGCGGTGGCTTCCGCGCCGATCTGCGGCAGGTATTGCGCCCTTACGGTCTTGAGGTTGGCCCGGGCCTGCTGGACGCGCGCGGCCGCTACGGCCACGTCGCGGTTGTTCGCCAACGCCTGTTCGACCAGCGCGTCGAGCGTCGTGTCGCCGAAGAGTTCCCACCAGCGTTCGCCCACGCCCGTCGTGTCGGACGAGAAGCCCGCGCCGTAGACGTAACTTTCGGGCGTCGCGACCTGCGGCGGGTAGAATTTCGGGGTGCAGGCGGCCAGCGTCAGCACGGCGGCGGCTATCGTAAGTTGCGTTTTCATGCGTTCTCCTCCTGTTTTTTAAGTTCGCGGCGCTGTTCGAAGCGGCCGATCTTCCCGACGAAATAGTAGAGCGCGGGGTAGACGAAGATGCCCAGCAGCGTGGCGAAGAGCATGCCGCCCACGAGGGCCACGCCCATGATGTTGCGGGCCGTGGCGTAGACGCCGCTGGCGAAGACGAGGGGCATGACGCCCAGGATGAAGGCGAAGGCGGTCATAATGATCGGTCTCACGCGCAGTTTCGCGGCTCCGATGGCGGCGTCCATCAGCGAGACGCCCTGCTCGCGGAACAGCCGGTCGGCGTATTCGACGACCAGAATGGCGTTCTTGGCCGCCAGCCCGATCAGCATGACGAGCGAGATCTGCATGTAGATGTCGTTGACGTACAGGCTGTTCATCAGGTGCGTGCCGCCGACGAACAGCACCGCGCCCAGCACCGCCACCGGCACGCTCATCAGGATCGCCAGCGGCAGCCCCCACGATTCGTAGAGGGCCGCCAGCGCGAGGAACACGAACACGAGGGCCAGCGCGTAGACCACTCCGCCCGTCTTCGAGGCGTTGGCCTCCTGATAGGAGGTTCCGCTCCACGCCGTGCCGATGTCGTCGGGCAGCGTTTCGGCGGCCGTGGCGGTGATCTCCCGCATGACGGTCGTCGTCGAGGCCCGCGCCGCGGGGGTGACGGTGAGCGAGACGGAACGGTAGAGGTTGAACTGCGAGACGTACTCCACGCCCACGGTGTCCGCCACGTCGATCAGCGATGCCACGGGAACGCTCTCGCCCGAGGCCGAAGTGACGTAGTAGCTGTCCAGCGACCGCCGGTCGAGGCGGTAGTCGGGCGCGGCCTGGATGTAGGTCTGGTAGAGTTTGCCGAAGCGTGTGAAATTGTTGATGTACGCGCCGCCCAGCAGGGTGGTCAGCTCGCCGTAGAGCGTCCCGAGGTCCACGCCGGCGGCCAGCGCCTGCTGCTTGTCGATACGCAGCCGCCGCTGGGGAACCCCGGCGTCGAATTGCGTGGTGACCGAGGCGATCGCGGGATTTTTGCGCAGCGAATCCATCAGCCGCCCGGCGTTTTCCATCAGGTAGGCCGTGCCGCGCCCTTCGAGGTCCTGCACCTCGACCGAGACGCCCGAGGTGACGCCCAGTCCGGGAATCGAAGGCGGGATGAAGGCGTAGCATTCGGCCTCCGGAACCGCGACGTAAAGTTCTCCGGTGAGCCGCTGGGCGATCTGCATGGCCGAGAGCCTGCGGTCGGAGTAGTCGACGAGTTTGACGAAGATGATGCCGCTCGACGTCGAGGCGATGCCGGCCATCATGTTGAATCCCGCGGCGAACGACGTCGAGGCGACCTCGGGAAGCGTGCGGATCACGGCGTCGGCGTCGGCCATCGCCTGTCGGGTCACTTGCAGCGACGAGGCTTCGGGCGTCGAGACCATCACCATCACATAGCCCTGATCCTCCTCGGGGAGGAATCCCGCGGGCAGTTTGCGCCACACGACGAAGATCACCCCGAGGACCACGGCCACGAACACGCCCGTGCGGGCGACGTGGCGCATCAGCGTCGGCGTAAAGGCCGTGTAACGGTCCATCTGCCGTGCGAACCAGCGGTTGAAGGCGGCGAAAAATCCCTTTTGCGACGGCTCCCGGCGGCGCAGCAGCAGGGCGCAGAGCGCCGGGGAGAGCGTCAGGGCGTTGAAGGCCGAGATGACCACCGAAACGGCGATCGTCACCGAAAACTGCTGGAACAGCCGTCCCGTGATGCCGCCGGTGAACGACACGGGGATGAATACGGCCAGCAGCACGACTGTCGTGGCGACGATCGGCGAGGCCACGTTGCGCATGGCCTCCAGCGCCGCCTCGCGGGGTTTCATGCCCCGTTCGATATTGACCTGCGCGGCCTCGACGACGACGATGGCGTCGTCGACCACAAGGCCGATGGCCAGCACCAGTCCCAGCAGCGAGATGATGTTGATGGAAAATCCCAGCAGCGGGAACAGCGCGAAGGCGCCGACGAGCGACACGGGGATCGCCACCAGGGGAATGACCGTCGCGCGCCAGTCCTGGAGGAAGAGGAAGATGATGAAGATGACGAGTATGAGGGCGATGACGAGCGTGCGGAAGATGTCCTTCACGCCGGCGTCGATGCTCGTGGTGCTGTCGACGATCGTGGCGGCCTCGACGCCGTCCGGAAACCGCTGCGAGAGGCGTTCCATCGCGGCCTTGACCTTGCCGCCCACGGCCACGGCGTTGCTGCCCGGCTGCTGGTAAATGACGATCATGGCCGTCGGGTCGCTCTCGTAGGACGAGCTTACGCCGTAGGTCTGGCTGCCGAGCGACACCTCGGCGATGTCGCCCAGACGGATCTGTTCGCCCGAGGAGGTGGTCCGCACGACGATGTCGGCGAACTCCGCGGCGGTGGAGATCTGCGGCGGCATGGTCACCGTATAGGTGTAGGCCACGCCGTCGGGAGCCGGCTCGGCGCCGAACTGCCCGGCAGGGTAGATGCCGCCCTGCTTCTCGATGGCGGCCGTCACCTCGCCGACGGCGATGCCGTAGTATTTCAGCACGTCGGGCCGCAGCCACACCCGCATGGCGTATTCGCCCGCGCCCATGATCGAGACCTTGCCCACGCCGTCGATCTTCAGCAGCTCGTTCTGGAGATTGATGTAGGCGTAATTCGAGAGGAACTCCCCGTCGTAGCGGCCGTCGCTGTGCAGCGAGTAGACCATCAGGAATCCCGTCATGGTCTTGCGTGTCGTGACCCCCTGCCGGGTGACCGTCGCGGGGAGTTCGGCCGTGGCCGACGAGACGTTGTTCTGGGTGAAGATGGCGTCGAGGTCGGGGTCGGAGCCGATGTCGAAGGTCACTTGCAGGACCATCGAACCGTCGTTGGCCGAGGTGGCCTGCATGTAGAGCATGTCGCTGACACCCATCACGGCCTGGGCCACGGGCGTCGCCACGGCGTTGTTGACCGTCTCGGCGTCGGCGCCGTCGTAGGTGGCCGACACCTCCACGACCGGAGGCGTGATGTCGGGGTACTGTTCGATGGGCAGCCCCATGATCGAGATCAGGCCGACGAGCACGATGACGATGGCCAGCGAAATGGCGAAAATCGGGCGCGAAACAAAGAATTTTTCCATAGGACTACCGTTTTTCGAGACGCTTGCCCGCCTGCTCCGCAGCGGCGGCCTGTCCAGTCCCCCGCGCAGTCGGGTTTTCGGGAATCACCTTTGCGCCGTCGTGCAGTTTCTGCTGCCCGGCGACCACGACCCGTTCGCCCCGGTCGAGTCCCTCGTCGATGCACCACATCGCGCCGTAGGTGTCGCCCGGGGTGACGCGGCGGTAGTGCACCGTGCTGTCGGCCTCCACGACCCACACCGACGCGATGTCCTGCGTCTGGCTCACGGCCTGCTGGGGCACGACGACGCGCGGCCGCACGGGGCCCACGCTGGCCTCCACGCGGGCGAACTGTCCGGGTTTCAGCGTCTCGTCGGGATTGGGGAACATCACCACCACGACGAGCGTCCCGGTGGTCGACGAGACATCCTTGCGCGTGTAGTCGTAGATTCCTCCGAGCGGGTATCGCGAGCCGTCGGCCAGCACGAGACGGATGTCCGACAGCAGCCCTTCGTTGTCGTAGATCGAAGTCCGGTCGCCCGCATAGCGCAGGTACTGCGACATCGGAATCGCCACGTCGACCGTCAGCGTGTCGATGTTCGACACGGTCGTCAGCACGCTGAACTGCGTGCCGGGACCCACGTAGTCGCCCACGTGCGCCGCCGTGTGCTCGATGATGCCGTCGATGGGCGAGCGCAGCTCGGTGTATCCCACGTTCATGCGGGCGTTGCGCAGCGACTGCTCCGCCGAGCGCACCGAGGCCTCGGCGGCCTTCCATTGGGCCGTGTACTGGTCCAGCTGCGACTGGCTGATGGCGTCGATGCGCGCCAGCGGCACGGCGCGGTCGTAGTTGTTGCGGGCCTCGAGGGCCTGCGCACGGGCCGATTCGAGTTCGGCTTCGGCCGACAGCATCGAGGTCGACAGCTGGTCGGGGTCGATGGTGAACAGCAGCTGGCCGCGCCGTACGGGCATGCCGTTGCCGTATTGCTTCGACGAGAGGTAGCCGTTCACGCGCGGCTGGATCACGGCGTCGAAGTTGCTCGCGAGGTAACCGATGAAACTCATGCGGTTGGGTACGCTGTCGACGGCGGCTTCGGCCACCCCGACCCGCAGGGGAGGCGCCGCCTGTTTCGGCGTATGTTGCGCGCAGCCCGTGAGGAGCGCGGCGAAAAGACATGCGGCGGGAAAAAGTCTGTCCATAAGGGTATGTTTTACACCGCAGGAAAGGCAAAAAACGTACCGTCAGCCCCTTGAAATAGGGTTTTTCCTGCAAAAAAAACTGTTTTTCCCGTTCCGAATGATGTTGTTTAGAATATTTTTATATCTTTGCGTTGATAACAAACCCAATTTAATAAATAAAACTATGAAAGAATTAGTAGAAAAGATCAACGCAGAGTTTGAGGTGTTTGCAGCCAACGCAGCTGCCCAGGTAGAGAAGAACAACAAGGCTGCCGGCACGCGCGCCCGCAAATCGGCTCTCGAAATTTCGAAGCTGATGAAGGAGTTCCGCAAGGTTTCCGTAGAAGCTGCGAAATAATTGAGTTCCGCACAACGATAAAGGCTGTCCTTCGGGGCAGCCTTTATCGTTTCCGGTTTTATAGGGCGTCTTCGCACTTGCTCTCACGCGGTACGAATGGATGTTTTTATACTGCCCATCCGTGCCGCGTTTCGTTCAGGCGCGAATAGGCGTCTCTGAAATCGAAAACGGGGGATGTGCGGAAATAACCGCCTGAAATCGGAACCTAAAGTTCGATTCCGTATCTCCGGAACACCTCCATGTCCTCGTGCCGCAGGCCCGTCTTGCGGAAGGGCACGGCTTCGTTGTGGTCGTTCAGGTAGCGGCGCGGAGCCGTGCGGTCGAAATCGGGGCTTACGAGCGAGACCTTCGTCGTGAGGAACCGTCCGCGGATCGAAGCCATGTCGGCCATCGTGTGAAACAGCGCGTGGGTCGTCGCGGGAGCCGTCTCGTTGGCCTCGGCGGCGGCGGCCTTTTCGGGGAAATGGGTCCGGTAATCCTCCGAGAACCAGGCCAGCGAAGCCACGTAGAGCTGATAGGCCGTCGTCGTGGGCGAGGCGTGCAGGAAGCGTTCGCGGTCGTCGTCGATCAGGTCCTCGCCGTGGTCCGCGCAGTAGAGCAGGGCCGATGAAGTGCCTTTCAGCGACCGCAGGTAATCAATGGTCTGCGCGAGGAAATAATCCGTGTAACGGATCGAGTTGTCGTAGGCGTTGACGAGCATCGGACGGTGCTGCCGGGCGATCGCCACGTCGTTGTCGGGCTGGAAATGGGCGAACTCGCGCGGATAGCGCTGGTGGTAGCTGAAGTGCGAACCGTAGCAGTGGAGCACGAAAAGGAGTTTCTGCGACGTGCTTCTTTCGAGCGCCTTGCGCATCTCGTCGAGCAGCTGCATGTCGTGGCGCGGCGAGCGGATGTAGATCACGTGTCTGGCGTCGTGGGCCAGGTGGTCGATCATCGCGCCCTGCGGCGACTGGTTGGAGATGAACCACGTGTCGAATCCCGCCTCGTTGAAGAGCGCCGGAAGGCCCTTGCGGCGGTACAGCTCCTCGTGTTCGCCGGTGGCTACGGACGAGAGGATCAGCGGCACGCTCTTGTGGGTGGTGTTGCTCTGGGTCAGCACGTCGCGGAAAACCACCAGATCGCCGACTCCGGAGAGCAGGGGATTGGTCTCCCGCCCGTAGCCGTAGAGCTGCCAGTTCATCGCGCGCGACGCCTCCCCTATGATATATACGTAGACCTCGCGTCCCGGAGCTTCGGCCGTGCGTTCGGCCTCGTAGGTGAAGCCCTCGGAGGTTTTGTGGAAGTTGTACGACTTGCGGAACTCCGAGCCGCTCAACCCGAGGTTGTACATGATGTTGAGCGGGAAAATCTCGTCGCGCAGCACGTGCCGCTCCTCGCTGACGTGGTAGGCGGGCCACAGGGCCAGCAGGCCCACGGCGAAGAGCGCCGCCCCGGTCAGACCGATGTTCATGCGCGCCGTGCGCGTGATGTAGCGTTTGTGTCCGATCTCGCGGGCCGCGAGCCACAGCAGCGGCAGGTAGATGACGCAGACCAGAACCACCGACGGATAGATGTTGCCCAGCAGTTCGCCCGCCTCGCCCGGATTGGTCGTCAGCAGGTTCGTGAACATGTCCGTGGCGATGATCGAGTTGCCGAACAGGTACAGCAGCACGATCTGGAAGGCGCAGAAGAAGATGAACGGGAAGGCCAGCCAGATCATCACGCCCGAACGCCGCAGTGCCACGCTCCACATCATGTAGAATCCCAGCGGCATGAGGATCAGCGCCTCGACGGTCCACACCGAGTAGGGCTCCGTATTGGCCAGCACGCAGTTGGGGATGATCAGCGCCACGAAGAAGTAGACGGTCAGCAGCGTCGTGAAGCGGCTGCGGGTCTTGACCGTCCTCCGGCGGTTCGTCTTATTCGCGTTATTCAGATCGGCATTCATACAAATTCTCTTAAAAAGCCTCGTTGATGTTCAGCAGGAAACCGCTGGTTTTCTTGCCGAATCCGTAGTCGAGGCGCACGTTCACCCGTTTTTTCAGTTCCCACCGGAGTCCTGCGCCGTAGTTGGGCAGCGTCTGCGACCAGTCGAATCGCGACAGCGAGGGGAAAACGTTGCCCGCGCCGCCCCATACCGCGCATCCGATCCGCCTCCAGATGCGCTGGCGCAGTTCGACCTGCACGGTGATCATGTCGTTGTCCGTATAGCGGCCCTGGTAGTAGCCGCGCATCCGCTGGCCTCCGCCCATGCGGGCGAGCATCGGCCACGGAGTGCCGTCGGAGTTGAATACGGCATACAGATCCGCAGCCAGAACGCCGCCCTTCCAGACCTGCCCGTAAGCGTCGGCCGTGAAGGTCGTGCGCCACAGCGTCTTGCCGCAGTTGCCCAGCCCCTTGGGGAACAGCGTCTCCTGAAAACTCACGTAGACGCCCCGGAACGGGCTGGGGATGAAGTCCCGCGAGTCGTATTCCAGAATTGCGCCGACGCCCGTGGCCGTATAGTGCTGTTTCTGCCCTGCGAGGTAGGCCGGGTCTGAAAATTTCAGCCCCCGCATATGCTCGAAGCTCACCAGTCCCCCGATGTAGGCGTGGGGCAGGAACTCGTGCAGGTAGCGCCCTTCGACCAGATAACGCTTTTCGGAGTAGGTGCTCTCGGGATTGTACCGCCCGGCGTCGTAACCGATTCCCCAGAAACTGCGGGGCGCCGAGGCGAACATCACCGTATAGTTTATGCGGCGTTTGTTGTGCGAGAAAATGTTGTTTCCCGTCACGCCCAGCGCATAGAAGCCCGACACCGAGACGTTGCCGAAGATCGAGACGTCCGACGGCGCCGTGATCGAGTCCGTGCGGTCGAGGCGGTAGAGTCCCGCAGCCAGCAGCCCGATGCCGAAACTCGTGTTCTTCGAGTAGCTGGGACCTCCGGCGAAGGTGAAATCTATCTTTTTCTCGAAGGTCTTGTCGGTGGTCGACTCCCCGAAATAATCGACGACGCGCCGCAGAAAGGGTCTCTTTTCGGGAGCCTGCGGCGGCAGCGGGGTGTAGGAGTAGCGGAGCGAGTCGCCGTCGGAGGAGCGGATGGCGGTCTCCTGGGCATGCGCCGTGAGGTGCATGCCTGCGCTTATGAGGAGCAGAACGGCGGGGCGGCGCAGCATCCGGGCCTATTTGTACTTTTCGATGGTTTCGTAGAAGGCCTCCTTGTCGGCGTCGGAAAGCTCGCCCTTGCGCAGGAACACCAGTTCCCCCTCCTTCGAGACGATCATCAGCACGAACTGGTTGTTGCAGTCGCCCAGCGCCCACGCCGTGCTTAAAATGCGGTTCTGGTCGGCGAGGACCGTGGCGCCGTTCTTGGCCGTGCGTTTCTTGGCCATGTTGCGGGCCATGCCGTTGGGGACCATCGGGGCGTCCTTGAGGTTCATCACGCCGAAGCCGTGGATATTGTCGCTTTCGGCGCGGTGGTTCTGCTCCAGTTCGATGGTGAAATCCTCGTTCTGCTTGTGCCGGTCGGGGTCCACGTAGAATATCATCAGGTTCTTTTCGCCGAAATAGGGGAGTTTGGCCGGCTTGCCGTCCAGATCGAGCACCTCGACGTTCTGCACTTTACGGGGCAGTTCCTGTGCCTGAACGGCCGATGCGGTCAGCGCGAAGGCGGCCAGCATTGCAATCACTTTCATCTTCATTACGTTCTGATTTTGTTGGTTTTTAATGAAAACAAATCGTGACAAAGTTACAATATTTCTCCGAAAATGGAGATTGCGGGGGTGCATATTATTGTTCGATTGGTCATTTTTTTCGGTCGGACGGGGTCAGAGCCGCGTCGAAGGCGTACAGTCCGCCGCCCGAAACGATCAGGAATACGTAGATCCCGAGCCACGCGAATTCCGGCTCTCCGGCTCCGAATCCGCCCCAGGCGAACATCAGGAGGATGCCCAGCGACATGACGAGGGCCGACATCCGCACCCAGAGACCCATGATGATCAGCACGGCCAGCAGCGCCTCGGCGACCGTCACGATGACGAACACGGCCGGCGGATTGATGTAAAGCGGCGATGGATATGAACTGATTATCTCGTTGTAGTTCTGTATTTTGCCGATGTTGTGAAACAGCATCGAGGCCCCCGTGAACAGCCGCAGGTAGAGCACCGCCCAGTCCATGCACCTGTATTGTCCGATCCAGTCTGAAATTCGTTTTCCCATGCCCCGGCTCCCTGCAATTCGCGTTCCGGAAGTTCCGCCGCCCCCGGCGCCGTGACGACATTTTTCACAGGTCGGAAGGTTTTGCCGACCGGGGCGGCCCGATTTTGCATCCATCCGACTTTTTGCTACCTTTGGCGGTGTATTCCAAACAGGACGACGATGCAGGATATGATAGACGGACGCTGCGGTTGGTGCGGAACCGACGGGCTGTATGTGAAATACCACGACGAGGAGTGGGGAAAACCGGTGACCGACGACGGGAAGCTGTTCGAATTCCTCGTGCTGGAGAGCGCCCAGGCCGGGTTGAGCTGGATAACGATTCTCCGGAAGCGGGAGGGCTACCGCAAGGCCTTTTGCAATTTCGACGCCGGGAAGGTGGCGCGGATGACCGATGACGATGTCGAACGGCTGATGCACTTCGACGGCATCGTGAAAAACCGGCTGAAAATCAAAGCGACCATCACGAATGCGCGGCTGTTCCTCGCCGTGCAGGAGGAGTTCGGCAGTTTCAGGGACTACACGCTGTCGTTCTTTCCCGGCGGAAAGCCGATCACCAACCATTTCCGCTCCCTGAACGAGATTCCGGCGTCGTCACCCGAATCCGACGCCATGAGCCGGGACATGAAAAAACGGGGCTTCAAATTTTTCGGCCCCACGATTTGTTACGCCCATTTGCAGGCCTCGGGGTTCGTCAACGACCATCTGACGGGCTGCATTTGCCGGAACGGACAATGACGACAGGCCATGAACCGCCCTTTTTCCGGCTCCTTGCGGGGCGTCGGTCCGGAAAGCATTGAAAATTCAACCATATGAAAACGAGAATATTGTTTGTCTGCCTCGGCAATATCTGCCGTTCTCCGGCCGCCGAGGGCATCATGCGCCGCATCGTGGAGCGACGCGGCCTGTCCGGGACGTTCGGGATCGACTCCGCGGGAACCTACGGGGGACACCGCGGCGAACTGCCCGATCCGCGCATGCGCAGCGCGGCCTCGCGCCGCGGCTATGCGCTGACGCACCGTTCGCGGCAGGTCCGGGAGGAGGATTTCGACCGCTTCGACATGATCGTGGCGATGGACGACATGAACTACGAGTCGCTCAACCGGCTGGCTCCCTCGCGCGAGGCTGCGCGGAAGATTTTCCGCATGGCGGAGTTCTGCCGCCGCCATCTCGACCGCACCTACGTGCCCGATCCCTACTACGAGGGCCACGAGGGCTTCGAACTGGTGCTCGACATGCTGGAAGACGGCTGCGAGGGGATTCTGGAATATCTCTCCGAAAACGGAAAATGAAAAGTCTCCCTTCGACGAGGGAGACCCGGAGGGATTGCCGGAATGAATGACGCCGCGGCCCGGTGTGGAGTCGGCAGGTTCGGCCCGGGATGAACCCCGAGCGTGTCGGGCTTGCCGGTTTTACGTCAGAAATCCAACCCGAAACTGATGCTGTATGTGTTGCGCAGCAGCGAGTGCTTCTTGGCGAAGAGATAGGCGAAATCGAGCCGCAGGTGGAGTATGCGCAGTCCCGCGCCGACGGTCCAGTAGCTCGGGTAGTAGTCGCGCCGTTCGCCGTAGTGGTAGCCGGTGCGCAGTTGCACGAGCTGCATCAGGTTGTACTCGGCGCCCAGCGACATCTGGAAACCGCGGACCGCGGAGGGCGAGAAATAGTAGCCCAGGTCGGTTCCGACGGTGATTTCGTGTGCATCGGTGAGGAACGTGTCGAGGGCCGCGCCCACGGTGAAATCCATCGGCAGGGTGTATTCCGTATCGCGGAGATACCCGCCCAGATTGCCCAGCTTGGCGCCTGCGCGCAGCGTCGAGTAGCTGCCGACGTTCTCCAGCGGCCGCTGCCACGCGGCGCTCAAATCCACGGCCAGCGCGTCGGCCGAGATGTCGGGGCGTTTGAGGTGCATGTAGCGGCCGACGATGCCGACGGCCCACCGGTCGCCGATGCGGCGCGCATAACCCAGGTCGACGGCCATGTCGTTGTTGCCGTGTTCGCGGAGGAACTGCCGCCAGCCGGCCTGCACGAGGTTGATGTTGTCGAACCGGCAGAATCCCGACACAGCGTAATAGTCGAAGCTCCGCTGTCCGTAATAGGAGGAGGAGACCTGCGACGGCGTGTGCGAGAAGATGGCCGTCGCAGAGTTGTTGTAGATGGCGTGCGAACCGGAAAGGGTGGTCATCATCACGCCGCCCATGCCCAGCGACTTGGCGTCGGGGCTGGGAAGCGTCGCCTCGATTCTCTGGGCGTATGTCTGGAGCGCGGCCAGCGCCGCGAGCAGGGTTACGAGTCGTTTCATAATTACAAATATAGTAAAAAGCCGGATGGGTGCAAAACCGAATTGCATCCGGTCCGACAGAACCATCCAACTGCAAAAAGCGTCGTTACAACGTCAAAGATAGCAAAAAAGATGCAAGTTGCGCAGGCTGTTCAGGCAATTACGGCACACGCTGCGCTTTCGTGCCGTGATTGTTGGCGGCGCTTCGGCCTCGAAAAGAAAAATTTCGGTGGAATATCCTCCGAAAGCAAAAGCGCCCTTCCAGGTGAACCTGGCGGGCGCTTTCATTTTCAGACGAAGCCTTGACGGCATCGTTTTCCGCAACGTTCTCGTTGTCTGTCGTTTCCTAACAGTTCATCGCTCCGCAGCAGTGGATGACCTGCCCGCTGACATACGACGAAAGGTCCGACGCGAGGAACAGCGCCACCTTGGCGACATCCTCCGGCGTACCGCCGCGGCGCAGCGGAATCTGCTTGTACCAGCCCTCCTTCACCTCGTCGGGCAGTTTGTCGGTCATCTCGGTCATAATGAAGCCCGGGGCGATGGCGTTGGCGCGAATGCCGCGCGGACCCATCTCCTTGGCGATCGACTTCGCAAGGCCGATCATGCCGGCTTTCGAGGCCGAGTAGTTGCACTGGCCGGCGTTGCCGCTGACGCCCACCACCGACGACATGTTGATGATCGAGCCGCCTTTCTGGCGCGCCATGACCGGCACGACGGCGTGGATGAAGTTGAACGCCGACTTGAGGTTGACCGTCAGCACGGCATCCCACTGGGCCTCGGACATGCGCATCATCAGGCCGTCCTTGGTGATTCCGGCGTTGTTCACAAGGATGTCGATACGGCCGAAATCCTTTATGATCTGGTCGATGACCGCGTGCGTCTCTTCAAAGTTGGCTGCGTTCGAGGCATAGCCCTTGGCTTTCACGCCCAGCGCGGCGATTTCGGCTTCGGTAGCCTTGCCGTTCTCGTCGATCGCAAGGTCGGTGAACGCCACGTTGGCGCCCTCTTTGGCGAATTCGAGTGCGATGGCCTTGCCGATGCCGCGTGCGGCGCCGGTCACAACGGCCACTTTTCCATCCAGTAATTTCATAATTCTTTTATATTTTTAAGGCAATATCTGCCAATTTTTATTCGCAAATATAGGAAAAATATCTTAATCGCCTGCCCGCGGAGCGAATTTCGGCATTTTTGCTTATCTTTACCGACCGTAAACAGCATTCCAAAATCCTTATAACGATATGAAAAGAGATTCCCAGATTTTCGATTTGATTGCCGCCGAGCGCAACCGCCAGATGCATGGCATCGAACTGATCGCTTCGGAGAACTTCGTCAGCGACCAGGTGATGGAGGCCATGGGTTCGGTCTTGACCAACAAATACGCCGAAGGCTATCCCGGAGCGCGCTACTACGGCGGCTGCGAGGTCGTGGACAAGGTCGAGACGCTGGCCATCGAGCGCATCTGCCGTCTCTACGGCGCGGAGTACGCCAACGTGCAGCCCCATTCGGGCGCACAGGCCAACATGGCCGTTTTCTTCGCCTGCATGCAGCCGGGCGATACGTTCATGGGACTGGACCTTGCACACGGAGGACACCTCTCGCACGGTTCGCCGGTCAACATGTCGGGTAAATATTTCAAGGCCGTGGGCTATCAGCTCGACGAGGCCACGGGCGTGATCGACTACGACGCCATGGAGCGCAAGGCCCTGGAGTGCAAGCCGAAACTGATCGTCGGCGGCGCCTCGGCCTACTCGCGCGAGTGGGATTACAAACGCATGCGCGAGATCGCCGACAAGGTGGGCGCGCTGCTGATGGTGGACATGGCCCACACGGCCGGTCTGATCGCCGCGGGGCTGCTGGAGAACCCCGTGAAATACGCGCATATCGTCACCTCGACGACCCACAAGACCCTGCGCGGCCCGCGCGGCGGCATCATCCTGATGGGCAAGGACTTCGAGAACCCCTGGGGCCAGACCACGCCGAAGGGCGCCGTGAAGATGATGTCGCAGATCCTCAATTCGGCCGTCTTCCCGGGCATCCAGGGCGGTCCGCTGGAGCACGTCATCGCCGCCAAGGCCGTAGCCTTCGGCGAAGCGTTGGAACCCGCCTACAAGGAGTATCAGACGCAGGTGCAGAAGAACGCCGCAGCCATGGCCGCCGCCTTCGTCGAGCGCGGCTACAAGATCGTCTCGGGCGGCACGGACAACCACCTGATGCTCGTCGACCTGCGCACGAAGTTCCCCGAGCTGACGGGCAAGCTGGCCGAGAAGTGCCTCGTGGCCGCCGACATCACCACCAACAAGAACATGGTTCCGTTCGACAGCCGGTCGCCGTTCCAGACCTCGGGCCTGCGCTTCGGAACTCCGGCCATCACCACGCGCGGCCTGAAGGAGGACAAGATGGACTACATCGTCGGGCTGATCGACCGCGTGCTGCACGACCCGGAGAACGAAGCGAACATCGCCGCCGTGCGCAAGGACGTGAACGCGCTGATGGCCGACTATCCGCTTTTCGCGTGGTAAGATGAAGGAGGTCATCGACTTCTTCCGCCGGCTGCACGACAACAACACCCGGGAATGGTTCGACGCCCACCGCGCCGAATGGATCCGTGTGAAGGGACGGTTCGCCGATTTCACCGGACAGCTGATCGAGGGCATCGCGTCGTTCGACCCCGAGGTGCGCGGCCTGCGTCCGCAGGACTGCACCTACCGGATCGCCCGTGACACGCGTTTCTCGCCCGACAAGTCGCCCTACAAGACCTATATCGGGGCTTACATTGCGCCGAAGGGCAAGAAATCGGGCTTCGCGGGATACTATTTCCACATCGAACCCTGCTGCGACTCGCTGGTGTGCTGCAACCTGCTTTCGGCGGGCGCCGTGTGCATCGAGCCGACGGTGCTGCGATCGATCCGCGAGGAGGTGCTCGACAACGGCGCGCAGATCGAGGCGGCGATCCGGAAGGCCAAAGGGTTCCGGCTGTGCAGCGGCAACAGGCTCAAGCGGGTCCCGACGGGATTCCCGGCCGACAGCCCCTATGCCGAGATGCTGAAGCTGAAGGATTTCTACCTCGAACAGCCCATCGCCGAGGAGTTCCTGCTCGCACCCGACCTGCTGGAACGCACCGTCGAGCAGTTCCGCCGCACGCAGCCGTTCATCGCCATTCTGAACCGGGCGATCCGCTACGCCCACGAAGAGATGCAGTGACATGAGACGCCTGTTTCTGATCGCTGCACTGTTTCTGTGGACGCCGGCCGGGGCGCAGAACGACGATGCGACACCGCGGAAGATCGAAAAAGAGACCTTCGTCTATGCCGTGCGGGATGCCGACACGCTGCGGCTGGACCGTTATGCGCTCCTCTCGCCCGACAGCCGGGCGAAACCCTGCCTGATGTTCCTTTTCGGCGGCGGCTTTATGACCGGAACGCGGGACAACCGGCGTTTCCGCCCCTTCTTCGACTACTACGCCCGCAAGGGGTTCGTCGTCGTGTCGATCGACTACCGGCTGGGGATGAAGCGGGCCAGACAGGCCGGCCTGCTCGACGAGGAGCATTTCACGCAGGCGTTGGACATGACGCTTTCGATGGCGACGGAGGACCTCTACGACGCCACGGCCTATATCTGCCGGCATATGCCGGACGTCGATCCTTCGCGGATCGTGACGTGCGGGTCGAGCGCCGGGGCCATCACGGTGCTGATGGGCGAGTACTGGCTTTGCAACGGGCATCCGCTGACCGCCGGGAAGTTCACGCAGGACTTTAGCTACGCCGGGGTAATCGCCTTTGCGGGAGCCGTTTGCGATACGCAGGACAGCCTGCGCTGGGCGCGCGATCCCGCGCCGATGCTGCTTTTCCACGGCGACGCCGACCGCAATGTGCCCTACGGCGCGATCGGTGTCGACGGGGTCTGGCTGTTCGGCTCGAAGAGCATTGCCGACGACCTCGCGCGGCGCAGGGTTCCGCACGCGTTCTACTCCGTCGCCGAGACCAATCATTCGATGGCGTGGCGGCCGATGACCGAGAACCGCGGCGAGATCGACTCGTTTCTCGAAAAGCTGGTCTTCAAACGGCAGCGGCTGGTGACCGACGTCCGCATCACGCCGCTCGATGCGCCCGCAGTTCCGAAGGATTTCGGGATTTCCGACTACATCGACGCCAACTACGGGCGTTAGTCGTCCGCCGCAGATGAAAAATCCGCAGCCTCCCTCGGGAAGCTGCGGATTTTCGTTTGCCGTGCGGCGCGTGATCACTCCACCGTCACCGACTTGGCGAGGTTGCGGGGCTGGTCGACATTGCGGCCCTTGTAGACGGCGATGTAGTAGGCCAGCAGTTGCAGCGGGACCGATACCACGATGGGCATCAGGCACTCGGCGATCACCGGGACCTCGATCACGAAGTCGGCCGAGCGGCGTACCTGTTCGTCGCCGCGGGCGATGACGGCGATGATCTTGCCGCCGCGGGCCTTGATCTCCTCGATGTTCGAGGCCGTTTTTTCGTAGGTGTGGTCCGGCGTGGCGATGGCCACGGTGGGCATCTCGGCGTCGATCAGCGCAATGGGGCCGTGCTTCATCTCGGCCGCGGGGTAACCTTCGGCGTGGATGTACGAAATCTCCTTGAGTTTCAGCGCGCCTTCGAGCGCCGTGGGGTAGTTGTACCCGCGGCCGAGGTAGATGAAGTTGTGGGCATAGGTGAATATTTTCGCCAGGTCGGCGACCTGCGGGGCGACTTTCAGCACCTCTTCCATCGTCTCGGGCAGGTGCAGCAGCGCCGCCGAAACCTCGTTGTAATACGCCTCCGTGACGGTTCCTCTCTCGCGGCCCACGGCCAGCGCCAGCATGGCCATCACGGTCACCTGCCCGGTGAAAGCCTTCGTCGAGGCGACGCCGATCTCGGGCCCCACGTGGATATAGGCCCCCGAATCCGTGGCCCGGGCGATCGACGAGCCGACGACGTTGCAGATGCCGAAGACGAACGCTCCGGCCTTGCGGGCCAGTTCGACGGCAGCCAGCGTGTCGGCCGTCTCGCCCGACTGCGACACGGCCACGACGATGTCGTCCTCGCGGATGATGGGGTTGCGGTAGCGGAACTCCGAGGCGTACTCCACCTCGACGGGAATGCGGCAGATCGACTCCACGAGGTGTTCGCCGATCAGCGAGGCGTGCCACGACGTGCCGCACGCCACGAAAATGATGCGCCGGGCGTTCACGAACCTGTCGCGGTGGTCGATCACGCCCGAAAGTTTCACCTCGCAGGTGTCGGGGTTGATGCGTCCGCGGATGCAGTCGACGATGGTCCGGGGCTGCTCGTAAATCTCCTTGAGCATGAAATGGGGATAGCCGCCCTTTTCCAGCTGCGAGATCGACAGCTGGAGTTTCTTGATGTCGATCTTCGCGTCGTGGTTGTCCAGCGTGACGATTTTCAGCGGGGCGTTGCGGTCGATCACGGCGATTTCGCCGTCGCCCACGTAGACGAAATCCTCGGTGTATTCGATGATCGACGCGGCGTCGGACGAGAGGAAGAACTCCCCGTCGCCCACGCCCACGACCATCGGGCTGCTCTGCCGCGCGGCGACGATCCGGTCGTGGTTGCCCTTCTCGACGACGGCGATGGCGTAGGCGCCGATCACCTGCCGGAGGGCCTGCCGCACGGCTTCGGGCAGCGAGCAGCCGCTGGTCGCCCGGACGTATTCGATCAGATTCACCAACACCTCGGAGTCGGTGCTGCTGCGGAAGGTGTATCCGTTCTGTTCGAGGGCGTCCTTCAGCACGCGGTAGTTCTCGATGATGCCGTTGTGTATCAGGGCTATGTTCTCCGATTCGGAGTAGTGGGGATGGGCGTTGGCGTCGTTCGGAATCCCGTGCGTGGCCCAGCGGGTGTGGGCGATGCCGATGTTGCCGCCGAGGTCCTTTCCGTCGAGGAAATGCTCCAGATCGGAGACCTTGCCCTTGCATTTGAATACGTTGAGACGCCCGTCCGGGTTGACCAGCGCGACGCCCGCACTGTCGTATCCCCTGTATTCGAGGCGGTGAAGCCCCTTTATCAGAATCGGGCACGCGTCGCGCCGCCCGACATATCCGACTATTCCGCACATGTTGTTCTGTTTTTTTGTTCGGGTCAAAAATAAGAAAAAATTTTAATAAACACACATGTGTAAGGGCGGGAATTTACTCCCGCCCTCATTCAGAATAGGCTGCAACGCTTGCAACGATTTGGTTTTCGGTGAATTTACCGCACGTACTTCAAGATTTCCTTCACGATCGCGCCGTTGCCCGCGACGATCGAGATGCCCCGGTCGCGGCGCAGGTCGCAGACGACGCCCCCGGCCTCGGCGAGGATCAGTTCGGCGGCGCAGACGTCCCATTCGTGCAGCGCCAGTTCCCAGTAGCCGTCCAGCAGTCCGGCGGCGACGCAGCTGATGTCGTAGGCCGCAGAACCCAGCCGCCGGACATCCCGCACATAGGGGATGATCCGTGCGACGTTGTCGCTGTTGTTGTCCGGATTCACGTCCTTGTCGTAGGGGAATCCCGAGGCGATGACCGAGGTGGCGAGCGTCTGTTTCTCCCCGACGCGGATGCGTTCCGGCTCCCGCGAAGCGTATTGCAGATATGCCCCGCCGCCCTTCGTCGCCGTGAACAGCTCGTTCAGGTAGGGTGCGTAGACGACCCCCACGATGGTTTCGCCCCTGTACTGGAGGGCTATCGAAACCGTGAACAGCGGAAGTCCCTGACTGTAATTGGTCGTGCCGTCGAGCGGGTCGACGACCCAGCGCCAGTCGCTCGCGGCGTTGCCCCGGCAGCCGCCCTCCTCGCCCAGAATGGCATGGTCGGGATAACGCTCCGCGATCATGCCGGCAATCAGTTCCTCGCTCTCCCTGTCGGCGCGCGTCACCACGTCGTAGACGTTGGATTTGGTCTCGATCGACAGCCTGTCGCCCCGGAAGTAGGCGAGTTGTATTCCGCCCGCGGCCTTCGCCAGCTGCACGGCGAATTTCAGCAGTTCGTCGTACATGCTATTCGGATTCGGCGAAATACTTGTAGAACAGCGGAATGGTCTCCACGCCCTTGTCGAACTGCTCGAGTCCGTAGCTTTCGTTGGGCGAGTGGATGGCGTCCTCGGCCAGACCGAAGCCGATCAGCAGCGATTTGATGCCCAGGATGGACTCGAATCCGCTGATAATGGGGATCGAACCGCCCGAGTAGAAGGGCAGGGGCTTTTTGCCGAAAGTCGCCTCGACGGCCTTCTCGGCCGCCTTGTAGGCCGGCATGTCGGTCGGCGCGACGTAGGGCATGCCGCCGTGGAGCGATTTCACCACGACCTTCACGCTCTCGGGCGCGATGGCGCGGAAATGTTTCTCGAACAGCTCCGAGATCTTGCGGTAGTCCTGATTCGGCACGAGGCGCATCGAAATCTTGGCCGAAGCCTTCGACGGAATGACCGTCTTGGTCCCCTCGCCCGTGTAGCCTCCCCAGATGCCGTTGACGTCGAGCGACGGGCGCACGCCGGTGCGTTCCAGCGTCGTGTAACCCGCTTCGCCCTCCACGTCGCCGATTTTCAGCGACTTCTTGTAATCCTCGAGGCTGAACGGCGCCTTGTTGAACGCCTCGCGCTCGGCGGGCGTCAGCTCCCGCACGTCGTCGTAGAAGCCGGGGATCGTCACGCGGCCGTTCTCATCGACGAGTCCCGCCACCAGCCGCGCCAGCACGTTGGCCGGGTTGGCCACCGCACCGCCGAACAGCCCCGAATGCAGGTCCTTGTCCGGTCCCGTCACCTCGACCTCCATGTAGGCCAGTCCGCGCAGTCCGCAGGTGATCGACGGCGTCTGCATCGAGATCATCGACGTGTCCGACACCAATATAATATCGGCCTTGAGCAGCTCCTTGTTCTGCTCGCAGAAGCCATAGAGGCTCGGCGAACCGATCTCCTCCTCGCCTTCGAGCATGAATTTCACGTTGCAGGGCAGCGAATCGGTGGCGCACATCGCCTCGAACGCCTTGGCGTGCATCCACAGCTGGCCCTTGTCGTCGTCGGCGCCGCGGCCCCAGATGCGGCCGTCGCGGATGACCGGCTCGAAAGGTTCCGTGCGCCACTCGTCGCGCGGGTCCACGGGCATCACGTCGTAGTGGCCGTAGACCAGCACCGTTTTGGCCCCGGGATCGACGGTCTTCTCGGCGTAAACCACCGGATTGCCCTCCGTGGGCAGCACGTCGGCGCGGTCGGCCCCGGCCTTCACGAGCGCCGCCGCGAGAAACTCGGCGCAACGCTGCATATCGGGCTTGCGCTCGGACTGCGCGCTGATCGACGGGATACGCAGCAAGTCGAACAACTCGCTGATAAACCGTTCTTTATTCTCCTTTATATAAACCTTTGCTTTATCCATTTATTCGGTGGTTTTTTGCAGTATGTAATTGTCCGCCAGCGCGCCGGTCACAGGTTGTTTTTCGGCGTCGAGGCGGCGCAGGCGGTTCTCCTCGACCTTGTAGTATTGGGGCTGTCCGCCCTCCGAGGGCGTCAGCGTCAGCAGGTTCTCCTTAATGGTGAAAGCGCCCTTCTCGTCGAATTCCGAATCGCGGTCGATGTATTTCAGATGCAGGGCATAGGAACCGTCGGGCGCGAGCGTCAGCGTCGTCTCGATTCCCGGGCAGTCGGCCGCAGGCAGCGTGCCCTTGTAGGCGCCCAGGTAGTCGAGCGAAGTCTCGGCATTGTGCATGTCGGGAGCCGCAGCCGTTGTCTGCTGTGTCCCGGCTGTCGCCGCCTTCCGCTGCGCATTTCCGCCGCAGGAGACCATCGCGAGGGCTGCGGCGAGGATCAATAAACTCTCTTTCATGGTTTTAAATGTTGCAGATTTCCTTGATTTCGGCAATGAACCGCTGCGCCAGCGCGTCGGCCTCGTCCATCGACTTCGCCTCGGTGTAGACGCGGATGATCGGCTCGGTGTTCGACTTGCGCAGGTGCACCCAGTTTTCCGCGAAGTCGATCTTCACGCCGTCTATATCGTTCACGTTTTCACCGGAATAACGCTCCTTCACCTCACGCAGCACTTTATCTACGTCGATGGCGGGCGTCAGCTCGATTTTGTTCTTCGAGGCGTAGTACGAAGGGTAGGTGGCGCGCAGCCGGGTCATCGTCATGCCTTTCTTCGCCAGCCACGTTAAAAAGAGCGCCGTGCCCACCAGCGCGTCGCGGCCGTAGTGCAGCTCGGGGTAGATCACTCCGCCGTTGCCTTCGCCGCCGATCACCGCGCCGACCTCCTTCATCTTCGCCACGACATTGACCTCGCCGACCGCCGAGGCGTAGTACTTGCCGCCATGACGCTCCGTGACGTCGCGCAGCGCGCGCGACGAGGAGAGGTTCGAAACCGTGTTGCCGGGCTTTTCGGAAAGAATGTAGTCCGCGACGGCCACCAGCGTGTACTCCTCGACGAACATCGAGCCGTCCTCCGAGACGAACGCCAGCCGGTCGACGTCCGGGTCGACGACGATGCCCAGGTCGGCTTTCTCGCGCACGATGACCTCCGAGATTTCCGTGAGGTTCTGCGGCAGCGGTTCGGGGTTGTGGGCGAATTCGCCCGTGGGTTCGCAGTTCAGCTCCACGACCTCGCAGCCCAGTTCGCGCAGCAGTTTCGGCATCACAATGCCGCCCACCGAGTTCACGGCGTCGACGACGACCTTGAAACGGCGTTTGCGCACCGCTTCGGCGTCGACCAGCGGCAGCGCCAGCACGCGGCGGATATGCTCGTCGTTGAAATCCTCGCGCGACAGCACATGGCCGATGGCGTCGATCGCGGGGTAGTCGTAATCCTCCTCCTCGGACATGGCCAGCACCTGCTTGCCCTCGGCGTCGTTGAGAAACTCGCCGTCGGAGTTCAGCAGTTTCAGGGCGTTCCACTGGCGGGGATTGTGCGAGGCGGTGATGATGATGCCGCCGTCGGCCTTCTTGCCGATCACGGCCATCTCGGTCCCGGGGGTGGTGCACAGCCCGACGTTGACGACGTCCGCGCCGCAGGCCAGCAGGGTCCCTTCCACGAGGTTCGAGACCATTTCGCCCGAAATACGGGCGTCGCGTCCTACGACTATGGTAAGTTTTTTGCCCGGATTGCGGCGGGCGATCAGGCGCACGTAGGCCGTGGTGAATTTGACGACGTCGGGAGGCGTCAGGTTCTCGCCCGCGGGTCCGCCGATCGTGCCGCGGATGCCCGAAATGGATTTGATGAGTGTCATGTTTTATTCGGTTTTACGGATACTTATATTTATGAAAAATTCGCTTCGAAGTTTTGATATTCGAGGTAAATATATTACTTTTATGCCAATTATGGAAATTAAAAAACGACAATTATGAGAACCATTCCCGCTTCCGAATTGATTATCAACGACGACGGTTCGATTTTTCACCTGCACCTGCATCCCGGGCAGCTGGCCGACACGGTGATCCTGGTCGGCGACCCCGGCCGCGTGGCCCTCGTAGCCGGATTTTTCGACACGAAGGAGTGCGAGGTTTCGAACCGCGAGTTCAAGACCGTGACGGGCAGCTATAAAGGAAACCGAATGACGGTCCTCTCGACCGGCATCGGCATCGGCAACATCGACATCTGCGTCACGGAGCTGGACGCGCTGGCCAACGTCGATTTCGCCACGCGGCAGGAGAAGGCCGAAAAAAAACGGCTCACGCTGGTGCGGCTGGGCACTTCGGGCGCCATTCAGCCCGACATCAAGGTCGGTGAATTCGTCTTCTCGCGCACTTCGTGCGGCTTCGACGGCCTGTTGAGCTACTACAAGGGCCGCGACGCGGTCTGCGACCTGGCGCTCGAAGAGGCGTTCGTGAAGCACACGGGCTGGTACGAGAAGATGCCGCGCCCCTATTTCGTCGACGCCGACAAGACCCTGTTCGAGCATTTCAGCGACGTCACGCGCGAGGGCATCACCATCGCCGCTCCGGGATTCTACGCCCCGCAGGGCCGCTGGGTGCGGCTCGAACCGCACGACGCCCGGCTGAACGAGAAGATCGAGTCGTTCGGCTACGAAGGCCGCCGCATCACCAACTTCGAGATGGAGGGTTCGGCGCTCGCGGGGCTGGCCGCCCTGATGGGTCACCGCGCCGCCACGATCTGCACGATCATCGCCCAGCGCATCGCGCAGGACGTGAACACCGACTACAAGCCGTTCGTGCGGAAGATGATCGAAACGGCCCTCGACAAACTGGCAATTTTAGAGTAAGAAACCATAAACAGACAAAACAGAAACAACGTATGAAATTTTCCGTATCAAGCTCGGCCCTGCTTTCGCTTCTGGCTACCACCGGCAAGGTCATCAGCAATAAGAACACGCTGCCCATCCTGGACTACTTCCTCTTGGAACTCAACGGCAACACGCTGCAAGTCACCACGTCGGACCTTGAGACGACGCTCGTCGGGCAGATCGAGGTGGACAGCGTCGAGAGCGAAGGTACGATCGCCGCGCCGGCCAAACTGATGCTCGACTCGCTGAAGGAGTTCCCCGAACTGCCGCTGACCATCGAGGTCAACGACAAGAACTGGGAGATCAAGATCAACTGGAAGAGCGGATCGCTCTCGATTCCCGGAGCCAGCGCCGTCAGCTATCCCGCCGTGCCGCAGCTGAACGCCGAGAAAAAGGAGCTGCGCCTCGACGTCGACACCCTCGTGAACGGCATCAACAAGACGATTTTCGCCACGGCGGACGACGAACTGCGCCCCGTGATGAACGGCATCTATATCAACCTGGCGCCCGACGCGCTGACGTTCGTGGGAACCGATGCGCACAAACTCGTGAAGTACGAGGCCGAGACCGAAAACGAGGTGACGGCGTCGTTCATCCTCCCGAAGAAGCCCGCCAACCTGCTCAAGTCGGTGCTGCTGAAGGAGGACGACGCGATCGAAATGGCGTTCGATTCGAAGAACGCCCTGTTCAAACTCAAGAGCCACACGCTCGTCTGCCGCCTGATCGAGGGCAACTACCCGAACTACAACGCCGTGATTCCGTCCAACAACCCCAACAAGGTGCTGGTGGACCGCATCGAGCTGGTCAACGGCATCAAGCGCGTGGCCGTCTGCTCGAACCCCACGACGAACCTGATCCGCATGGACATCGCCGACAACCGGATCACCCTCACGGCGCAGGACATCGACTTCTCGGTGTCGGCCAACGAGACGATCTCGTGCAGCTACGACGGGCAGCCCATTTCGATCGGCTTCAAGTCGACGTTCCTCGTCGAGATCCTCTCGAACATGGATACCCCGACGGTGGTGGTGGAACTGGCCGACTCGACCCGCGCCGGCGTCTTCAAACCCGTTTACGACGACAAGCAGCCGAGCGCGACGCTCATGCTGCTGATGCCGATGATGATCAACGCATAACGGCCGTCAGATGAAGCTGAACCTCAAACGACCGATCATCTTCTTCGACCTCGAAACCACCGGCGTGGACACCGCCCGGGACCGCATCGTGGAGATCTCGATGGTCAAGGTCATGCCCGACGGCGAGGAGATCACCAAAACCCGGCGGCTCAATCCCGGGATGCACATTCCCGAGGAGGCCTCGGCCATACACGGCATCACGGACGACGACGTGAGGGACTGCCCGACGTTCGCGCAGGTCGCGCGGTCGCTCGAACAGTTCATCCGCGGCTGCGACTTCGGCGGCTTCAACT